>Ga0256835_1000748_pt1 | contig 21867 bp, 21 predicted proteins | sample PIR30metaG_FD_185972 | JGI IMG/M metagenome (GOLD analysis project Ga0256835, IMG submission 185972) | Hydrothermal vent microbial communities from East Pacific Rise, Pacific Ocean - PIR-30 | ecosystem: Environmental > Aquatic > Marine > Hydrothermal vents | place: Pacific Ocean: East Pacific...
TAACGGCACACTGGAGTGGGGGGCGTTCTGGTTCCGGATCGATCGGGAGACCAATACCGTGCAGTTTCGTAACAAACCGGCGGAGGGCAAGACGCGGTGAAAAAGCTCCTGCTGATCCTGCTATGGCTCGGTATCACGCTTCATGCGGGGACGATTGACCGCTTCATTGACGCGGCCCGCGCCCAAGTGGGGGTGACCAAAACCTACGATCCGGCCTACCGCCGCATCAAGTACCCCGGCGGGGATATCCCCCTCTCCCGCGGGGTGTGTACCGATGTGGTGGTGCGGGCCCTGCGCGGGGTGGGGATCGACATGCAGCAGCGGATCTACACCCACAAAAAGCGCCACCCCTCCCTTTACAAAGGGCTCTACTACACCGACCGGCTCGATCCCAATATCGACCACCGCCGGGTCAAGAACCTCCAGGCCTATTTCGCTGCGCGGGGGTATCGCGTGCGTGACCGGTTCCGCCCCGGGGACATCGTCGTGTGGAAACTCCCCGGATCCCGTCTCGACCACATCGGTATCTGTTCCGACCGGCTCAATCGTCGCGGTGAGCCGCTCATCATTCATAATGTCGGTGCCGGAGCCAAAGAAGAGGATGTCCTGCGCGCCTACCACATCGTCGACCATTTTCGGTTGTTCAGGCGGTGAGCGTGCGGCTGGACAGCTATCTCGTCGAGAAAGGCTACTTCGAGAGTCGCAACCGCGCGGCCGAAGCGATCAAAGCCGGACGCGTTACCCTCAACGGCCGCGCTACCAAGCCTTCTGCGTCGGTAGGGGATGGGGATGGGGTCTTGGTGGAGGCGGGCAAATACTACGTCTCCCGTGCCGCCCATAAACTCGAAGGGTTTTTGCGCGATCACCCGCTGGATATTCAGGGGAAACGGTGTCTCGATATCGGCTCCTCCACCGGCGGTTTTACTCAGATCCTGCTTGAAAAGGGAGCCGCGAGTGTTACCTGCGTCGATGTGGGGCGCGATCAGCTCCACGCTTCTCTGCGCCGTGATCCACGTGTGGCGGTACATGAACAGACCGATATCCGCACCTTCGAGGCGGAGCCCTTCGAAGTGATCGTCTCGGATGTGTCGTTCATCTCCCTGCACCATATCCTCCCCTCCGTCGATCGCCTGGCGGCAGATGGAGCCGACATCGTGCTGCTCTTCAAGCCGCAGTTCGAGGTGGGACGCGAAGCCCGGCGCGACAGCCGGGGGGTGGTCATGGATGAGGTGGCGATTACGGAGGCGATGGGGCGGTTTGAAGCGGCGGTATTGGAGCTAGGATGGAAGATGAAGGTCAAAACGCCCAGTACTCTTGCCGGAAAAGAGGGGAACCGGGAGTGGGTTTATTGGTTTGGGAAGGGTAGATAAATCCCCATCTCCGTCATTCTGAACTTGATTCAGAATCCCCTCTGCATTTATTGGGGATGCGAATTTATTCGCGTTGATGTCAGCGATTGAAATCGCTGCTCCAATCGATGGGATTCAGGTCAAGTCCGGAGTGACAAATATTCCCCCAATGTATGCTGTCTGATGGCGTGTCGATCCGTGATGCATGCCATGGTCTGTCCTGGCCGTATGGCGGCTCTACACCTATGGGGCCATCCGCTTTCAAAGTGTGATAGGTTAATGGGGGTGTGGTATAATGCGGCCATGGGACAAATAGACGAGATCAAAGAAGAGATTGGGTGGCTGAAAGTATGGTTGGGGATCCTGGTCGTGACGATGTTCGGAATGATCGGATGGGGGATCTCCCATATCGGGAAGGTGAGTCAACTGCTTTTGGTATTGGATGGAATTGGTATCGTCGTCATAGCAGTAGTCGTTGGTATGATCAATTATGCTGCTATCAAAAAAATTAGATCGTTGAAGGATATGTAATGGAGATCATGTTTGCATTTGTTTTTACTTTTGCGTTGGCAGTTTTGGCTTACAGTGGATGGAAATCGGCACATATCAGTTGATGGTATAAGCTAAGACAGAGCAGGCGAGTATGGTTGTTATGACTTTGTCATCCACAAGTGTGTAGGGGTACCCCTTTGTGGGTACCCATATCGATCTTCGAATCTTTTCGCGGCCGGAGGAGGGCAACCACGAGGGTTTGCCCCTACGTATAACAGGATCCACTTTGTTTTGTTGGGGACGCGAATTTATTCGCGTGAATGTCAGCGGTTGAAATCGCTGCTCCAATCGATGAGATTCCGGATCGAGCAACCGATCAAGAACGTTTGGTCATGGAATTGTCGGGATCGGGGGATCCCGACCTACATGGGGTTTATGGTGATTTGGGCATCTCTGTGTTCGATGGGATTCCGGATCGAGTCCGGAATGACGGATCCAGGTTTGACAAAAGCCCAGCTTATGCTACCGTTCCTAACTCCTAACTCCTAACTCCTAACTCCTAACTCCTAACTCCTAACTCTAATAGTACACCTCAAATTCCGTTGTGAATTTGTACTCCCCCTTCGCCTTGAGCTTGATCGTGAACTCCCGTACGAACGCGGTGATCTTGCGTTCGGAACAGATGCCGGAGCAGCTGGATTTGAGGCGGATGTTCTCGCCGTAGGTGGGGATGTACTCTTCGATCTTGAGGGTCTGGGCGCTTTCGCCGCGGTTGCGCAGGGTGTAGGTGGTCTCGACGTTCTTGTACCCTTTGCGGGCGGTGTATTTGGTGACGGTCTTTTCGCCGACGACGTCAAAGAGGGTGCCGATGGTGAGGGTGACTTTTTCCCCTTCGGGGATGTTGTCGATGCGGCTTGAGCCGATGAAATGGGTCTCGCCGGTGCTGTCCTGCTGGTACATCCGTACGATACCGCCGGGGAGGGGGATCCCCATGTTGTTGTCCTGTGTGTTGACGAACGCGATGGTGTTGGCGAAGCGGAGCTCCTGCCGGCCCCCTTTGCGAAAGTAGCGGTTGACCGCCCGGCCGTACTGGGTGAACCCTACGGCGGTCTTGTCCAGAAAGCGGATCTGTTTTTGCTGGTGGTTGGCGATGGTCTCGCGAAAGGGGATCTTGTAGATGTGGTAGCCGGAGAAGGCCTCCTCTTTGACCTCCGGGGCGGGCATGGCCATGGCAAGCTTCTCGGTGCGGACCCTGTCCGATCGCTCCGGATGGGCGCGGTTGACCTCTCCGGCGAGGCAGGTGATCTGTGCGTTGGGGTAGGCGACCCCGGAGCGGTTGTTGACGGTGATCCAGCCGACGAGATCGAGGTCCTTGTCGTTGAGGTTCAGTACGTAGTCGCTCTTCCAGCTGATGCCGGTGGTGAGGTACTTCAGATCGATGCCGAGCCGGCCGGCTTTGGCGGTCTCGATGTTCCATACCAGACTGGGGCGGGTGATCATGGAGGGGGGAACGGAGGGGAAGATCACCTGCGTAGGCTTCTCGAGTGTGAGGATCTTTCCGGTCCCTTTCTGTCGGACCATGACGGAGGGTTTCCAGGCCAGCAGGGTGCCGTGGGAGAGGGTGGGGCTTCGGCCGTTGGTATAGAAATCGACCGGTTTGCCGATGCTGTTCTTGAGCATGGAACCCAGAGAGATGAGATCGTAGATGTAGTTTTGGGAGTACAGCCGGGTGTCGATCCCGCTGAACGAGGGGACCACACTGGCGGTGATGACATGCTCCGGCACCCCCTCGTAGATGAGCTTTTGCGCTCCGGCGGTGACATTCACCTCGCGGGTATCGTGGACGAACGCGCGATCGTCGTTGTAGATCGTTATGGCCAGTTTCGACGCGGTCTGAGGTACGGTGGTATCGGCATAGAGCAGCACACCTAACACGAACGAAAGGTGGAGAAGTGGTTTCATGGAAGTATCCCTTGCATGGTTTGAAAGAGAGTATAGCAGCCGGGAGGTAATGAAGCGTAAACGAAAGCAGACACCCTCTTTGTTATAATGGCACACTTTTATCGCGGGAGTATATGCGTTGTCTGAGTATACCAATACCATCACCTCCGTCGCTATCGGTTCGTTCGACGGTCTGCATGTGGCGCATCGGGAGCTGATCGACCAGGCTGAGGGGGTTGTCGTGATCGAGCGGGGGCGGGGGTATCTCACCCCGGGGTTCAAGCGCTCCTGGTACACCGACAAGCCGCTTTTCTTTTACCGTTTTGAAAAGATCCAGGGGTGGAGCGCGGCGGAGTTCGTGGCGCATCTTCGCGAGGATCTCCCCCGCCTGCGGCGGATCGTGGTGGGGTATGACTTTGGCTTCGGTCAGGGGCGCGAGGGGGACGCGGCGCATCTGCGCGGGCTGTTTGACGGGGAGGTGGTGATCGTCGATGAGGTGCGCGTCGATGGGGTCTCGGTCCATTCGCGTGTGATCCGGGACTACCTTGCATCGGGAGACCTTGTGATGGCCAACCGTCTGCTGGGGCGGGAGTATCTCCTCGACGGGGAGGTGATCGCCGGGCAGGGGCTGGGGGGCCGGGAGCTGGTCCCCACTCTCAACCTCTCGATACGGCACTATCAGCTGCCGGCCGAAGGGGTCTATGCCACCCGTACACAGATAGCGGGGGAGTGGTATCCCAGCGTGAGCTTCCTCGGGCACCGGGTGAGCACCGACGGGACGTTCGCGGTGGAGAGCCATGTGCTCGATCGGGAGATCGGTGCGGTGCGGGGGGATGTGCGGATCGCGTTCATCAAGCGGTTGCGGGGCAATCAAAAATTCGGCTCGCTTGCAGCCCTGCGTGAAGCGATCGAAAAGGATATTCAGCACGCGAAGGAGGTGATCCGTGACCGATAAGGTGTTCGAAAAACCGATCGAAAAGCAGTTCGAGTTCGATGAGACGGTCGCCTCGGTCTTCGATGATATGCTGGAGCGGTCCATCCCCTTCTACGATGAGGTGCGCCGGTTGATGATCGATCTGATCCTGGCCAACGAAGCGGACGGAAAACAGGTGGTGGATCTGGGTTCCTCGACGGCGCGGTTCCTGCTGGAGCTGGCCGCACGCAGGAAAACGGCGATGCGGCTGATCGGGATCGACAACTCCGAGGCGATGGTGGCCCGTGCCCGCCGGAAAGCGGAGGCGTTCGGGGCCGATATCGAGCTGATCGAGGGGGATATCCTCACCTACGACTACACCGGGGTCGATATGGTGGTCTCCAACTACACGCTTCAGTTCATCCGGCCCATGCAGCGGCTGGAGCTGCTGGGGAGGATCGCAGAGGGGATGCCGGAGGGGGGATTGTTCCTTTTTTCGGAAAAAGTGGTCTTTGGGGACACACAGCTGGACAAGCAGATGATTGACATCTACTACGATTTCAAACGGACCCGCGGCTACAGCGAATACGAGATCGCCCGCAAGCGCGAAGCGCTGGAGAATGTCCTGATCCCCTTTACAGTCGAGGAGAACGTCAAAATGTGCAAAGATGCCGGTTTTTCGGACGTTTCGACGATCTTTCAGTGGGCCAATTTTGTCACCTTTGTCGCCCGGAAGTAGCCGGTGGTTGACACCGATCCCTGCCAGAGCCCGCCAGAGCGGGTCGCATTAAAAAATATGAGTTGTTCACACCTTATTCACCATGTGAAAAGGCACATTTTCTCTTAAAATTGGATAAAAACAGAACACAATTACCTATTTGGTTTTTGAAGCCCCTGCTGTAAGGCTATTTCATCGAAGATTGGTTATAATCGCTCAAAAATGTTAGAAGGAAACTGTATGAGTTGGCAACCAAATAGTTGGAGAAAATTCCCTATCAAGCAACAGCCGGTCTATGACGATCCGGCACATGTCGAGCGGGTGGAGCGGGAGTTGTCAACCTATCCGCCGCTGATCTTCGCCGGGGAGGCACGCAATCTTAAGCGCGATCTGGCCAAAGCGGGCCGGGGAGAGGCGTTCATAGTCCAGGGGGGCGACTGCGCGGAGAGTTTCGCGGCGTTCAACGCCGACGTGATCAAAAACATGTTCAAGCTGATCCTTCAGATGTCGGTGGTGATGACCTACTCCAGCGGCAAACCGGTGGTCAAGATCGGCCGGATGGCCGGCCAGTTCGCCAAACCCCGATCGAGTGACTACGAAGAGATCGACGGGGTGAAGCTCCCGAGCTACCGCGGGGATATCATCAACGACATCGGCTTCACCGAAGCGGCCCGCAAACCCGATCCGGACCGCATGCTCAAAGCCTACAACCAGTCCGCCGCGACGATGAACCTCCTGCGGGCCTTTTCCCGCGGCGGGCTGGCCGACCTGAACGAAGTGCACCGCTGGAACCTCGACTTTATCAAAGGGCACCCCCTGGGTGAGCGGTACGAAGAGCTGAGCAATCAGATCGACAAATCGATGAAGTTCCTTGCTGCAGCGGGCATCACCAGTGAGAGCGCGCCCCAGCTGCGCCAGACCGTGGTCTACACCTCCCATGAGGCGCTGCTGCTCAACTACGAAGAGGCCCTCACCCGCGTCGACAGCATCACCGGTGACTGGTACAACACCTCGGCCCACATGCTCTGGATCGGGGACCGTACCCGTGATCTGGACGGTGCGCACATCGAGTACTTCCGCGGGATCGAAAACCCCATCGGCTGCAAAGTAGGTCCCAGCATGGAGACCGACGAGCTGCTGGGGCTCATCGACGCGCTCAACTCCGAGAACGAAGAGGGGCGTCTCAACCTCATCGTCCGGATGGGGGCCGACAAGATCGGCGAAGCGTTCCCTCCGCTGCTGCGGGCGGTGCGTGATGCGGGCAAGAACGTCGTCTGGACGATCGATCCGATGCACGGCAACATCGAAAAGAGCTCGACCGGGTTCAAGACGCGTGATTTTGACAAGATCCTCTCGGAAGTGGAGCAGTTCTTCGCGATCCATGAGGCCGAGGGGACCGTGGCCGGGGGGATCCATCTCGAGATGACCGGCGAGGATGTGACCGAATGTACCGGCAGTACCTCCAGCCCCATCACCGAAGAGGACCTCTCCAGCCGCTACCACACCCAGTGCGACCCCCGGCTCAACGCCAATCAGTCACTGGAACTGGCCTTTATGATCGGGGAGAAGTTCTGAGTGTTTGGCCTGTTTAGCGTTTTGTGCTATACTGGGTGATATTCCGTTCCAAGGGGTGCGTGATGACAACGCTGCGTATCGGTACCGATGATATGAACATCATACAGGAGATTCGGCAGATGGTGGTCCGAAAATTCCATTTCGATGTACAGATCATGGAACCGGTCCGGGACAACCCTCCTCGAACGAAATGGGCGGAATTTGCCGAAAAAATGGACGGGATCTTCACCCCGGATATCATCGAACATATCGAAGCCGGGCGCGCGGAAGCCCGGGAGAACTTCACCACCGACAACTGATCCATGGCGATACGCTATCTGCTCGACACCAATATCATCTCCTATCTCACTGATCCGAATTCGCCGTACAGAGAACGCGTCAAAGCGCATCTGATGGCCCTCTCATCTTCCGACACGGTCAGTGTATCCATCATCACGCTTTACGAACTCTCCTATGGACTGCACAGCTACAGGAACACACCGGAAAGTGTCGCTCTGTTCCGAAAGGGGATCTCCTTTATCGAGACGTATCTGGATGTGTTGCCTCTGCATATTCGGGAAGTCGATATTTTCGGTGATCTGAAAGCTCGATACAAAGAAGCGACCGGTATCCATAACCGGGCCAACAAAAAAAACGATCTCGATTTTTTGATCGCGGCTACGGCCATCAGTCACGATGCCGTTCTGATCAGCCATGATACGATCTTTGAGAGGCTGTTTGGGATCGTGCCCCAACTGCGACATCAGGACTGGCTGGGGTGATCAGGGGGGGTATTCTCCTCCGTCCGTTTCTGCGGGACCGTGATCACGAAGCGGTTCTCCCCTTTTTCGTGTTCATACGACAAGCTCATGTTGTGAATGTCCAGGATGCTTTTGACAATGTAGAGTCCCAGGCCCAGTCCGTGGCGGGATGTGTGGAAGGGGGCGAAGTAGTGCTCCAGCGGCTCTTTGAGCGGGTCGCCGTAGTTGGAGACGGTGAGGGTGTCGTGGTCGATGAGGACGGTGACCTGTTTGGTCCGGCTGTATTTGATGCCGTTGTCGAGGAGGTTCTTGATCGCCAGGGTCAGCAGCTCGAAGTCGGCCTGGACGGTGCGGTCGTGAATGACGTGCAGTTCGATGTGGCGCTGGGGGTCGTCAAGCATCAGCATATCGATGCTGGCCTCGACCAGATCGCTGAGTTTATAAGGCTTGAAGGCAGGATTGAAGTTCTTCGAGGCGATTTGTTCGACTTTGGCGAATTCGTTGATCAGCAGGTTGAGTCGTTCGAAAATGGCATGGAAGCGGGCTTTTTGTTTCTCGTCCTGAAGCATTTCGCTCAGCAGGCGCCCTTTGGCGATGGGGGTTTTGAGCTCGTGCATGATCGCGCGCAGCAGCAGCTGGCGGGCCTGGAGCAGGTCACGGATCTTGTGGACGGCCGTATCGAAGGCGTTGGCCACTTCGGCGATCTCGTCCCCCCGGTCGCTGCGGCACTCGATATCGAGATCCCCCTCGGAGAATTTCTCGATGGTCTTGCGCAGTTCGATGAGCGGCTGGATGGAGCGGATCACCCACCAGTAGAGCAGCCCCAGCAGCAGGAGTGATCCGATGAACCCGATGAGCAGGTGGCGGGGAAAACGGGGCTTGTTCATGTTCTCCAGAATGAGGTTGAAGCGGTCGTTGTTGATGAGGATGTAGCGTTTGAACTTGACGTTGACGATGGCGAACTGGTCGGTGCCGTTGATATCGCGGAAGCGGCCGATCATCTTCACGTCTTCATCTCCCCAGTTGACGATGCGGATGTTCTGGGAGCGCAGGTAGGCCTCGTCAATCTTGCCGTACTGGAGAAAGTAGAGGTAGAGATAGTGGATGTTGGCTCGCTCCTGCATTTCCAGATCTTCATACGACTGGGCCTGCGCCTGCCGGTAGAGTGTCCCAAACAGCAGCACCAGCAGCAGGGTGGCCACCAGGAACAGGACAGTGATCTTGGCGCGGAGCGATCGGGGGCGCATCAGACGAGCTTGTACCCGACGCCGCGGACGGCCTGGATCCGTTTGGGGTCCCCCAGCTTGGCACGGATCTTGGAGATGATCACATCGAGGCTCTTTTGGGAGCTGTCGCTCATGACCGACGAGGCGTTGATGAGCTGTTCGCGGGAGATGGCGATCCCCTGGGAGTGGATCAGCTGTGAGAGGATCTCGAACTCCGCCGGGGTAAGCTGGAGGGGTTCGCCTTTGTAGTAGATGGTCTCGCCGCGGATCTCGAAGTCGCTTTTGGGGGTGGTCTCGGCGGCCCCCTGCTTGTCCCGGCGGCGCAGCAGCGAGAGGATACGGGCGTGGAGCTCTTTGGGGTCGTAGGGCTTGGGGAGGTAGTCATCGGCACCCAGCTCGAGGGACTTGACCTTGTCTTCGATGTCGCTGCGGGCCGAGGAGATGATGATGGGGATGTCGTATTTGCGGGCGGCCTCTTCGCACACTTCAAGCCCGTCCATCCCCGGCAGGGTGAGGTCGAGGATCATCAGGTCGTAGTTGTAGACCCCGGCGCTGAGGCCGAGGAAGGGGTCTTCGAAGTTGGTCACCTGGATGTCGAACTGCGAAAGGTATTCGGTGAGCAGTTCGGCGAACTCCGGATCGTCTTCGATCATCAGGATCTTGATCATGGGGGATAGCCTTTTTGGTTTCATTATAACGCCTTAAGGTTAATTGAAATCAAACGTCCTCGAACGCCTTTTGCATGTGAGGTCGTATCTCCTCAAAGGAAAAAGTGTGATCGGTGAAGTGCTCAAAAGCGATGATCCCCTGATAGAGGAGCATGTCGCTGCCGTCCCGGGTCGGTTTGCCATGGGCGCGGGCGAGCTTGAGAAACGGGGTCTCTTTGCCGTAGATCACATCGATGCACGCCCTGGCTTCAGGGATCACCGCCTCAAGGATCGGCTGTGGGGCGGGGAGACTCTCATCCTCCAGTCCGGCAGAGGTCATGTTGACAATCAGATCGTAGGTGCCGGGGGCGAAGGTCTCGAACGTAGCCGTCGCAAAACCTTCGTTGCGGAACGTCTCCAGCCGTCCGGCACTGCGGTTGAGGATAGTGACCTCGTAGCCGGAGTCTTTGAGGATCACCGCGGTGGCGCGGGCCGTACCGCCCGCGCCGAGGATAAGCACCCGTCTGCCCTCGAGCTCCCCGATCGCCCGCAGGAATCCCGGCGCGTCGGTGTTGTAGCCGTGGAGCCGGCCGTTACGGGAGACGATGGTGTTGACCGCGCCCACCTTTTTGGCGAAAGGATCGAGCACGTCACAGGCGGCAAACGCTGCTTCTTTGTGAGGGACCGTGATGTTGGCCCCTCTGAGCCCGAGGGTCTCGAAAGTCTCTTTCAGGCGTGAGCCCTCTGCAAGTCGCCACCGGCCGTAGCAGGCATCGACCTCCAGCCCCCGGAAGGCGTAGTTGTGCATCAGCGGGGAGCGGGAGTGGGAGACCGGATCACCGAAGATCGCGTATCGGGTGGTGGACATGGTGGGCCTTTTTTGGAGAAATTATACCATATTGGCACGGTTTTATATTTCCGTTTGGTAGGCTGTGCTAGAATAGAAAACATGCATAATATGGGGTCACCTGCGTGATCCGATATGAAAGTGGTAGCCAATGGGTAAATATTTCCGCAATCCGAAATTGTTGTTATATATCACGACCATTCAGGAAGCGTTCGGTGCGGTGATTCCCTATTTTTTCCTGCTGGCGACGGTGACGCTGCTGCTGACGGTGCTGGAGTATTTTCAGGTCGATCTGCTGGGGATCGACCGCTCGTTCGTTGAGCAGGTTCAGAAGGGGCTCGGGCTCTTCTCCTCACTGGTGATCGCTATCTCGATCGCCCATTATGCTGCGGTGCGGCTGAAGATCCCCCATGTGATCGTCGGGTCGTTGACCGTTGCGGTCTACATCACCATCTCGGTGATCGAACAGGCCAATATGCTGATGTTCCTGATGCCCGGTTTCTCGGCTGCGGTGATCTATGCGCCGGTCGCTTCGGCGCTGGTACTGCATCTGCTCTATCCCTATCTGTCTCTGCGGCTGCCGCTGCACGATGTCAATCGGCATATTTATCGGCTCTTTAACTACCTGTTCGTTTTTATCATTGCGTATCTGGTCGTGATGGCGGTCTATTATGTGACCGATCTGGTACTGGATGAGGTGCTGGATGCATTGGGTGAGTTCCTCTCCTCATCGATCCCGGTCGGTATCTATCTGTTCCTGCGGGACGCGCTGGTGCAGATCTTTTGGTTCTTTGGGATCCATGGTGAGCATACGGTGGGGCTCTTCTTCCCCTACAGTGTGTTTAAAGAGGCGATCGTGCCTCACCTGAGCTATCTGGAGTTCAACCGGCTCTTTGTCACCATCGGCGGGTCGGGAGCGGGAATGGCTCTGTTGATTGCAGCGCTCATGCTCTCCCGGACACGGACCCACAAGATCATCGCCCGTATCTCGATCCCGTTCGTGATCTTCAACATCAATACGCTCTTGATCTTCGCCTTTGTGGTGCTCAACCGTTATCTTCTGGCCCCCTTTGTGCTGGTGCCGCTGCTCAACCTTGTGCTGGCGTATGGGTTCGTCCACTGGGTGCCGGTGATGTTCACGGATGTTCCGGTGCTGTGGAACACCCCGGTCTTTGTCGATGCCTATCTCAAAACCGATGGCAACATCACGGTCCTTCTCTTTCAGTTGCTTCTTGTGGTGATCGATACTTTTATCTACTACCGTGCCATGCGCCGATTCGTCGAGACCCAGTCGCTTCCCCGCCAGCTGGCAATCCTCTCGGACAAGCTCAACATCCACGAAGAGATCGCTTCGCGCTCGCACATCGGTGCCTATCAGGCCTATACCGAGATCATCGATGCCAATGCCGAGCTGGATGCGGTCCTGAAGAACCTCAATGAGAACAGAATGCTCATCTACTATCAGCCCAAGATCGACATGCACACTCACACCTGCCGGCAGTTCGAGGCATTGATCCGTTACTGGGATGAGGGGAGGCTTACCGGACCTGTCTTCCTCGATACGATCGAAAAGGCCGGGATGGCCCCGGTGATCGATCTGTGGGTAGCCCAGCAGGTGCGACGCGATCTCGATCGCTGGAAGGAGAAGGCGTTCACCCCACAGATCAGCATTAACCTCCATCCCGATACGCTCGGCAATCCCCAGGCGATCGAAAAGATCGCCAGGATCATCGATGGTCATGTGGTGACATTCGAGATCGTCGAGCGCAGCTTCCTGGATCAGGAGGATGCACTCAAAAGCATGAAGATCCTGCAGGAACACCGGCACCGGATCTCGATTGATGACTTCGGGCTGGGGTACTCCAATCTTGAGATCCTGCTGGAGATCGAGATCGATGAGCTCAAACTCGACCGAACCCTGGTACAAAAGCTCGATCAACCCAAGGGTCAGGCGATCTGTCGAAACATCATTCGCTTCTGCCATGAGATCGATATCCGTGTCGTCGCCGAAGGGGTCGAGACCGAGGAGCAGAAAGAGACGGTGGTCGCGATGGGGATCGACACGATCCAGGGGTGGTACTACTCGCCGGCCATTCCGTTCGAGAAGGTCCGGATGTATGCGCAGCATTTTGGGGAAGAGGAATCCGGATCGGGGCAGGGATGACGGGAAGCTGATTCGGCCTTGGTAGGTCGGGTTCCCCGATCCCGACGATCTCGTGATGAAATGTGCGTAACCGGTGATTACTGCAGGTTGTCGTATTCGGCGAATACGACCTACGCGAAACCAGCACTGGTTGAGCGATCGATGGGATTCCGGATAGGGGTCCGGAATGTGAGACGCGTGAAGCCAACGACAACTGCTTGTTGTTGGTAGCGTCGGAACCGGAGCGGTCGGAACGAAGCGAAGCCGCGCAGGCTTTCGCATCTTCGTCATCCTGAACTCGATTCAGGATCCCCTCATCTACCGGGAACGACACAATTTCCTGAACGTTTGATGGGATTCCGGATCGGGGTCCGGAATGTGAGACGCGTGAAGCCAACGACAACTGCTTGTCGTTGGTAGCGTCGGAACCGGAGCGGTCGGAACGAAGTGAAGCCGCGTAGGCTGCCACACCTTAATGACGAGGAGCTACAGCCTTTCCATCTCTTTAAGCGTTGCGATGAGGGCCATGAGCTTGTTGCGTACCTCCAGCTCTTCGAGTTCGGGGACGGAGTCGGCGACGACGCCGGCGCCGGCCTGGAGGGTGATACGGTCAGGCTGGATGAGTGCGGTGCGGATGGCGATGGCTGAGTCCATGTCACCGGTGAAGGAGAAGTAGCCCACCGCGCCGCTGTAGAAGCCCCGCTTGAGCCCTTCGAATTTGGCGATGAGCTCCATCGCCTTGATCTTCGGCGCGCCGGTCATCGTCCCGGCGGTGAAGGTGGCACGGAACAGATCGAACATGTCTTTGTCCTCGGCGATCTGGGCGACGACGTCGCTGACCATGTGCATGACGTGGGAGTACTTCTCCACCCGCATCATCTCGGGTACTGTGACGGTGCCGGTCTGGGCGACACGGCTGACGTCGTTGCGTCCCAGGTCGATGAGCATGAGGTGTTCGGCCCGCTCTTTGGGGTCGGCGAGCATCTCCTGCTCAAGCTCATGGTCCCGCTGGGGGGTGGCACCGCGCTTGCGGGTGCCGGCGATGGGACGCAGGAGGATCTCTCCGTCGGTCAGTCGCACCATCACCTCGGGGCTGGAGCCGCAGATAGCGAAGTCCTCGTACTCCAGCAGGAACAGATAGGGGGAAGGGTTCTTGGAACGCAGGACCCGGTAGAAGCTGAGCGGATCGACGTAGCCGCGCTGGGTGTAGCGGTTGGAAGGGAGCATCTGGAACACGTCACCGGCGCGGATGTGCTCTTTGGCTTCATCCACGATCTGCATGAAGCGCTCGGCAGGAATGGCGAAGCTCCCTTCGCCCTCGAGCCGGACCGGCTTGAGCGGCAGAGGCTGGTGGGGCTTGTGGATCAGGGCCTCGACCGCTTCGAGCATCTCGGGGTGGGTATCGTCAGGATCGATGAAGGTCAGCCGGGCATTTTTGTGCGAGAAGCCGATGATGAGCTTGGGGCGGACCAGGTCAAGATCGGGGGTGTTCAAGGTGTCGTGCAGGTCGTCCATGTGCGCGTGCAGGGTCGGCTCGAACACCTTGACCATGTCGTAGCCGATGAAACCGATGAAACCGTCGACGAACCCGAATCCCGCCTCTTTGGCCATCGCGCGGTACGGTTCGGGATCGATGGCGTGGTAGTAGTCCTGCAGGAAGGTAAAGGGATCCTCCGGGATATCCTGAGCCGTCCCATCCACGGCGACATGGTGGCTGATGCCGTTGCGGTAGCTGAGGCGCTCTTTGGCCCCGATGGCGATGAAACTGAAGTTGCCCTCCGAGGTGGTGACCACGCTCTCGAAGAGCATCGTGATCTCATCGGGAAAAAGGGCCTTGATCTCCCCGTAGAGGGCCACGGGGGTGAGCTGGTCAAACAGGTGCGAACGGATCATGGCATCAATACTTGATGATCAGGCCGTCGATGCCGATCTTGGATTTGACCTCGGGCAGGGCCGCTTTGGCCTGCTCGTAACTGTCGTAGGGGCCGACACGGACCCGGCGCATGTCGCCGCTTTTTTTGGTGATGAAGGTGAAGCCCGAATCCTTGAGCTTCTGGAGGAAGCGGGGATCGGGATCACGTTTGAACGCGCCCACCTGGATGTAGTAGATCGCATCGGATGTTTTGATCAGGGTCGGTTTTTTGGCCGGGGTCTGGGTAGTCGGGCTTGGAGCCGGAGTGGTGGGGGCAGTGAGCGTCTCAGCCGGCGGGGTGGCCGGAGCCGGTTTGGGTGCGGGGGCCGGCTGGGCTGCAGGTTTGGATACGGGAGCCGGTGCAGGCTTGGGTTTGGGCGTTGCTTTCGGTTTTGGTTTTGGCTTCGGCCTGGGTTTTGGGGTCACTTTCGGCTTGGGTTTGGTGACCTCACGTCCGGCCTGATCGAGCGGTACGAGGCTTGGATCGAGCGGTCGGACCTGCTGCCCGCTGGTGCTGGAAGTGGGGGTCGGTTCGGAGGTATCCGAACCGAAGATCAGGGCCCAGAGGATCATCCCCACGATCACGATCACCACGACCAGCGCGATGATGGTAAGGAGGCCTTTGGGGTTGCGGGACCCCTGACCGGGGTCGCCAATGATCAGATCGTCGAGATGATGGTCGTTCATGATGCCACTCCCACAGGTGAATTTGACCGATTATAACACAAGCAATGTTAATGTAATATTAGTTAATATATTGGTCGATCGTAGATGACGAACTGGCGAGCCAGCTCGGTCATCTCCTTGCGGACCTGCGCGTGGAACGCCGCATCATCGATCCGATCGAGCACGTCGGCGATCCGGTTGGCGATCGTCTCGAACTCCGCCTCTTTCATCCCGCGGCGGGTGAGGGCGGGGGAGCCGATCCGGATCCCGGAGGTGACGAACGGACTGCGGGTCTCCCCGGGGACGGTGTTTTTGTTGACGGTGATGCCGGCGGCTCCCAGCGCCGCGTCGGCGTCCTTGCCGCTGAAGTCCTTGTCGAGGAAGCTGACGAGCACGAGGTGGTTGTCGGTGCCGCCGCTGACGACATCATAGCCGCGCTGCATCAGGACCTCGGCCAATACTTTGGCGTTGGCTTTGACCTGTTTGGCATAGGTGGTCCATTCCGGAGCGAGGTTGTGTTTGAACCCGACCGCTTTGGCAGCGATGACGTGGACCAGCGGCCCCCCCTGAAGGCCGGGGAAGATGGCGGAGTTGATCTTTTTGGCGATCCCCTCGTCGTTGGTCATGATCATCCCGCCCCGGGGACCGGCGAGGGTCTTGTGGGTGGTGGTGGTGACGACATCGGCGTAGGGGAAGGGGCTGGGGTGTTCTCCGGCGACGACGAGCCCGGCGATGTGAGCAATGTCGGCGAAGAGGTAGGCGCCAACCTCATCGGCGATCTCGCGGAATTTTTTGAAGTCGATCTCCCGGGCATAGGCGCTGGCACCGCAGACGAGGATCTGGGGCTGGACGATCCTGGCGATCTCCATCACTTTGTCGTAGTCGATACGTCCGTCGAGCTCGACTCCGTAGGTGAAGCTCTGGTAGTTCTTGCCTGAGAAGCTCGGCTTGGAGCCGTGGGTGAGATGGCCGCCGTGGTTGAGGTCCATCCCGAGGATCTTGTCCCCGGCTTTGATCAGTGCTGCGTAGACCGCGCCGTTGGCCTGCGAACCGCTGTGGGGCTGGACGTTGGCGTACTGGCAACCAAAGAGCTCTTTGGCCCGGTCGATCGCCAACTGCTCAACGGTATCGGCATATTCGCAGCCGCCGTAGTAGCGTTTGCCGGGGTACCCTTCGGCGTATTTGTTCGTCAGGACCGAGCCCATCGCCTCCATCACGTCGGGAAAAGTGAAGTTCTCCGAGGCGATCATCTCGAGATGGTCGGTCTGGCGTTCCAGCTCGGCGACAATGGCACTGTAAACCTCTGGGTCAAATGATTCGATGGCGTAGCTCATGGTGGGTTTCCTTGGAAAAAGATAAGTGGTATTATAGTCAAAAACAGTTGGTGAACGGCTAATCCCGATCCGTTCTGTTCGTGTATCGGATGGGTCGGCGGAGGATTTATGTTATACTTCTTTCAGAGAAGGGGATGTAACAACTGAATGCAGGCTGTGTTGTGACTGTCATTGAAAAAAAGACGGTTGTTGCAAGAGCGACAGTGGGCAGCACAGGTTTGGACAGGCAACATGGATGACAGTGATACCATAGAACAGCTGATCGGCCATGCACTTTATACCAGTGAACATGTCGGATGGGTGATCACGGACCGTAACTACAACATCGTAACGCTGAGTGCCTATGCGGAAAAACTTTTCGGGTACCGCAAAGAGGAACTGGCGGGTAAACCGGTACGTATCCTCCACTATTCGGATCAAAGTTACGATGCGTTTTTTGGAAAGGTCCTGGAACAACTCCTCCGTGGTGAGAAGATACAAGATGAATATCCTATGCGCAACCGGCAGGGGGACAAAATCTATCTTTCCTTCTCGGGGCAGGTAATCGATGAAGCAGGTCACAAGCTTTGGACCGGTGTCGATATCACCGTGCAGAAAAAGACGGAAGAAGAACTTGCCCGCCTCAAAGAGCGGCTTGAGTATGCCATCGAAGGGAGTCAGGATGTTGTGTGGGACTGGGATATCCGGCACCGACGGTTCGAGATCTCCAAACGGTGGCGGGAGGTCTCCGGATATCCTGAGACGAAGATGCCGCGTCGGGTCGCCGCTTTGCAGCGCCTGGTGCACCCTGACGATCGAAGAGAGGTCCTGCGCAGTCTCTTTGCCTGTCTGCACGGTCGGTCTCGTTATCTTGATATCACTTACCGGCTGCTGCATCGTGACGGCCGGATTGTCTGGATCTCCTCCCGGGCAGTGACACTGTACGGAGATGAGGGTGAGGCGATCCGGATGGTGGGGACCCATCGGGATATCACCCACAGCAAAGAGCTCGAAGCCCGCCTTATCCAGCAGGCGCAGACGATCGAAGAGCAGCGTGACAAGCTCTGGTTTCGGGCGCATCATGATGCGTTGACGCAGTTGCCCAACCGGATCTATTTTCGTAAACTTCTTGAAGCAGCGATCAACGAAGCACACTTTCGGCAGGAGCAGATGGCTGTCCTGTTCGTGGATATTGATAATTTCAAGACCATCAACGACACTTGCGGACATGAAACAGGGGATGAGGTGTTGCGTTATGTTGCCGATCTGCTAAGGCATGGGGTACGTTCAGGGGATGTCGTTGCCCGATTGGGTGGGGATGAATTTACCCTGATCATCCGGAACATTGCTGAGAAAAAAGCGATCCGTAAACTGGCAGATAAACTGTTGGTTCTTTTTCAGGAACCCTATCGATCAGGGCACTGTTTACTGGACCTGTCGGTAAGCATCGGGATCGCACTCTATCCGCAGGACGGGCTGCAGCCCGATCGCCTGCTGCGCCATGCTGACCGGGCGATGTACCGGGTCAAGCAGACAGGACGGGGAAGCTGGCAGTTCTACGATGAGATGGGGACGGAAGCGGTGAAAGAGCGTTCCCGGCTGCTCGAAGCCGGGTAAGGTCCCGGTTCGCGGGAAACGGTATCGGGAGACAACTCTTTACGCGTTCTTTTGTGCCTGTTGGCGGGCTTTGCAGGCGACGGCATCGATGCAGAAGTAGCCTTTGCCTTTTTTGGCCGGTTTGAGCTCCTCTTCGACAGTGTGACCACATTTTTTGCAGGCGTTTTTAGGTTTTTCTTCGAGGGAGGCTTCGGGTTTCATCGCCGGGAAGAGGATCACGTCGCGGATCGAGTGGTGGTTTGTCAGCATCATCACCAGGCGGTCGATCCCGATCCCCTCACCGGCAGTGGGAGTCATCCCATACCCAAGGGCCCGGACGAAGTCCAGATCCATGTGCATCGCTTCCTCGTCACCGGTGGCCTCTTTGGCATCGGCCTGAGCTTTGAATCGCTCGTATTGATCGAGGGGGTCGTTGAGCTCATTGAAGCCGTTGGCGATCTCCTTTCCGGCGATGAAGAGCTCAAACCGTTCGGCTATCTCGGGGTTTGCGTCACTGCGGCGTGAGAGGGGGGAGATGTCGATGGGGTAGTCGGTGATAAAGGTGGGGTTGATGAGTTTACCCTCGACAAATTCATCAAAGAGTTCCGCCTGGACGTATCCAAGGGTAAGGTTGTCGTTAACCTCGACACCGTGCTCTTTGAGGTAGGCGAGCCCTTTTTCACGGTCGGTGGCCACCTCGGAGGGAACACCGCCGATGGTGGTGAGCGCCTCGACAAACGGCACTTTGGCAAAGGGGGTGCTCATGTCGATCGCCATCTCCCCATAGGTGAGTTTCTTATCCAGCCCCAGATGCTCGAAGATGTAGTCAAAAAGATCTTCGGTAAGCTTCATCAGATCGTGGTAGGTGTGGTAGGCCCAGTAGAACTCGATGGAGGTGAACTCGGGGTTGTGGGTTTGATCCATCCCTTCGTTGCGGAAGTTGCGGTTGATCTCGAAGACCGCTTCCATCCCACCGACGGTAAGACGCTTGAGGTAGAGCTCGGGGGCGATGCGCAGATACCGGTCCACCCCCAGGGCGTTATGGTGGGTGACGAAGGGCTTGGCGTTGGCGCCGCCGGGGATGGGGTGCATCATCGGGGTCTCCACCTCCAAAAAGCCGTGTTCTTCAAAGAACCGACGGATGAGAGATACCACCCGGGAGCGCACGATAAAGGTCTGCTTGACCTCCGGGTTCATGATCATATCAAGGTAGCGCTGGCGATAACGGGTCTCCTGATCGGTCAGGCCGTGGAACTTCTCGGGCAGCGGCATGATCGCTTTGGAGACCAGTTTGATCTCCCGGCAGTGCAGCGTCAGCTCCCCGGTCTGGGTGACAAAGGGATAGCCGGTCGCTTCGATGATGTCGCCCACCTCGAAGAGCTTTTTGGCCACGGTGTTGTAGTAGCCTTCGGGCAGATCGTCGCGGTTGTAGTAGATCTGCACGAGACCGTCGTTGTCCTCGATCTTGGCAAAAGCGGCTTTGCCCATGATCCGGATGAACTTGATGCGTCCGGTGAGCGTCACGCTGACATCTTCGTCTTTTTGCTCCTCACTTTCAAGCTCCTTGACGTAGGCGAACTTCTCCAGAAATTCCGAGGAAGGCATCCCTTTGGTGATGTTGGCCGGGTAGGGGTTGATCCCCTCTTCGCGGAGTTTTTCCGCTTTTTTGATCCGTTCCTGGATGTAGGGGTTGTCGAACAGTACGGGAGTCTCTTTCAATGGAATGTCCTTGCGGTGATGTATTTTTATGCTTTGGGCTGGCAGTCGGCGCAGAGGCCGACGATCTTCATGGTGTGGTCGGTCATGCGGAAGTTGTGAGCCTGGGCGATCGCTTCCTGACGGGCTTCGATCACGTCGTCAGTGAACTCGATGATGGTACCGCACTCGGTGCAGACGAGATGGTCGTGGTGCTTTTTGAGCCCGATCTCGTACTTTTTGCCGTCTTTGCCGAACGAGATCGAATCGGCCAGTCCGGCGCTCTCGAGCAGGGCCAGCGTGCGATACACGGTGGCGATACCGACATTGAGATCGGGGTTTTGCCGGGCGACAAGACGGTGGATCTCCTCGGGAGAGAGGTGATCATCTGTCTCATGGAGGGTGCGGAGGATCGCCTCACGCTGGCGGGTAAACTTGAGATTTTGATTGCGCAGCAGTTCGGTAAAGCGCTGCAGCAGTGTGGGGTAATCAACCATGTTTTTTCTCCTGTGTGACCGTGATCGCCGGACGGCGGAAGGGGAGGGGGGCCTGGTTGATCAGGACCGCACCGGTCTGTTTGAGGACCGGAACCAGGCGGCTGGATGCGAGCCGGGGGCCGAGGTTGTCCCGGACCAGATCGCTCCCCAGCAGGCTGGCGGCGATGAGGGAAAAGACCAGCAGATACTTCAGCGCGGCGATCCCCATCCCCCCGATCCGGGCCGGCGTGCTCTCCGGTGGCTTGCGCAATGGATGGAAGGTTGAGCCGACGAAAGCGCTCCCTCCCCAGATAATGGCCAGTACCACAAGAAAGGCGATTAGTTTGGCCAGCGCGAAATTCTCCAGGTGCAGCAACTCGGAGACGGTCCTGCCCAGCAGTGGCGCCGCCCGGGAGGCTACGAACACTCCGCCGATCAGGCCGAAAAAGCTGACGAACTCCCGCGCGAATCCGTTGAAAAAGCCCTTTATGGAGAGCAGAAGGATCAAAAGTATGATAATGATATCGATCACGTATATCCCTTTGGTCGTAAGATCAGATCAGGTTGCGCAGTTCGTCAGGCTTGTTGGAGTACTGCAGGGCGGTCTGGCGGCTGATGATCCCCGCTTTGACCAGTCGGACGAACTCCTGGGTCTGGGTCTGCATCCCGGTATCGCCCTGGCCCAGCTGCATCGAGGAGTAGATCTGGTGGACCTTGTCCTCCCGGATGAGATTGGCGATGGCGTGGTTGACCACGAGGATCTCCGAAGCCGCGAGCCGTCCGCCGCCGATCTTGGGCAGCAGCGCCTGGGCGATAACGGCCACGAGGGAGCTCGAGAGCATGGCGCGGATCTGAGGTTGTTCGTCGCCGGAAAAGACGTCGATGATCCGGTTGATGGTCCCCGGAGCCGAATTGGTATGGAGCGTACCGAAGACCAGGTGACCGGTCTCGGCCGCCGTCAAGGCAGCAGCGATGGTCTCCTTGTCCCGCATCTCCCCGACGAGGATGATGTCGGGATCCTGCCGCATGGCGTATTTGAGCGCGGCGGCGAAATTGCGGGTGTCCTCTCCGATATTGCGGTGGGAGAAGATCGACTTTTTGTTCTGATGGACAAATTCGACCGGGTCTTCCGCGGTGATGATGTGCTTGGACTCGGTGAGGTTGATCTCGTTGAGCATGGCTGCCAGTGTGGTCGATTTACCCGATCCGGTGGGGCCGGTGACAAGGATGAGCCCCTTCTCCCGTTTGATCAGTTTTTTGTAGATGGGAGGGGAGTTGAGGTCGTCGAGTGAGGGGACGTGGATCGGAATGACCCGGAAAGCGGCCGCCATATCCCCCATGGTGCGGTAGAAGTTGGCCCGGAAACGGCCGATCCCCTCCAGCTCCAGCGCGAAGTCGAGTTCGTTGTTCTCTTCGAAGGCGAGTTTCTGTTTCTCGGTCAGCAGGGAGTAGCACATCTCCTCGATCTCGGTGCCGGTGAGTTTGGGGAGGTTGATCGGCTTGAGGGCCCCATCGAGGCGCAGCTGCGGTTCGCTGCGGCTGACGAGGTGGAGGTCGGATGCGCCGTGGGCGACGATACTCTGGAGGAGTTTTTTGATGTTGTTCTCTGACATGGTCT
>Ga0256835_1000749_pt1 | contig 21797 bp, 20 predicted proteins | sample PIR30metaG_FD_185972 | JGI IMG/M metagenome (GOLD analysis project Ga0256835, IMG submission 185972) | Hydrothermal vent microbial communities from East Pacific Rise, Pacific Ocean - PIR-30 | ecosystem: Environmental > Aquatic > Marine > Hydrothermal vents | place: Pacific Ocean: East Pacific...
CACAAGACGAGAATGAAAGAAATTTCAGAGTGCTTTTATCCAAAAAAGTGGGAGAAACCATCAAAAATGCTTTCCAACTTTTAGGAATTGAAGTACCGGAGAGAATGTAAGAAAATAGAATGGATATCAGCCATTGCAGGCGGAAAGAAGGAATTTGGAAATTTTAATTCGGAAGAAAAAAGTGAGTTGACCGACACACCGAACTACCTTATATATAAAGGAAATCTTGTGCCGGCCGAAAAAGAAATATTTTTCGAAGTGTTTCAAATTTGGTAGAGACTGCGAAATATTATCAAGAAAAAAACATTACTGTGATACATAAAATCTATTTGTTGATTATATTTGTGAGCCTGTCGGCATGCAGTAATGCACAAAACAACAAACAATCAGTAAACCGAAATCGAGTGAAAAAGATGAAACCAAAAATAAATAAACCGGATGAAGAATGGGAAAAAGTTCTCACTCCTCAACAATTTTATATCTTACGAAAAAAAGGAACCGATTTACCGGGTACCGGAAAGTATACTTACCATTTTGACGATGGTATTTATCGTTGCGCAGGTTGCGGAGCACCATTGTTCCATTCGGATAATAAATACGAAAGCAATTGCGGTTGGCCTTCCTTTGACAATGCAATTGAAGGTGCCATTATATTTCAATCCGATTATAGCCATAATATGGTAAGAACCGAAATTATTTGTGCCAACTGCGGAGGACATCTGGGACATATTTTTGATGATGGACCGGCAGAAACTACAGGTAAAAGATATTGTGTCAACTCTACATCCATTGAATTTGAACCCAAAAAAGAAAAATAGTATTCCCTCCTACTCCATTATCGTTCCTGTCTATAATCGTCCCGGAGAAACCGCTGAATTGCTCGATAGTCTGACCAAACAAACTTATACGGACTTTGAAGTGATTATAGTAGAAGACGGATCCTCTATCAAAGCGCAAAGCGTAGTAAACGGCTATATGGATAAACTGAATATTTCCTATTTTTACAAAGACAATACGGGACCGGGACCAAGTCGTAACTATGGAATGGAAAAAGCCACGGGGAATTTTTTTATCATATTGGATTCAGACGTAATTCTCCCTCCGGAATATTTACAAGCCATAGATACATTTCTTAATAAAAAACCTGTGGATGCATTTGGCGGACCTGATAAAGCGCTGGATACTTTTACTCCCCTGCAAAAAGCCATTGATTTTGCCATGACTTCTTTTCTGACTACCGGAGGAATCAGAGGGAAAGCGGAAAAATTGGAAAAATTTCATCCCCGCAGTTTTAATATGGGTATTTCTCGTAAAGTCTTCAATAAGACAAAAGGTTTTTCAACTATGCGATTCGGAGAAGACATCGACCTGAGTATTCGTATAATGAAAGCCGGATTCAAAACCGCTCTTATAAAAGACGGATATGTCTATCATAAACGTAGAAATACTTTAAAACAATTTTTTAAACAAATTTACAATTCGGGGATCGCGCGTATCAATCTCTATAAAAAATATCCTGATTCGCTCAAAGTGGTTCATTTTTTCCCTTTGCTGTTTTCTTTTGGATTACTATCAAGCATTATTCTTATTCTTTTACATTTTCCCTATTTATTTTATCTGTATTTAATTTATTTCCTGACAATTTTTTTAGTAAGCAGCTTAAAATACAAATCACTCAAAACGGGTTTCTTTTCCGTTATTACTTCATTTATAATGCTTTTTGCTTATGCATTGGGATTTATAAAAGCCTTTTGGAAAAGAATTATTTTGAAAAAAGAGGAGTTCAGCGCTTTTGAAAAAAATTTCTATCAATAAAAAAAAGCTGTCCGAAATCGAACAGCTTAATAATATAGGATATTTTCTTTTATAAGATCAACATTGCATCACCATAAGAGTAAAACTTATATTTTTCTTTGATGGCTTCTTGATAGGCTTCCATAATCAAATCATATCCGCCGAAAGCTGCCGTAAGCATCAATAAGGTAGATTTGGGAGTATGGAAATTGGTCACCATTGCATTGGCTATTTTAAAATCATAAGGAGGAAAAATAAACTTGTTTGTCCAACCTTGGAAAGGTCGCAAATAGCCTTCGGCAGTAACAGAAGATTCCAAAGCTCTGATCACTGTTGTACCCACAGCACAAATTCTTTTTTTCTTATCTATGGCTTCATTGACCATTTCGGCTACCCGGTCTTCGATAAAATACTCCTCCGAATCCATTTTATGTTTGGACAAATCTTCCACTTCTACCGGATTAAAAGTACCTATTCCCACGTGCAAAGTAATTTCGGGAAGATGAATCCCTTTGATTTCCATTTTTTTAAGCAAATGTTTTGAAAAATGCAAACCTGCAGTGGGAGCGGCTACGGCCCCTTCATGTTTGGCATAAATGGTTTGATATCTCTCGGCATCATCTTCTGTCGGAGGTCTTTTGATATATTTGGGAAGAGGAGTTTGTCCCAACTCTTTCAGTTTTTTTCTGAATTCCTCATAGGTTCCGTCAAATAGAAAACGTAAAGTTCTACCCCGGGAAGTCGTATTGTCTATTACTTCTGCCACTAACTCCTCATTATCGTCAAAAAACAATTTGTTTCCGATTCTGATTTTACGGGCAGGATCTACCATTACATCCCAAAGACGGGTTTCAGGATCCAATTCTCTCAATAAAAAAACTTCTATTTTTGCTCCCGTTTTTTCCTTGTTTCCATATAAACGGGCCGGGAATACCTTTGTGTTGTTTAGGATCACCACATCATCCTCATCAAAGTAATCTATAAGGTCTTTAAAAAGTTTATGTTCGATTTTACCGGTATCACGGTGCACGACCATCAATCTGGCTTCATCTCTGCAATCCGAAGGATATTCTGCTAAAAGTTCAGGGGGAAGTTCAAAATTAAATTCTGATAATTTCATATATTTATTTTTAATTGAAGTTGATTTATTTTTCTATCTAAATCAACAAATTAGCCCGCAAATATACAAAGATGAAACCCATTTGTCAAGTTTTTATTTTTTTGGCTCTTTCCGGCCGCTAAATACAAGGAATGTTGAAAATAAAAAGAGATTTATTTAAGATCGTATTTGATCATCTGTATTAATTCGTCATAGGTTTTAAAAGGTAGAAATTTACCGTTTTTTACATAAGAAACTTTTCCTGTTTCTTCAGAAACCACCAGACCCAGCGCATCGGTATTTTTAGTGATACTGACAGCTGCCCGGTGACGTAAACCGTAAGATTCAGGCAGATGGATATCTCCCGAAATGGGCAAGACGGTACGCGTAGCTGTAATTCTATTTCCTTCTATAATAACAGCACCATCGTGCAAAGGCGAATTTTTAAAAAAAATACTTTCCAGAATCGGCGTATTCACTTTTATATCCATCTTATCACCGGTAGCTTTTAGAAAGTCCAGATTAAAATTGCGGGCAATAATAATCAAAGCGCCGGTTTTTGTTTTGGCAAATTTTTTCAAAGCCTTTACAATATCTTCCACTGGTGTTTCTTCCTCATTGGTTGATTTAAAGCCCAATTTTTGAATAAAATTACCCGAAGGACTAAATTTAGTTGACCCGATCATCAATAAAAAACGTCTGATTTCCTGTTGAAAGACAATGATAAGTGCCAGCACTCCCAGACCGAGAAATTTTCCCAGCAATTCTGAAAGCATTCGCATGTCCATTATCCGAGTCAATAACCATATAAAATAAAGAATGGCAATCCCAAAGAAAATATTAATAGCAACCGTACCTTTAATCAATTTATAAAAATAATACAACAATAAAGCAACCAATAAAATGTCTACGACATCAACAATTCGGAAATGAATAAAGTCTAACATATTTTTTTAATCTTATTCAAAGATAAAAATTCTTTGGTTTATCTCTCCTTTGGGGGGTGGGTTGTTTTTAAAAAACGAATAATAATTCAAAAACCTGTCAAAAGATATATTTTGATCAAAATTTAAATATACACCGTTTCTTTTTTCATCCATCTTATGCACAATATGGCGCAAATAAACATTCAATAATTTTACCTTATCGATGGGCTCGTTGAGTTGAATGGTATCATTAATAACCAACTTACCGGGGGAAACGGTAATATGTGTTTTATTAAATTGGGCATCGGTTTTGAAGTATTTTTTAAAATAGCTTCCGGAAGTATAGATCAACGGCATTATTTCTATGCTATCAAAATCCACAAAGGAAACTTTTTTTTGCAAAGTGTCCATATAAGTAAAATAAGCCTTTTTGGTTCCATCAGAATGTATACTTTTTTTATGCCTTTTTTTCAGAATTTTTTGCAAGGGTTTTACCAAATCTTTCATTTTCAATCTTCTGTCAACCGCAACCAACCAATCTGTTGAAGAAATAGTTTGCCCTAATTTCAAATCGGCTATCGTATCATTTCCTTCTACTTTTAATAAAATATAAACCGGCGAATTGTCCCATATTTCATGAATACCGGGATTATCATTAAGCGGTACTTTGACATCTGTCTTTTTTCCGCAAGAAATAAAAATTAATGGAAAGAGAAAAATGTATAGAAATTTCATTTTATATTTGTAAAAAATTATTCTCAAAGATAAACATAAAAAGACAAAAATGAAAGACACAAGGATTATTAGTGTAGCAGGGAAACCGGGATTGTATAAACTTCTTACCTCGACAAAATCAGGAGTGGTAGCCGAATCATTGACTGACAAAAAACGGGTAATGGTTCCTTTTACCTCAATCTCAGCCTTGGATGAGATTGCCATTTATACTTATAATGAAGAAATTCCTTTATGGAAAGTTTTTGACACGATGGCACAAAAAAACAATTTTGAACAAAGCATTTCTCATAAATCTCCCAAGGCGGAATTAGAAAAAGAATTTCGTGAAATACTTCCTGAATTTGATGAAGACCGTGTTTATCCTTCTCACATTAAAAAAGTATTTCAATGGTATAATCTACTATCTGATACGGGTTTGTTAAAAGACTATTTGGACTGGAAAAAAGAGCAGGAAGAAGAGTATAATAAAATGCAGGAAGAAAAAGAAGAGGACTAAATAAAATACAGAATAAAATTCAACAAAAAAGACTGCCGGATTGGCAGTCTTTTTATTTTGTGGAGTCGGAGGGAATCGAACCCTCGTCCAAACAAGTCATTGCCATGCTTTCTACATGCTTAGTTTGTGTTTGGATTTTCGACTTTGAGCTGCCCACAAACAGGCTACTCAAAGCTTAGCTTCAAAGATTTCGGAAACAGTTTGAAGCCAACTATTTCCTAGACTTACTTTTACGAAGCCCCTAAGCCGGACGCCGTAAGTCAAGGCTTCCGAGGGACTTCTTGCCTCCCAACCTTGTTGGGACGTGGCTTAATCCGTACTATACTTCGGGATTAAGCAGCAAGAGCGAAGTTATTTTCGCCGTTTATTGTTCTTGATGCATGAGATTTACGAGCTGTGCATCAGCGCTCGGCATGCTTACATGTCAATGAACCTTGCTGTCAAATCCAGTCGACCCCAGATTTGTTTGCAAAAATACTACAAATTTAATGCCAATGTCAAGAATTTGAAGAGATTTTTTCCTTTTGTGTTTTTATCCATTCCAAACTCTTCTTTTTGTCTTCTTTAAGCTGATTTGTCAATGCCTCTAAGGAATTGAATTTTTTTTCGGGACGTAAACGCTTTAAAAATTCAATTTGCAAATCTTTTCCATATAAATTTTTATCAAAATCAAAAAAATGCACTTCCATAATTTGTTTTTTGCCGTCAATGGTAGGACGTACACCTATATTCATCATTCCAAAGACTTCTTGTCCGTCTATGGGGGATTTCACAATATAAACTCCTTGTTTGGGCCATAATTTATCTGAGGAATCGATTTGTATATTGGCAGTAGGAAAACCCAATTTATTGCCAATCCGGTTCCCCGAAACTACTATTCCCCTGATAAAATAAGGATAGCCCAGAAGTTTATCGGCTTTTTCAATCTTTCCTTCTTCAATTAATTTTCTGATAAGACTGGAACTAACCGGCACGCCTTCATACAAAACCGGTTTAATTATTTCGGTTTCAAAATCCATTTGGGGAGCTAATGAACGTATATAAGAATAATTTCCCTTTCTGTCTTTTCCAAAATGATGATCATATCCCATCAGTAAAATTTTCATTCCATATTGATCTTTCAATTTTTTAATGAATTCCTCGGGTTCCTGAGAGGCAAATTTTTCATCAAAATTTTCAAGAATCAGATAATCTATTCCGGTTTTTTCCAACAACTCAGCCTTTTCCTTATCCGTTGTAAGCAATTTTAAATTTCCTTCTTTATCAAAATATTTTTTAGGGTGCGGAACAAAACTTAAAACAGCCGTTTTATAATTATTATTTTCGGCCAATTCTTTTAACTGGTGTATCATCCCACGATGACCTATATGTACACCGTCAAAAGAACCTATCGTTAAAACAACAGGAGTATCTATTTTTTTATTCTCTCGTATAATTTCCACTACATCCCATATTTTTATTCCGTGAGCAAATTTACATTTTAATTTGCAGCCTGAAAAAATAAAATCAAAGTTTTTACTCTGTGATACATTCGAGAAAAATTATGTATATTTATCTTTGTAAAAATAAAAACCGATGAATAAAATTCTTCTTGGTTTCTTTTTTCTTTTTCTTTCTTTTTGTACACCTGCTTCCCAGAAAATACAAAATGAAAACGGAACTCTTATCTATCCCGTTTTTGAAAATTGCGATAAGAATCTTTCTAATGAAGAAAAATGGAAGTGTATGAGTGAAAAACTAAATATATTGTATCATTATCAACTCACTCATGAATATGGTGCCGCTATTTCCAATCAAGAAGACAGCATTATACTCCGGATGAAAATAGATACAATAGGAGCTATCTCCATTGATCAAATCAAACATTCCGACAGTGTTTTTTCTACAAAAACCGACTCGGTTTTATATGAAATCACAAAAAAAGTCCCTCTTTTCTCTCCGGCTGTAAAAGCGGAGAAAAAGATTGATTTTTATTTTAAAATGCCCATTATTTTAACCAAATAAGCCCATTATGACCAAAGAACAAGCCAAAAAGAGAATTGAGGAGCTCAGAAAAATATTAAATGAAGCCAATTACAGATATTATGTTTTGGCAAAACCGACCATCTCCGATTATGAGTACGATAAATTATTGGAAGAATTGGAAAAACTGGAAAAAGAATTTCCCGAGTTTGATGATCCCAACTCTCCTACCAAACGAGTAGGCGGTGAACCTGTAAAAGGTTTTAAGACCGTCAAGCATAAATACCCTATGCTTTCTCTTGAAAAATCATATAATATTGATGATTTAAAAGATTGGATAAAACGAATTAAAAGATTAGTAAATGATGATTTTACTTTTTGTGTGGAATTGAAATATGACGGGGTTTCACTGAGTAATAAATATGTCAATGGTAGATTGGTGCAATCTCTCACACGAGGAGATGGCATTTATGGAGATGATGTGACTCAAAATGCCCGTACCATTCGAACATTGCCGCTTGTTTTAAAAGGAAATGATTATCCCGAGGAATTATATGTTCGGGGAGAAGCGATGATTGCTCGTGAAAAATTCCAAAAAATCAATAAAAGACAAGAGGAAGAAGGCAAAGATACTTATATGAACGCTCGAAATCTGGCAGCGGGAACTTTAAAACAGTTAGACAGCAAAATTGTCGCTCAACGCGGATTGGATTTTATTGCATATACTATGCTTGCAGAGAAATTACCTGTTGACAATCAATGTGATGCGTTAAAAAAATTAGAAGAATGGGGATTTCTTGTGCCTCATGCTTATAAAAAAGCAAAGAATATTGACGAAATAATGGATTTTATTTTGGATTGGGGAGTAAAAAGATTTGATTTTCCCTATGATACAGATGGAGTGGTCATCAAAGTAAATGAGTTTGATGTGCAAAAAAAATTGGGCTATACGGCAAAAGCTCCTCGATGGGCGATGGCCTACAAATTTCCCGCAGAAAGAAAACTCACCCGTTTAAAATCAGTAGATTTTCAAGTAGGGAGAACCGGAAAAGTCACTCCGGTGGCCAATTTGGAACCGGTGGAATTGGGTGGAAGTATAGTTAGAAGAGCTACTTTACACAATGAAGACAATATCAAAAAGCTCGATTTACATGAAGGAGATTATGTATATGTAGAGAAAGCCGGAGAGGTTATTCCGCAAGTGGTGGAAGTGGAAAAGTCCAAGAGGAAACCGGATGCCAAACCCATCGAATTTGTAAAAAAATGCCCGGTTTGCGATACTCCTTTGGTAAAAATCGGTGCCGATTATTTTTGTGTGGAATCGGATAATTGTCTTCCGCAAATCAAAGAAAAAATCAAACATTTTGTTAGCCGGAAAGCAATGGATATTGAAGGCTTAGGACCCGAAACTATTGATTTATTATTGGAAAAAGGCTTGATTCATAATGTGGCTGATCTTTATGACCTTAAAAAAGAAGATCTCATCCCTCTGGAACGCCTGGGAGAAAAATCGGCTGATAATATAATTAACAGTATTGAAAAGTCAAAAAGTCAAACTTTTGAAAAAGTATTATATGCTTTGGGAATACGCCATGTGGGAGAAACGACTGCAAAAAAATTGGCCAGACATTTTAAAAGCTTGGATGCCTTGATGAATGCCACACCTGAAGAACTTGAAAAAGTGGGTGATATCGGGGAAAAAACAGCCCAGAGTATCAAAGAATTTTTTGAAAACCCTAAGAACCTGGATATCATCAATCGTTTGCGGGAAAAAGGATTACATTTTGAATTAACAGAAGACGAGCTGCCGAAAAGTAATAAATTACAAGGGAAAAAATTTGTGATATCCGGAACATTTGAGCACTTCTCTCGGGATGAGCTCAAAAAAAGCATTGAAGAAAACGGAGGGAAAGTTGTAAGCTCTGTAAGTAAAAATACCGATTATTTATTAGCAGGAGAAAAACCGGGACCAAGCAAAATGGAAAAAGCAAAAAAATTAGGCATACCCGTTCTTAGTGAAGAGGAATACCTGAAAATGATTGCTTAATACCATCCACGGGTAAACATTTTTTGCAATCGCGGGAGATCAATGGTGAAAACCAAACGGATTTTTTGCAAATAATCACCTTGCCCGGGTTCAAAACCTTTTGATGAGTACATCGGAAAAAAGATTTCGAAATAATCTTGTACAAAATTAATTCTCAATCCGCTATCACAATAAAAACGGGGAGATTCATATTTATTTTTCTTATAAGCAAAATCACCATAAACATTAAACCATTTCCATATTCCCAGATTGATATTGTTACTTACTAACCATTGGTTGGCATATTGATCGTCAAAAAAGGTTTTAAAGCCTCCTTCTGCCCATATAAATTGTTGGTGAAACAAACCTGAAGTCTCCGATCTTCCATAATAATTATATTGAAACAAATAATCGGTGGGACGATCCAGAGCAAAAGAAAAATAATCGGAACCGGTATGATTATATAAGAAAGTACCTGCAAAAAAACGTATATCCATTTGACGTGTTTTATTTGTTAGCCAACGGATTCTGTAACTTGTGGAAAGTTTACCGAATGAAGAAGCCAATTGTAAATCGGCTTTGAAAAAGCGATCCAAAATGACATTAATTTTTTTTAAATGGAAATTAAGATCCGCTACCTTATAATAAGAGTCAGGAGTTTTTATCCCTCCTTCCATTTCTTTATTAATATACATATAGCCCAATGTGAGCTTACTACTATTTCTATCTCTCAGATTAGGACTATGGAATTCAACCGCAACAAAAGGATTTAATTTGGTATAACTTAAATCAAAATTATAATGATAATAACTCCCTGCCAATCCATATTTTATGGAAAAAGGGTTCAGATTATCAAAATAATGTGTATTGGAAAGGGAAAAACTTCCCGATAACTTCTTTGCTTTGGTTGAAAAACTAGGCGAAAGTGCATAAGAAAAATGATTATGCAAAATTCCCTGATTATATATTTGTGTCCCTAAAATTACTCCGTCATAATAATTATATTGAAAATAAGGATTAATGAAAATTTGATTTCTTAAAGGATTTTCCAAGTCACGAAATAATCGGATTTGGAGTGGTTTATGCAAGAATAAGGAGTGAATTTTTACATAGTTGTTACGTATTTGGATTTCAGGATATTGATTATAATAATTGATTCCGATGTACTCCCATTTCGGTTTTCTTTTGACTGTGATAATGGTGTCATGGGATATCGGAGGCAAATTTTTAATTTTTTGCACACCTGATTTACCGACTGCAAATATTTGCAATGGCATTTTCTCTTTTTGCTTGTTTTTTATTTTTAGATATAATTTTTCTTTTTCTTTTTTAATGATTTTTAAGGAATAATCATATTTTTTCCGGGTTTGCAGGTATTGATGAAACCAATGTTCGGAGGAAAGGCCAAAAAGATTTGAGAAAACATGCGGGGACAAAGAGTCCTGTAAGGATAGCCGGTAGGTTTCCTTAAATTGTTTATAATAATCATCTTCATTTCTCTCGTTTTTCAGCATTTCCATTCCCAATGCCATTTTAGCAGGATTAGCGGCTTCTTTATTGAAATTTGATAAGGAATCCAACGAAGTTGTCAAAGCTTGATCTTTGTTGATTCGCGCCATATATAAATATAAAAAAGGGAATTTTTCTGCATATGGAGCTTGGGTAATATAATAATACCGAAATAATTTATGATGGGAAAGATTTCCCGTCAAACTCAAATTTTTATAAAATCTTTTGACATAGTTATATTCGGCAAAAGAGGCAATGGCAAAGTACAGCCAAGGATTCTTGCGTTTGTCGACCTGCATTTCAGCAGCATATTTATGGGATATCTGATGTAATATTTTTAACTCCCAAAGGAGAGAAGTGTCAAAAGGATTAATGAAATCCGGCAGCCAATCGGGACCGTATAAAGGATGATTTTTGAGGTCGGACTCTGTTATAATAATGGTTTTTCCGGGATAACTTCCCAGAATTTCTTCCATATAACCCATTATTTTATTAATGAGCATTTGCTTTTGTTTGGCAGATACTTTTTTGGAATAAAAAGGATATATAAAAAGTTTTTTATCTGAAAAAGAAAAAGTATCCAAAGCTTTTTGGGTTATATATATTTCCAAATGGTTTTGAAGTTTATTTAAGGAATCTCCGGAATTGAAATTTGTATAAATTTTTTGGTCCTTCTCAAAATTTTTAACTTTAAAACGGAAAAGGCTTTTGCTTTCCGGAAGATCATCCAAATTAAGTTGATGATAAGATTTTAAGGTATCTGTGAGAGGAACCCAATAAAAATCCTTTAATAAGATCCCATTCTTGCCTATTCCATAGCCCGTAAATTTATTTTTGGGCAATTGAAGTCTATAATAAAACTCTATGCAGAGGCTGTCCTGACGAGTATTAACCGGAACTTGTAAAATATCTTTATGTAAATCGCGGTATTTATATCCGGTAATTTTATTTTTATTGACAAAAACAGAGTCAATATAAATTTGCCCCCGTTTGGATTTGGACGTGAAATGTAAATCCAATTTATAGTTTTCGAGCATGCGTTTGTTCAAAGCAGCCTCATTTGACAAAAAAGCATTCGCCCATCCGTAAAATGATAATGTATCGGATTCGGTTGGTTTGGAGAGTTTAATTTGTTGTTTGATTTTTACAAAACCGGATAATGTATCCTTCTGCATTTCAATGTTTTGTGACCACACCTCATTAGATTGTCCATTAATGGAATGAGAAAGCCACAGAAATAGAAAGGCATACCAAAAATCAGCTTTTGATAAAACGCAATAATTTTGTAGTATTTTTTGTATCAAATTTTGCAAAATAAATTCCGGGTTTTAAGGTTTCCAAAGATAAAGTACTATTCTTTATATAATGAGAAATTTTCAGAATTTGTTTTCCAGAAATATCATATATTGTTAGAACCGTATCGGTATCAATTCCGCCATTAAAACTAATAAAAGAGCCTACGGGGTTTCCTTCATTGATATAAATTTGGGGGTTAGAAAGAAAATCTTCTACCGCGAGAGTGGATGTGGTTTCCAATTCCAAAGTGATCGGCAGATGATCACTCATATTGTATAAATGATTACGTGTCTCTAAACTAAAGGTTCCCGTACATGAAGTATCATTAATACGTTTATTAAAGCAATTCCCATTATTGCCAAAAGGAATATATGTGTTGAGAGAATAAGATAAATCCGGAGAAGAAAAAAAGTTTTCTGACAAAAAGATAAAATCGAAGCGGTCATCAAGTCCTCCTCCCACATAATCGTTTTCGGAAACGGTATGTGTAGATTGTGTATGCTGTGCTTCAAAATCCCTGCTATTATCCCAATTTCCAATACCTGAATCCAACAAAGGATCTTTCATAATAATGGGATTTTGAGAATCGATAATTTTTTGATAGGCCGGCTCGGCAGAAGTGTACATATTAAAATCTCCTGTAAAGATGACAAAGTGATCGGAAGGAATACTATTTAAATCGGCGATAAAATCTTCTACCATATCCAATCGTTTGTCTTCATTATCTTCTCCGGAACTCGCTTTGAGATGTGCCACATATACTTCTATAAATATAGGATTTTCCTCATGATCCGGTGTGAGTAATTTTAAAGTATAGCGGTTAATATCTCGCAAATAGGTAAGAATATAAGTTTGATTAACCAAATCGAATTTTTGATTGTTATAATAGAGCATATTATTTAGATCTTGGTAGTAGCCGGAATGATTATATTCAAAAACCGCCGCTGAATATTTATTGTCTTGTGTCTGCAAACAATAATCCAAAATGGTATTCGCACCAGTTTCATCCTGCAATTCACAAACAGAAAAAATATCCGGTTGATATTCTTGCAAGATATAACGCAAATCCACTTTACGGTCTACTCCCGTAACACCATTGGGAAATTTTAAAAGATTATAGGTCATGACCTTTATCGTGGTTTGACCATAAACAGATAAAAAGCTCCAAAATAACAGGAGCTTAAAAAATAATTTTTTCTTCATTTAGCAAAAACTAAAAATTAGGTCTGAGGCTTCGTTTTTTATAAAATTCTTTGATAATGTTTACCACTTCATCGGGGTCATCCGTAAGATGAATCAAGTCGAGATCATCGGGACCGATGTACTGGTATTCTTTCTGAAGTTTTTCCCTTAACCAATCTATCAAGCCTTTCCAAAAATTCGTATCGACTAAAATTACGGGAAACTTATCAATTTTCTTGGTTTGGATTAAAGTCAAGGCTTCAAAAAGCTCATCCAAAGTTCCAAATCCTCCGGGTAAAACCACAAAAGCTTGTGCATATTTGACAAACATTACTTTACGCACAAAGAAATACTTGAAATCTACCAATTTATCAGGGTCGATATATGGATTAGCTTCTTGCTCAAAAGGCAAAACGATATTCAAACCCGCCGAAGCTCCTCCTCCTTTTTGGGCTCCTTTATTGGCTGCTTCCATAATGCCGGGGCCTCCTCCGGTAATAATACCAAAACCTTCTTTGGCTAATTTTTTGGCTATTTTCTGGGCTAATTTATAATGTTTTGTATCTTTTTTGGTTCGTGCAGAGCCAAAAATGGTAACAGAAGGACCGATTTTATTCATTTTTTCAAAGCCTTCCACAAATTCTGACATGACTTTGAAAATCTGCCATGAATCATTCGTCTTTATCTCATTCCAATTCTTTTGTTTCTTTTTTGCAATCATATCTCATTAGTTTTCAGATTTGCTAAATTAAAACAAAATATATAAAAATAATGGTAACAAGCTATATTTTTTTTGTACGGAAATGATTTCCTCCTTTGTTTTCCACTTCTTCAAGGATTTGTAAATAGGATTTATATCTCGAAAGAGGAATTTCTCCTGCTTTTACAGCAGGTACTACGGCACAGCCGGGTTCATTGATATGTTTGCAGTTATTAAATTTACAATCGGGCTTTTTTTGGAAAATTTCAGGAAAATAACTGTCTATCTCTCCGGGTTCCATATCGATTACACCAAAGCCTCTTATTCCCGGAGTATCAATAATTTGACCGCCAAAATCCAAATCATGCATTTCAGCAAATGTAGTGGTATGTTTTCCTTGTTTATGAGTTTGTGAAATTTCAGCAGTTTTGATATTCATTTTGGGATCCACTGCATTGATTAAAGATGATTTTCCTGCACCGGAGTGTCCTGTAAACATAGACACTTTGTTTTTCATTAAATCTTTGAGTTTATCTATATTATAACCTGTTTTTGCAGAAACTTCCATAACGGGATAGCCGGCTTTTTCATAAATACTTTTCAATTCTTCTTTCTTTTGAATCAAATCGGTATCATCCTTTAACAAGTCGATTTTATTAATCAAAATAATGGCAGGAATATCATAAGCTTCGGCAGTAACAAGAATACGGTCTATAAAAGCTGTTGTCGTTTCTGGAGCCAGTAAAGGAGCCACTACAAATACCTGATCAATATTGGAAGCCAAAATATGGTATTGTTTGGAAAGATTTATAGATTTGCGCAATAAATAGTTTTTTCTGGGATATATTCGGGTAATTACTCCCATATCTTTTCCCGGTTCTATTTCATATTCCACATGGTCACCCACAGCAACAGGATTAGTGGTTTTAATACCCTGGATGCGAAATTTTCCTCTGATGCGACAAAGATGCTTCTCTCCTTTTTCGTTTTTTACATCATATCGGCTTCCGGTAGATTTATATACTACTCCTTTCATAAGTTTACTTACTATTGAGTAAAGATACAAAAACTACCTTTTCTTTTTGTTTTCTTCATTAAAAACCTGATGTTGAATCTTTAAACTCTCTTGATGAAGAATTCTGTACAATTGTTCTATAAATTTCCTGTCTATACCTTTGTTAAGAGAGTTTTTTCGGGCTTTATTCAAAATATCCAACCAACGTTCTTTTTGATAAATAGATATGTTTTCTTTCCATTTTAATCCGGCTATTTCACGGGTTTTCTCTTCTCTTTGGTAAATAATTTCCACCAGTTCTTTATCCAATTCATCAATTTCTTCTCGTAAATCAGCTAGGGATTTAAGCAAAGCGGGGTCAAAGGCTTTGTCTTTGGGTATTTCCAGACGATTAACTATATTTTTTAAGGTATCGGGTGTAATTTGCTGAGCGGCATCACTCCATGCATTTTCAGGATCCCTGTGGGTTTCTATCATTAAACCGTCAAATTTCAATTGAATAGCGGTTTGGGATACGTCAAAAATCATTTCCCTGTTTCCCGTAATATGAGAAGGGTCATTGATCAAAGGTAATTCGGGAAATTGTGTTTTTAAATCAATAGGTATTTGCCATAAAGGTTCGTTGCGGTATTTCATTTTTTTGAAACTGGAAAAACCTCTGTGTATAGCGCCCAGTTTATCAATTCCCGCTTTGTTTATACGTTCCAAAGCACCCATCCATAAAGCCAAATCGGGATTTACCGGATTTTTTACCAATACAATTTTATCCACTCCTTTTAAAGCATCGGCAATTTCTTGTATGGCAAAAGGGTTTACCGAAGTGCGTGCACCTATCCATAAGATATCCACATCATTTTCTATTGCCAACTGAACATGAATGGGATTGGCTACTTCCACGCTGGTGAGCAATCCGGTTTTTTCCTTTGCTTTTTTTAACCAGTCTAAGCCGATTGCTCCTACTCCTTCGAAATTGCCCGGCCGTGTGCGTGGTTTCCAAATACCGGCACGCAAGATATGTGCACCTGCTTGTTTCACACCCATAGCGGTTTCAATCAGTTGGTCTTCTGTTTCCGCACTACAAGGGCCTGCAATAATCAAAGCTTTATTTCCGGCAATGTCTTTCAGCCAATCATTTGTTTTAAGTACCGGCATATATTAAATTTTTTCCATTTCTTTTTGTTTTACTATTCTTGTACCAAATCCACCGCTGATTCCTTCTTGATTGGTGATAATTACCTCTTTTCCTCCGTTTTCAATAAATTTTTTTGCAGCCTTTATTTTTGGGGCCATATTTCCTTCTCCGAATTTTCCTTCTGACATATACTTCTCCACTTCTTCCAAATCGATAATTTCCAAGGCTTTTTGCTCCGGAGTACCGTAATCGAGATATACAAAAGGAACATCAGTCAAAATGATAAAACTATCGGCATTTATTTGTTGGGATAATAATGCCGATGCCAAGTCTTTATCAATCACCGCCTCTTCCGGAAAAATTTTTCCTCCTTCGACAGAAACAGGAATCCCTCCTCCTCCAACGGCAATTACAATCGCTCCTGAATCAGCCAAAAGTTTGATCGTATTTTTATTGGCGATATCTAAAGGTTGTGGTGAAGGAACAACTCTTCTCCATCCTTTTTTGTTGTTTTTGATTTCCTCTTTAAAAATCCAAGCTTTTTCTTTTTGAAGCTTTTTCACTTCATTATAATCATAATAGGTTTTTCCCACTCTTTTTGTAGGATTTTGGAAAGCTTCATCCTCTTTGTCAACTTCTACCATAGTATTGACTGAAATAATTTCCCTATTTAAATTATTTTCTTTCAAAAGATTATAGAGTTCACTTTGAATAAGGTAACCTATTTCTCCTTGTGTATCCGCCACCGCAGCATCAAGTGGAATCGCAGGTATATCATACATCTGCTCGCCTGCATCGTTTTTCAGTAAAACATTACCTACTTGCGGTCCATTCCCATGTGTAAGAACCAGATTATATCCTTCTTGAATTAAAGGCAGAATAGAACCTAAGGTTTTTTTTATATTCTCTCTTTGCTCTTTGATACTTCCTTTCTGTCCGGCTTGCAATAATGCATTTCCTCCCAGTGCGATAATCAACAGTTTTCTTTTCATATATCTATCTTTTAAAAAGGGTTCGAAATTACAAAAAAATTGGAAATCTGTACACAAGAACTTCCAAAATTCAATTCTTTCTTGTCGTTAATTCTTAAAAAATATAATTAATAATTAAAAAAATAGACGATTTACGGCTAAATCACCCGAAAGGGTGAGATAAATACTCCCTAATAATGAATGTGAAACTATGATAAAATGATAAATTTGTCCAAATTTAATAAACAAAAACCTAATCATTATGAAAAAACTATTTATTCTTTTAGTCGTCGCTTTAAGCCTGAGCGCTTGTGACAAAGATTTGCTGGAAACAAGTTTCACTACCGATTTATCAGTAACCTCAGATGAAATTGTCGTAGGAGATACTCCAATCAATACTCAAAAAATATTTCAAGTTCCCTATGAAACAGAATTTACCTTGGATCTTTCTAATCCGGATACGCAAGAATATCTTGATCGCATTAAAGAAATTGATTTAAGTGAGGCGAAATTAAACTTTTTAGGATTGGAAAGTTTGAGCGGAAATACCGCGAGCTATGAATTATATATTCTTTTTGACAACCAGTACCTCATACAAATACCCAATTTTAATTTTGATATGGTGGCACAAGGGGATCCCATTATGATTACCGATCAAGAAACAATAAACAATGTCGCCGATATATTGTTAAATAGGAAAAAAGTGCAGATTAAAGTATATGGGTATTTGCCTGCCAATGATATTTACCGTTTCCATATTCGTTTTAGTACAAAGGCCAAAATTACTGCTAAAGTCCTTTAAAAATATTAAAACTTGAATCTTAAAACCTAATCATTATGAAATATATTCAATATGTATTCATTTTCTTATTTATAATAGGCCCTGCATACCAAAGTCAAGGACAATTATGGAAAAAATTGGCCAAACATGCTGAAAAAAAGGTCAAAACCGAAGCCGAAAAACGCTCAGAAAAAAGAATCGATAAAGGAATCGATAAAACCTTTGACAAAGCCGAAGATGAAATCGACGGAAAAAATAAAGGTGAGAAGGAAAATGAAGTAACGAAAAATAAAGAAAAAAAATCTTCTGTTAAAAGTAAAAAGAACAAAAAAGCAAAGCCCCAACAATCCCCCAAAGTAATATGGAGCCGCTATGATTTTGTTCCCGGAGATACCGTTATTTTTGAAGACGGCCCCGAAGAAGATGAAGAAATCGGTGAATTTCCCAGCCGATGGGATTTAAAAGAAGGAAATGCAGAAATAGCCGAAGTGGATGGAGATATGGTGATTGTTTTCCCTCATGGCGGAGAAATAGTTCCTTACTTAAAAAATTCAAAAGAAGATTATTTACCCGAGGTATATACAATTGAGTTTGATGCCTATTTTACCCCGGGGGATCCGCGTAGAGTTTGGATTAGTTTTTATGATTCAAAAAATCAACGCCGTATAGGAAAAGATATTACATTCTATTATTATGGAATTCGGTTTGATGACAGCGGAAGCAATTACTCAAAAAAATTACCTAAAGGCGGGTGGCGTCATTTTGCCGTAGCAGTAACAAAAGACAAATTAAAAGTATATATGAATGACGAGCGTTTGATAAATGTCCCGCATATCGGATTCAACCCAACCGGTGTTACTCTGGAAGTAGATGGCTATGCTGCCGATAGAGAGTTTCAATATGTTAAAAATTTCCGTATTGCCAAAGGGGGCGTAAAATATTATAAACGCGTCTTAACCGATGGAAAAATCATTGTAAACGGAATTAAATTCGATGTGAATAAAGCGACTTTAAAGCCGGAAAGTATGGGACCTATCAATCGCATTTTTAAATTGATGCAAAAACAACCCGATCTGAAATTCAGTGTGGAAGGACATACCGATAGTGACGGTGATGAAGCTTTTAACCTTAAACTTTCCAAAGAGAGAGCAAAAACCGTAATGAATAAACTCATTGCCATGGGCATTAGTCCGGACCGTCTAAAATATACGGGATGGGGAGAAACTAAACCTATAGATAATAATAGTACTCCCGAAGGAAAAGCAAATAATCGCAGAGTGGAATTTGTGAAATTCTAAGAATCCTTTATCTAATACAAAAAATTAATCTAAAAAATCTACTTATGAAAAAACTTATTCTCATTTTACTTCTTGGCCTGAGTATTTATTCATGCAAAAAAGAAGAAACTCCCGATGAAAACACAAATTCCAGTTATATCAAAATGAGTATTGATAATGGAAATGACATCATTTTTAATGAAAATTATGCCGGAATGCTTATTGGCGAAAAAATCATTCTTGGAGCTGCTTCCGGTAATAAAGACATTCAAATATCAATAGATGTAAATTCGGAAGAAGGGCAAAATGCAACTACTTATTTAATTAGTTATGGCGAAAACGGAGAATCTGTTTTTACAACAGTTACAAATGCAAAAAGCAAATCTTTATTCATTGAAAAATATGATCCGAACCAAAAAGAAATAGAAGGATTTTTTACGGTCACTTATATGGATAATGTGACGCAAGAATTTCATTCGGCAAAAGGAAGCTTCAAAGTAAAATATCAATAAAATGAAACATATTTTTATAAACCTGTTACTACTATTTTTTATAACTGCAAATAGTCAAAAACCCACCATAAACGGGAATTGGTTATTGAGTAAAATAAATATTAAAGACAAAACCGAAAATCCTTATATAATTTTAAAATTCGATAATCATAAAATTTTTATAAATGATACTGATATAGGAACTTATAATTTTAGAAAAAATGAACTCATTCTTTCATCTGATCAAATAAAACCTTTAAATGGGAAAGCTGAAATTACAGAATTGAATACCGGTAAGTTAATTTTTAAACTGAATGATGCTGTATATTACTTCAGCTCATATAATCCCGAAGATATAAAAAAGGACAGTATTTATAATTTAGTGTTGGGAGTCTGGCAAATAAACGGAAACGATACCACAATTTTTGAATTCAGAAAAGATAACACGGTGGGGCAAATCGTTCTAATGGGTGACGGCATGGTTGGCTCAACCGGGCAATGGTTGTATATCCCCACGGAAAAAGCTATTATTTTACAAGGAGATTTTGGCGATTTCAGCAAAAAAAGCCATATAAAAAATATCAGTCCTTCTTATTTGGAAATAGAAAATAACGGCCTTAATTATCAATTGGAAAGGAAAAAACAAATTAACGAACCGCAACATTTGAGCTTTACATATGAGGAAATTGAAAATAATCAAGGGGATTCACAAGATTTACCTTGGAGTGACGAAGCCATGATGGGATATTGGAAAGAGGACGGTGAAATTCATTATACTTATTTAAACTATGAACCAATAGTTCATGCTTTTTCTGATAAAGAGATTTTAATTAAAGTAAAAACAGACGAAGGGAAGAAAAAGATTTCTTTTACTTATCATTTAATAAAAAATAAGGACACCATCAAAAAAGGAGAAAAAATCAAAGCCCCCTTAATGAACAGTTATAACCGTTTTTTTCCTCAAAAAGATATTTATCCTTTTCGAATCACTAACAATTTTGAAATAATCAAGATTAACGGAAAAGAATATGATTGTACAGTAGTAGAAGGTTTCGATGGAGATACAAAGGTGAAATATTGGATGATAAATTATATGCCGGGTATATTTGCAAAAATTATAAAAGAAGATGAAGGCGGTTTTTTATCACCTACTTATTCAATATATAAATGGAATCCCTAAGCTAAATTCAATTTTTTATTAAAATTTTAAAATTTATCATTATGAAAAACATTTTGATTACTATTCTTTTGTGTATGAGTCTAACTATTTATTCTCAATCCGGCACTAAACTCAGTAATGAGCAATACATGCAGATTTCGGAAAAATTGAGAAAATATTATGATGAATATGAAAAACCTTCTCCAAAAGCTGTACGTGAAGCAAAATTTAATGATTATGTCAATGAAGTAAATCCAAATTTATCGACATCCGACAGAAAAAAAGCCTTTCAAATAGTAGATGCTTATATTCGCGCTTCACAAGGAGAAAAAATTGACTTCCGGTTAGAAAAAGAGCAAAAAAACCAATTGGAAAATCTTTTGAAAGAAACCCGGCAAAAGAAAGAAATGGGCATTAAGGCGTTGAATGGAAAATTAACCGAAATCAGGAATATGTCCTATACAGAATATAAAAACTATGTCACGGATAACGGGGCTATTCCCCTCCCCGAAAATGATATCAGGAAATCATATAATCAAATGCATGCCTCTGATGAAAAAAAAGTGAAAGAAGTGCCGGTAACCAACAAAATGGATCAATTTAAAGCCATTGATGTTCTCCAAAATCCCAAAAATTATTCATATGAAGAGTTTAAGTCCGCTATATTATTTTTGAAACCTAATACCTCCGAAGAAGACATTAAAAAAGCTTGGGACAGCTCCAAATAAACTTAAAAATACAATTATTAATATAAAATCTAATCCTATGAAAAAAATAGTTTTAGCCATTACTCTCATTCCTTTTTTGTTTCTCCATTCATGTAAAAAAGAAAATGAAAAGGATGACAATTCCTATGAAGATCTTCAATACAGAGTGAAAATCACCAACCCTATCGATAATTATGATGTGGCATTGGGAAGTAAAGTAACTCTTTGTATAGAACCCGATGGACAAATGTCCTATTATGATTATGAAAAACATTTCTATATTGACGGTCAAGAAATCAATCTGACTCAATTATCGGAATTTGATGTTTGGTTGGCCACCAACAACTATCCGTTCGAATGGAATGTTAACGGAATAAGCCTTGGCACACATACCTTAAAAGTTGAAATGGTTAAGGAAGGAACCGTAGAAGCCCGAGATGAAATAATAGTAAATATCGTCAATCCGAAATGGGAAGAAGTGGACATAAGTAATTTGACCGGTGGTCTAAATTATCATGTTAATGATGTTTTTCTACTCA
>Ga0256835_1000750_pt1 | contig 21778 bp, 17 predicted proteins | sample PIR30metaG_FD_185972 | JGI IMG/M metagenome (GOLD analysis project Ga0256835, IMG submission 185972) | Hydrothermal vent microbial communities from East Pacific Rise, Pacific Ocean - PIR-30 | ecosystem: Environmental > Aquatic > Marine > Hydrothermal vents | place: Pacific Ocean: East Pacific...
CGATTGAGTGTAATTTCCTATCATTCACTGGAAGACAGGTTGGTTAAAAGATTTATTCGTGACGGAATGTTTGAAGGGCAGCCGGAAAAAGATATTTATGGAAATGTAGATGTGCCTTTTAAAAAAGTAGGAAAGCTTATCGTTCCGACCAAAGAGGAAATTGAAAGAAATCCGCGGGCTAGGAGTGCCAAATTACGAATAGGAGAAAAGCTTTAATATATGAGTGTTTGGAAAATCATAAAAGCGGAGTATCTCATTAATGAAAATGCCCGGTCAAACTGGCTTTTTGTTGTGATGCTGGTGGTAATGGGGATGGTTATTATAAATATGGCACATACGGCAGATGAAAAGGTGAAGCGAATTGTACAATTAAAAAAAGAAGTGGATGCGTTACGCTCTGAATATGTGGAGATAAAAGCGCAGGTGATGCAGAAAAAAATGGCGACTAAAGTATACGATCGATTAAAAAATAAAGGTTTTGAATTTCCGAAAAGGCCGCCTGTGAAAATAGAAATTAAAAAGTAAATGAAAAAAGAAAAAGTAAATAGCACTAAACGAAGTTTGCTGGTAATGGGACTGATAATACTTCCCTTTGCGGCAGCTATTGTGTTGCAACTTTTTCATATACAATACATTAAAGGGAATGAATATAGAAAACTTTCCCAACATTTGACAATCAAAGAATTCAATGTAAAAGCAAACCGGGGAAATATACTCGCCCAAGACGGGAGTGTTTTGGCGACTTCCGTCCCAAAATATGATGTGTATTTTGACCCGACGGTGGCCACAAATAAAATTTTTTATGCGGAAATAGGTCCTTTGGCAAAGAAACTTTCTCGAATAACAGGTGAGCCGGCTTCTTCTTTTAGAAAAAGAATGATTCATGCCAGAAAATCAGGAAAGCAATATGTGAAAATTGCTACCAAATTGAGCTTTTCAGAATACCAAAAAATGAAAAAATTTCCCTTGTTTAACCGAGGAATGTATAAAGGCGGGTTTATCGCCAAATATCATACGGAAAGGGAATATCCTTTTGGAGATATTTTGAAAAGGACCATAGGTTTTAGTAAAGGAAAAGGGAATCGTGCGGGAATTGAAGGTAGTTATGAGTCTTATTTGAAAGGAAAGGACGGAATGAAAAAGAAGCAAAAAATCAAAGCGGGAGTTTGGCGTCCATTATCTGATATTAACGATATAGATCCCGTAGATGGAAATGATGTGGTTACCAATATCGATATTGACTTTCAAGATTATGCACATCATAAACTCAAAGAGCAATTGATAAAATATGAGGCCGATCATGGCTCTGTGGTATTAATGGATGTAAAAACCGGAGCCGTCAAAGCCATCGTAAATTTAGGAAAAACAAAGTCGGGAGAGTATAAAGAGCTACGTAATTATGCTGTTTTTGAAACTTTTGAACCGGGATCCACTTTCAAAGTTTTTTCGGTAATGAGCTTACTGGAAGACGGTTTGGCTACGCCGGAAACGAGAGTAGATACCGGAGAGGGAATTTATGAAGTATATGATAAAAAAGTCAGGGATTCACATCGTGAGGGTTTCGGAGAAATCAGTTTGGCGGAAGTGCTTGAAAAAAGTTCAAATGTGGGTATTGTAAAATTGATTTATGAAAACTACCAGCAACGTCCCCGTAAGTTTGTCAAACGTATGTATCATTTCGGATTGCATAATCCGGTGGAAATCGATATAAAAGGAGAGGGAAAACCTATTATACCCGATCCAAAAGATAAAAAATGGAGTGGAATTTCTTTGCCATGGATGGCCTATGGTTATGGAGTGGAAATGACAGCCGTCCAGTTGTTGACTTATTATAATGGTATTGCCAATAACGGCAGGGTAATGCGGCCTTATCTGGTTAGTTCAATAGAAGAATATAACCGTAAAATAAAAAGGTTCAAACCTCGTGTACTAAATTCCTCTTTGGCTTCAACCCGTACAATAAAAGAAATAAAAAAAATGCTTGAAGGCGTGGTTGAGAGAGGAACGGGTGCGGAATACGTAAAAACACCTTATTTTAAAATTGCAGGTAAAACAGGAACGGCTCAAACCGAATATTGGAAGGGAACGAAACAATATATTTCTTCGTTTGTGGGATATTTTCCGGCCGAAAATCCACAATATTCCATGATCGTTGTCGTGCATAAACCGAATCCGAAAAAAGGTTATTACGGAGCGGAAGTAGCCGGAAAAGTTTTTCGACAAATTGCAGAATTCGTCTATGGAAAAACACCTGTTAAATATCAATTGGCCTTAGAAAATAAATGGGAAAAATCAAACAAGGCGGACGCTGTTTTGAGTAAATACAAAACCATTATGCCCGATCTCAGAGGGATGACCTCAAAAGAAGCTTTATATATATTGGAAAATATGGGGTTGAGTGTGCAACTGCAAGGTTCCGGTATAGTAAAAGAGCAGTCGGTGCCAAGAGGAATTAAAATAAAAAAGAATCAACAGATAAGATTAAAATTGTCGTGAAAGAAATTAAAGAATTATTATCACATATCAATTACAAAGAATTAAAAGGAATTCCCGAAGGAAAAATTTCCAATATACATTTTGACTCCCGGAAAGTTTCTAATGGGGATGTATTTGTGGCGATAAAAGGAGTGGCGGCAGACGGGCATAATTATATCCCGCAAGCGGTAAAACAGGGAGCCGTAGTTGTTGTCGCCGAAAAATTCACTCCCGGATTGCCTGAAAATATTATCCAAGTCCTTGTGGATGATACCCATACTGCATTAAGCCAATTAGCCTCCGCTTATTATGACTTTCCTTCCAGCAAACTCAAATTAACGGGAGTTACCGGAACCAATGGAAAAACGACGGTGGCTACCCTGTCTTATAGATTATTTAAGGAATTGGGCTATAAAAGCGGATTGTTATCTACGGTAAAAATTATGATTGGAGAGAAAGAATATCCTGCCACACATACTACTCCGGATCCATTATCTATCAATCGATATTTGGCTGAAATGGTCGAAGAAGGAGTGGAATATGCTTTTATGGAAGTCAGTTCGCATGGTTTGGATCAAAAAAGAACCACAGCATTGGATTTTGACGGGGCTGTCTTTACAAACCTGACTCATGACCATCTGGATTATCACAAAACTTTTATCAATTACCGGGATATTAAAAAATCCTTTTTTGATGCATTGAAACCCGAAGCTTTTGCCTTGGTCAATGCAGATGACAAAAACGGAAATTTTATGTTGCAAAATACAGCAGCGAAAAAGTATACCTATGCTTTGAAAAATCCGGCGGATTTTAAAGCCCGTATTCTCGAACAAAATTTCACAGGCATGCTTCTTTTAATTGACCAAAAAGAAGTTTGGGTGCAATTAATCGGGGAATTTAATGCTTATAATATTTTGGCTATTTATGCGACTGCGGTATTATATGGCATGGATCAATTTGATGTATTACAAGCCATTAGTAAATTAAACAGTGTTGACGGCCGTTTTGATATTCAGCTTTCCACTTCCGGAAAAATTGCTATTGTGGATTATGCCCATACGCCCGATGCTTTGGAAAATGTATTGAAAACAATCAATTCCATTCGGCCTAAAAATACCGAAAGATTGATTACAATAGTGGGAGCGGGAGGAAACCGTGATAAAACGAAGCGTCCGGAAATGGCGCAAGTAGCCGCCAAACACAGTGATCAGGTAATTTTTACTTCGGATAATCCCCGTGATGAGGATTCCGAGCAAATAATAGAAGATATGGAAGCCGGAGTGCCGGGAGAATATTACAAAAAAACTTTAAAAATTACGGATAGAAGGCAAGCTATTCAAGCCGGAGTTCAATTGGCCAATCCGGGAGATATTATTTTAATTGCCGGAAAAGGGCATGAAGATTATCAAATCATTAAAGGAGTAAAACATCATTTTGATGATAGAGAGGAAGTGCAAAAAGCATTTAACAAAGAACAGTAAAACAAGCTTATGTTATATTATATATTCGAAAATTGGTTAAACGATATACCCGGAGCAGGACTTTTTAATTATTTGTCCTTTCGTGCGGGAATGGCTTTTATTACCTCAATGTTATTTTCCATTTGGGCGGGAAAACGAATTATCAATCGCTTAAAAAGCATGCAAATCGGAGAAACCGTAAGGGATTTAAATCTCGAAGGTCAAAAAGAAAAAGAGGGTACTCCTACCATGGGAGGCATCATAATTATTTTGGCCACTTTAATCCCGGTATTGCTTTTTGCAGATTTAACCAATGTATATATTCAATTATTGTTGATTACTTTGTTATGGATGGGATTCATCGGATTTATGGATGATTATATCAAAGTCTTTTTAAAAAACAAGGAAGGACTAAAAGGAATCTTTAAAATTATCGGACAGGTGGCATTGGGATTGGTTGTCGCCTTAGTAATGTTGATGAGCCCCGATATCACAATCAAAACAGAGGATCATTCACCCCAAGCACAAGAAATGAAATTAGGCGAACGCTTTAATCCGGCCGAAAAATCTTTAAAGACAACCATGCCTTTTATGAAAAACAACGAAATAGATTACGGCCATTTCTTCCCGAATTCTACAAGCTTAACTTGGCTTTTCTTTATCCTATTTGTAATTTTTATCATTACCGCTATTTCCAATGCGGCAAATCTAACAGACGGAATAGATGGTTTGGCAGCGGGAACATCGGCGATTATTGTTATTGCATTGGGGATTTTGGCTTGGATCTCCGGAAATATATTGATTTCCGATTATCTTAATATTATGTATATCCCTAAAATCGGTGAAGTCTTTGTTTTTATCAGTGCCTTTGGCGGTGCGTTGGTGGGTTTTCTTTGGTATAATGCCTATCCTGCCCAAGTATTTATGGGAGATACAGGAAGTTTAACCATCGGTGCATTGATTGCCGTAGTAGCCATATTTATTAGAAAAGAGTGGTTATTGCCTCTGTTAGCCGGAATTTTTGTTGTGGAAAACGCTTCGGTTATCATCCAGAAATCATGGTTTAAATATACCCGGAAAAAATATGGAACCGGAAGAAGAGTCTTTCTTATGGCTCCTTATCATCATCATTTCCAAAAAAAAGGATGGCATGAAAATAAAATAGTAATCCGCTTTTGGATTATAGGAATCATACTAGCCGTTTTGAGTATTATAAGTTTAAAAATCAGATAACATACACAAAATATAAACAATGAATACAAATTATCATAAAAATCTTGCTTCTTCAATGACGGATCAATTGCTGAGAATCCGCAAGAAAAATTTGCGCAGATCTTTTCAGGATTTTACATCCACGGAACACCGTATGGAAAATGTAGGAGAAGTGAACAAAGTAATTTTTATAAACGATTCCAAATCCACTTCTGTAAATGCGACCTATTTTGCACTGAAAACAGTAAAGAAACCCGTGGTTTGGATAGCAGGAGGAAAAGATGCACAAACAGATTATGAGGAGTTGCTTCCGTTGGTGCGACTAAAAGTCAGTGCATTGATTATGATTGGAGAAGATAATACAAAGTTGTTTGAAACCTTCATCGATGATATAGATGAGATTTATCAAGCGAAAGATATGGAGGAAGCCGTAAAAATTGCTAAAAAAATCAGCTTTAAAGGGACAAGAGTACTATTGTCACCTGCTTGCGAACCGGACGAACTTTTTTTATCCGTAGAAGAAAGAGGAGAATTATTCAAAAAAGCTGTGAAAAACGTACTGTAATTTAAAATTCATTAATTAAACAGAATAAATTAACCATGAAAACAATACTCAAAAATATAAAAGGAGATAAACCTCTATGGGTCTTCGTCAGCCTTCTGATGTTGTTTTCGATTATGGTGGTTTATAGTGCCAGTAGCAATTTGGTAAATACATACGGAAAAATTTCTTCTTGGCAATTTATAGTCAAGCATCTGATTTTGCTGGGGTTGGGCTTTGTCGTTATGTATATTGTGCATTTGCTCAAAGAAAGAGCATTTTTGGTACTCTCTCATTTGGGTATCTATTTTGTAATTATTCTGCTGGTATATACTTTATCAAGAGGATTTACGATGGGTGGAGCGAATGCCAGCCGGTGGATTTTCATTCCCGTAGTGGGAAGTTTCCAGCCTTCCACCTTGGCTTTTTTGGTGCTGATGATGTTTACAGCTCGATTTTTAGGAAGGAAAAACGGTGCGGAGATGCCTTTTATGGAAGCTCTAAAAAAATATTGGGTATATGTTTTTATAATAGTAGGTTTGATTTTGCCTGCCAACTTATCTACGGCATTATTGATTTTTGTCACTACCTTAATTGTGCTTTTTATAGGCGGTTACCCTTTTAAAGATCTGATGAAAATTATCGGATTATCATTTGCGGGCTTGGTATTTATGATTTTGTTGTTTAAAGCTTTTCCCAATGCTATATCCAATCGTTTGGATACCTGGGAAGCACGTATAGAACGTTATTTTGCGAAAGATGATTCCTCTTCCGATAAAATTATAATTAATGATAAAAATTATCAGGAAGTGCATGCCAAAATAGCCATTGCCAAAGGCGGTTTGGTGCGCTTAAATCCGGGAAAGAGTACAGAAAAATATTTTTTACCCCAGTCGGTTTCAGATTTTATATATGCGATAATTATTGAGGAATACGGATTAATAGGCGGTTTGATTATTTTGGCCATTTATTTATTTATTGCTTTGCGTATATTTATAATTTCAAAAAATCAAGAGGATAAATATTATAAAATATTGGTTTTGGCAGTAGGTTTACCGTTGGTTTTTCAAGCCTTGATTAATATGGGAGTAGCCGTCGGGCTTTTACCTGTTACAGGGCAACCTTTGCCTTTATTAAGTTCGGGAGGAACAGCTATTTTAATTACCACGGCGGCATTTGGAATTATTTTGGCAGCCGATCGTATACGCATTGAAAAACAAAGAAAGGATTTGGACGATTTTATCAGTGAATAATGAAAAAACAAAATAAAACATATAAATTTATCATTAGCGGAGGAGGAACCGGCGGACATATTTTTCCGGCTTTATCCATTGCCGAAGAAATAAAAAATCGCTTGCCCGGGGCTGAAATTCTATTTGTAGGTGCCAAAGGAAAAATGGAAATGGAAAAAATTCCCGCCGCAGGTTATCCTATTGAAGCCTTATGGATTTCGGGATTAAACCGTACGAAGAAATGGAAAAATATCAATTTCCCCTTTAAATTGGCTTCCAGCTTATGGAAAGCGCGAAAAATTATAGCTGATTTTAAACCCGACGCGGTAATAGGAACCGGAGGATTTGCCAGCGGTCCCATTATGTATGTAGCACAGAAAAAAGGTATTCCGACTTTTATTCAGGAGCAAAATTCCTATCCGGGTATTACCAATAAATTATTGGCAAAGGGAGCACGCAAAATTTATGCTGCCTATGATGAAGTGAACCGGTTTTTTGATAAAAATAAAGTTGTGGTTACCGGGAACCCGGTTCGTAAAAATCTCGAAAATGAATATACGGATAAAAAGGAAGCTGCAAGAAAATTCGGACTTGATCCGGAACAAAAAACCATTTTGGTAATCGGAGGAAGTTTGGGTGCGATGCCGGTGAATCGAATAGTGGAAAAACATTTAAAGGAGATAAAAGATAATAATTGGCAGTTGATATGGCAAACGGGAAAAAATCATTATGAAAATTTTAAAAAATATAAGGATGAGAATATAAAAGTAATGCCTTTTATTCAAGATATGGCCTCTGCCTATGCTGTTGCCGATATGATTATTTCTCGTGCCGGCGCAGGGACATTATCGGAACTGGCAATCGTGGGAAAACCGGTGGTTTTAATACCTTCACCCTATGTGGCAGAGGATCATCAAACGAAAAATGCACAGGCTTTGGCGCAAAAAAAAGCAGCTGTTTTAATCAAAGAAAAGGATTTGGAAAATAATTTTCTTTCCTCATTAAAACATATTCTTACAGAGGATAAAGCTTCGCAATCTTTGAGTTCCAATTTGAAAAAAATGGCAAAACCCAATGCGACCAAAGAGATCGTAGATGATATTTTAAAGGAAATCCGAAATTTAGAGAATTAATGAAAAAACTTTTGGTTAACATATTATTTTTCTCTTTGTTGATACTGACATTTGGTCTGGGCAGTTATTTTTCAACGGATTTAAAAGAGGACGTGCTCACTCAAAAGAAAGTAGTGTTGCATCCTTTTGATAAACGTTTTATAGAAGATGAAGAGGTTTTGGCTTTGCTGAAATTGAAAGATAGTTCTTTAAGCAAAATTAAAGTAGAAGAAATCGAGAAAAAACTCATTACCAATCCCTATATTGCCAATGCCGAAGTCTATATGGATTTGAATAATCGATTATATGCCTATATTGAGCAATATCAGCCTGTGGCACGTATAATCGGACGCAATTCTTATTATATAGATAAAGACGGAAACAAAAAACCTTTGTCCAAGCATTATACGGAAAATGTAATATTGGTCTTCGGTAATTTATCTGCTAAGCAACAAAAAGAAGTTTATGAATTGATTCAAAAAATAAATGCCGACCCTGTTTTGAAGGAAATTGTCACTGAAATTCATTTAAATAATGGAAGGTATTCTTTGAGAACCCAAGCTTTAAGCGGAAATATATTGTTTGGTGATCTAAATAATTCCGAAGAAAAATTGGAAAAACTCAAAGCGATATATGCGTATTTAACCAAAAAAAAACTTCATAAAAAATATCATCAATTAAATTTAACGTATCACAATCAAGTAGTGTGTAATTAAAAATCTTGCAGTATGACATCAAACAATCAACAACATTCAGAATTATCCAATGAGGCGCGATTACGTCCGCAAGACTTACGAACGGAAGTAGTAGGTTTGGATATTGGAACGACAAAGGTGGTAGCCATCGTCGGAAGAAAAAATCAATATGGAAAAGTAGAAGTATTGGGTTATGGGAAAGCGGTAAATAAAGGAGTAATGACCGGAGAAGTGGTCAATCTGAAAGATACCGAGAGAGCGATTAGAGAAGCGATTAAAAAAGCGGAATACAATTCCAAAATTAAAATCAAAAAAGTAGTTGTAGGAATTGCCGGTCAGCATATTCGCAGTATTCAAACCCGTGAATATCTGACGCGTGAAAATCCCGAAGAGATTATTACCCAAAAAGATATCGATCAGTTGATACGTCAAGTGAAAAAAATTCATGTGGAAAACGGAGAAAATATTATCCATGCATTACCACAAGAATTTAAGGTAGATGAGTTGGGAAATATAAAAACCCTCCCGATTGGTATGGCGGGAACAAGGTTGGAAGCGAATTTCCATGTAGTGGTAGGAAAAGTGGTGGCTATTCAAAATTTGATACGTTGTGTAAAAATGGCCGATTTGGAAGTGGAAGATATCACCTTGGAACCTTTGGCTTCCTCAAATTCGGTTCTATTGGATGATGAAAAAGAAGGCGGTATTGCTTTGATCGATATGGGAGGTGGAACAACCGATTTAGCCATTTTTAAGAATAATATTATACGTCATACAGCTATTATTCCTGCCGGAGGTAATGTAATTACCAATGATTTGGCTACCGGAATACGTGTATTGCAACGTGATGCGGAATTGATTAAAACGGAATTCGGATCGGCTTATCCCGGAGCAAATAGTGATAATGAAATTGTTTCCATTGAAGGTCTGCCCGGAAGAAAACCCGTAGAAGTTTCACTTAAAACAATTTCCAGAATCATCAAAGCAAGAGTAGAAGAAATCATTAATATAGTCGACCGGGAGATTCGGCAATATACAGATATCAGTAATGAAAACATATTATTGGGCGGGATTGTATTAACCGGAGGAGGCGCCAACTTGAAGCATATTACCCAATTGGTGAATTTACTTACGGGAATGCATACACGCGTAGGCTATCCTAATCAACATTTGGCCGGAGGAACAGAAGAAGAATTACAAAGTCCTATTTTTGCTACGGCCATAGGATTATTAATGGAAGGTCTTCAAAATAAAATCAATTATGAAGAAGCCGAATATATGGATGAACAACAAATACCTGTATCGTCCAATTACGGGGAACCTCAAACAGCTCATTCCAAAGTTGAAGAAGTAAAAGAAACCCTTACTGAAGTTGAGGAACCGCCTGTACAGAAAAAACGTAAAAAGAATTCCTGGTATGATGCAATCATGGAATTTTTAAGAAATTTTGAATAATTATTCCCTAAAACCAATTCTATGGATAATATAAATTTTAATATAGATCTTGATTTTGATATCAAAAAACACCGTTCCAATGTGATTAAAGTAATCGGAGTAGGTGGAGGAGGTGGAAATGCCGTCAATTATATGTACAAAAAAGGGATAAAAGACGTTGATTTTGTAGTGGTAAATACCGATGCGCAAGATTTGGCCAAAAGCCCTATTCCCATAAAAGTTCAAATCGGACGTGATTTGACCGAAGGTCTTGGAGCGGGTGCCGTGCCGGAAATCGGACGCAAAGCAGCCGAGGAAGACCTGGATTCCATACGGAGAGTATTGGAGGAGGATACAAAAATGATATTCATTACTGCCGGTATGGGAGGAGGAACCGGAACCGGAGCTGCCCCTGTAATTGCACGTCTTGCCCGGGAAATGGGAATATTAAGTGTGGGGATTGTGACCAGTCCGTTTGAGTTTGAAGGAAAAAAACGTTTGCAATATGCCGAAGAAGGAATTGAAGAATTACGTGAGCATGTCGATTCGCTTATAATAATTAATAATAACAAATTAAGAGAAGTATTCGGAAATTTAAAATACCATGAAGCCTTTGAGAAATCCGATGAGATTTTGGCAAAAGCAGCTTCCAGTATAGCCGAAGTGATTACCCATAATTATAAAGTGAATGTTGATTTTCGGGATGTGCGAACCGTTTTAGAGCGAAGTGGTACCGCTATTATGGGTTCGGCAACCGCCAGCGGAGAAGATCGTGCGAAAAATGTCATTGAAAGTGCGCTGGACTCTCCTTTATTAAACGATAATAAAATAAAAGGAGCCAAAAATGTTTTGTTATTGATTGTTTCAGGAACCGATGATGTCACTCTGGATGAAATGAGTGAAATTAATTATTATGTACAAAATGAAGCGGGAAATACAGCGGATATCATCTTGGGAATTGGGAAAGATGAACGTTTAAATGATGAAATTGGCGTTACGATTATTGCTACCGGCTTTCCCAAAGACCAGCAGGACATCATTGCAAACACAAAACCCGATCGCAAAGTGCATTATATTACAAAGGAGGCGGATCTTACTATGAATAATACACTTTCTGACGGCCCAAAAATTATTGAAGAAAATGGTTTCCGCTATGAAATTGATGAACAAGGGCATAAACAATTGGTTTTGGACTTTGATTTGGAGAGCCCCGAGGATAATAAAGATGTCTTAGAAGAAATTCCACAAACCGACGTAACTCATACTATTACAGAAGAAATTTTTGTTCAATCCAATAAACCCGATGCAGAAATGCCATTGGAAGAACCTTTCGAAGAAAAGAAAGAGGAAGAATTGTTTTTGGATGAGAATCTGGCCGTTAACAATGATGAGCCTGCATCTCCGAAAAAGGTTTATAAATTAAGTGATTTACGTAAGGAAAAAGAAACGGAACCGAAGAAAACGCAAGAAGAAATCTTTCAAGAAAAAAGAGTGCAGATAAAAGAAGCCGAATCTCAAATTGCCAATGATATCCAAACAGAACCGGATCCCTTGGAGAGATATGAAGAAATAGAAGATATAACGGAATTACCTTTTGAAATTGCATTGAAATTAAGTCATAAAAGGAAAAATAATCTATTGAAATATGCCGATAAAATTTCTCCTTCCTATGACAATACACCCGCTTATAAAAAAAAAGGAATTGAAATAGATACACGTCCCAAATCTACTGAAACTTCCCAGCGGATTCATTTGGACCGCGAAGGAAATTTCATTATACGTGACAGCAATTCTTTTTTAAACGATAATGTAGATTAAAACTGCATTTTAATTACACACGCTAAAACCGCAGTTGCAAGCTGCGGTTTTTTTAAGCCAAAAATGTATTTTTAGAATAAAACCCGTAACTTTGTATTTATGGAATATCCGTCAAAATTACTGGAAGAAGTTATCGATCAAATTGCACAATTACCCGGAATAGGAAAAAGAACAGCTTTGCGATTAGCTCTCTATCTTTTGAATCAACCTGAGGAACAAAGTGAAACTCTGGCCGGAGCCCTGTTGAAATTCCGTAAGGAAATCAAAAAATGCAAGATTTGTCATACCATTTCCGATAAAGAAGTTTGTGATATCTGTAATGACCCTGCCCGAGATCATTCCTTGGTTTGTGTGGTAGAAGATGTGCGTGATGTAATGGCGATAGAAAATACCGGAGAATATAAAGGGGTTTATCATGTATTGGGAGGAGTGATATCCCCCATAGAGGGAGTAAGTCCTTCGGATTTGACTATTTCTTCATTACTCAACCGTATCGAGGAAAAGAATATCAGGGAAATTATTTTGGCATTGAGTGCAACAATCGATGGAGATACTACTAATTTTTATTTGTATAAAAAAATGCAACAGTTAGTACAACCGCCTGCAATTTCCACTATTGCCAGAGGAATTGCTGTGGGTGAGGAGTTGGAATATACGGACGAAATTACTTTGGCGAGAAGTATTCATAATCGCATTCCTTTTGACAAAGCTATTAAGCAAAACAAATAATTTTTAACTTTTTATAAAGGATTTAGTCCAAAGAAGATATGGATTTTTTCCATAAAAAAATGTATCTTTGGAGTTTCAAACCCTTAGTATTGAATCATTTTTGAAAGAAGGATTTTTAAGAAGAAAAAAATGGTCAATGGGTTTATGCATGCACAAATAACACTATAATTAAATTGCTGAAAATGAAGTTAGTAAACACTATATTAAAAACTTTTCTTACAGATAAAAAGACCAAAGACATAAAAAAAATGAAACCTCTCTTGGAAAAGGTAAACAGTTTTCAAGAGCCGATGAAAAAATTGTCTTTGGATGAATTGCGTAATAAAACCAATGAATTTCGAGCGCAAATCAAAGAAGCGACAAAAGAACTCCGTGATAAGCAAGATGAATTAAGACAGCAAGCGGCAGAGGAAAAAGATTTGGAAAAGAGAGAAGAAATCTATAATCAAGTAGATGCACTTGAAGATGATATTTATAAAATTGAAGAAAAGGTTCTAAATGATATTCTCCCCGAAGCTTTTGCGGTGGTTAGAGAAACGGCCAGACGTTTTAAAGACAATGAAACATTAGAAGTCACGACTACTCCTATGGATAGAGAACTTTCGGCCGGTAGAGATTATATTCAAGTAGATGGTGAAAAAACCATTTGGAAAAACAAATGGGATGCCGAAGGAAAGGAAGTAACCTGGGATATGGTTCATTATGATGTACAGATATTAGGGGGAATTGTATTGCATCAAGGAAAAATTGCCGAGATGATGACCGGAGAAGGAAAAACCTTGGTGGCTACCTTACCGCTTTATTTGAATGCCCTTCCCGGCCGTGGCGCCCACTTGGTTACCGTGAATGATTATTTGGCAAAAAGGGATGCCAAATGGATGGGGCCTATTTTTGAATTCCTCGGATTGAGAGTGGATTGTATCGATCGCCATCAACCTAATACCGAAGAAAGAAGAAAAGCCTATGAAGCGGATATCACTTATGGAACCAATAATGAATTCGGATTTGATTATTTACGGGATAATATGGCTCATGCCACATCAGACTTGGTTCAACGTGAACATAACTATGCGATTGTCGATGAGGTCGATTCGGTTTTAATAGATGACGCGAGAACTCCTTTGATTATTTCCGGTCCCGTAGATCATGGAGATAGACATGAATTTAATGAGTTGAAACCTTATATCGAAAAGATTTATAACGAACAGAAATCACGATTGGTAAAAGAATTGGCTTTGGCCAAAAAATTAATTAAAGAAGGAAACACCAAAGAAGGAGGTGTGCATTTATTCCGTGTTTTCCGGGGATTGCCTAAAAATCATGCATTGATTAAATTTCTAAGTGAAGAAGGAGTGAAACAATTGCTTCAAAAAACAGAAGCAAAATACATGGAAAATAACAATGCATTAATGCCCGAAATCGATAAAGATTTATTATTTGTAATCGATGAGAAAAACAACTCTATTGAATTGACCGATAAGGGAATCGAATTTTTATCGCAATTTACTTCGCCTGATTTCTTTATTCTTCCAAATATTAGTGAAGAAATAGGTAAAATAGACAAATCGGAAGATGATGAATTTGAAAAGAACAAGAAAAAAGATTTGTTGTTTAGAGAATATGCGGCAAAGAGTGAGCGTTTGCATACCATTAATCAACTTTTAAAAGCTTATACTTTATTTGAGAAAGATATTGAGTATGTAGTAATGGACGGTCAGGTAAAAATCGTAGATGAGCAGACCGGACGGATTATGGAAGGAAGGCGTTATTCCGACGGTCTTCATCAAGCTATTGAAGCCAAAGAAAACGTGAAGATTGAAGATGCCACACAAACCTATGCAACCATTACTTTACAAAACTTTTTCCGTATGTATCGCAAATTGGCCGGTATGACAGGTACAGCAATTACCGAAGCCGGAGAATTTTGGGATATCTATAAATTGGATGTAGTGGAAATCCCCACTAACAAACCACTTGCCCGTATCGATAAAGAAGATTTGATCTATAAAACCAAACGGGAAAAATATAATGCTATCATTAAAGAAATCCAGGAACTCGTCAAACAAGGCAGACCTGTATTGGTAGGAACAACTTCGGTAGAAACTTCCGAATTGCTCAGCAAGATGTTGCATTATGTCAAAATTCCTCATAATGTATTAAATGCCAAACAACATAAACGCGAAGCCGAAATTGTAGCGGAAGCCGGAAAACCCGGAGTGGTTACAATTGCTACCAATATGGCGGGTCGTGGAACGGATATCAAATTGACGGATGAAGTAAAACAAGCAGGTGGATTGGCCATTATCGGAACGGAACGTCATGATTCCCGTAGGGTGGACAGACAGTTGAGAGGACGTGCCGGTCGACAAGGAGACCCGGGTTCTTCCCAATTTTATGTTTCACTGGAAGATAATTTAATGCGTTTGTTCGGATCTGAAAAAATGGCCAAAATAATGGACAGAATGGGAATGAAAGAGGGAGATGTGATTCAACATTCCTTGATTTCCAAATCCATAGAAAGAGCACAGAAAAAGGTCGAAGAAAACAACTTCGGAATCAGAAAAAGGCTATTGGAATATGATGATGTAATGAATGCGCAACGTGAATTGGTTTACAAACGAAGAAGACATGCGCTGGAAGGAGAACGTTTGAAAGTGGATTTGATCAATATGATTTATGAAGCCATTGAAGCCATTGTCGAGCAAACCAAGCCTGCCAAAGATTTTGAAACTTTCCAACAGGAGTTAATTACCACTTTTGCCATCAGTTCACCGGTGGATAAAGAAGAATTTTTGAGATTGAGTCCCAATGAATTGGTAGATAAAATATATGAAGCCGCTACCAAACATTATAAGGAAAAAATGGAGCGAACGGCAAAAATTGCTTTCCCTGTAATCAAACAAGTATATGAAAATGAAGGAGATCGTTACCAACGTATCGTTGTTCCGTTTACCGATGGAGCAAAAGAATTAAAGGTTACTACCAACTTGAAAGAAGCCTACGAATCAAACGGTAAAAGTTTGGTAAATGATTTCGAAAAAAATATCACTTTGGCTATTATTGATGAGGCATGGAAAGACCATTTGCATAAAATGGATCAATTGAAAACCTCGGTTCAGATGGCTTCTTACGAACAGAAAGATCCGATTTTGGTTTATAAGTTCGAAGCTTTTAATCTTTTCCGTGATATGTTGGATAAAATCAATAAAGATGTACTTTCCTTCTTGTTCAAAGGCGATTTGCCGACCCAAGATCCCAATCAAGTACAAGAAGCCAAAACGACTCCAAAAAGAAAGCCGAAATATACCGAAAGCCGTACGGATAATATCCCTTCTTTGGAAGAAATGGCTGCTAATAATCAACAGGCAATGGCCGGAGGGCAACGTCAAGAAATCACTTCTCCGATTCGTAAGGGAAAAACCTATGGAAGGAATGAGATTGTTACGGTATTGAATGTTAATAATGGACAAACCAAACAAATTAAATACAAAAAAGCTCTTCCTATGATAAAATCCGGAGAATGGGTTATTCAAGAATAGTTAAATTTGTTTATACTATATAAAAAGCCGGAAAGTCCATGGACTTTCCGGCTTTTTATATTAATATTTCCTATATAAAATTATACGTTTATGTCTGTAAAGTTTATGAAGAATTTTCTTTTAGGTGGATTAATCCGATTCTTTGCTTTTTTTTAAAAACCAAATGAGTAAAGCAATAAAACTCAAAAGAGTAATGGGCGGCATCATTCCATGCCAAGAGGAAGGGGTAATCCAGCCTTTCCATCCCATTGAAATTAAATGCAATCCAAGAAATATTATCAATAGAAGCATAAATTTTTTCCGGAGAAGTATTATTTTCTCCTTAAAGAGCATCAAAACACCGGCCAGCGCACCTCCGGCAAGGGTTAAATTTCCAATAAGAGAAAAGCCTAGGTTTTTTGTAAAAAACGACTCGAAATAATAAGGACGCAGGATTATCAAACTAATCAATATATGTAAAGAAACCAAAATAAATACCCATTTTCTTAAAATTTCTTTTTCGGGTTTATCCGAAATAAATACACTTTGTACCATTAGTAATACAGCTGAAAAGATTACTATTTTATTAAAAGTATATAAGAAAAAATCTTTTGCCAAAACCGGTCCGAAAATATGGTATCGCAATACTGCATATAGGCCGGCAATGAGGAAAATAAGGGCTATTCTTTTTTTCATAAATCAAAGGCTTTCTTTCATTGAAAAACAAATATATCAAAGCTTATTTATACTATTTTATTTCAATCGGTTTTTTATATAATTTTTAAGAAAAAATAGTGCTTTTATAGTTCAAAAAAAATAAAACAACTCATAGGTGATATAAACTTTTTGATGTATTTTTGGAACGAAAAATATAAAAAAGAACACTATGGCTTATAATCTTCGAAATAGAAATTTTTTAAAATTACTGGATTTCACTCCGAAAGAAATCAAGTTTTTAATCGACCTTTCCGCCGATCTTAAAAAGGCAAAATATGCAGGGACAGAGCAACAATTATTAAAAGGGAAAAACATAGCCCTTATTTTTGAAAAGGCCTCTACACGCACCCGTTGTGCTTTTGAAGTGGCAGCTCATGATCAAGGAGCCAATGTAACCTATTTAGGCCCCAGCGGATCACATATCGGAAGTAAAGAAACCATGAAAGATACGGCAAGAGTATTGGGACGTATGTATGACGGAATAGAATACCGTGGTTTTGGTCAAGAGATTGTTGAAGAATTAGGAAAATACGCCGGCGTTCCCGTATGGAACGGCTTGACAAATGAATATCATCCTACTCAAATTTTGGCAGATTTTCTCACCATGCAAGAACATTCAGATAAGCCGTTACATAAAATATCCTTTGCTTATCTTGGAGATGCCCGTAATAATTTAGGAAATTCTTTAATGATAGGTGGAGCTAAAATGGGAATGGATGTGCGTTTGGTGGCACCGGAAGATTTACAACCGGATGAAGAATTGGTAGAGAAAGCCAAAGAAATTGCCAAAGAAACAGGAGCTAAAATTACTATTACCTCAGATGTTGAGGAAGGAGTGAAAGGTGCGGATTTTATTTATACCGATGTTTGGGTATCCATGGGAGAACCGGATGAGGTATGGAAAGATAGAATCGGTAAACTATTGCCTTATCAGGTGAACAGTGAATTAATGAAAAAAACCGGAAATCCTGATACCAAATTCATGCATTGTCTCCCTGCTTTTCATAACCGTGATACAAAGGTAGGCGAGGAGATTTATCAAAAATTCGGTATTTCTGCCATGGAAGTAACCGAAGAAGTTTTTGAAAGTGAAAAATCCATTGTCTTTGATGAGGCCGAAAACCGTTTGCATACCATAAAAGCGGTAATGGTAGCTACTTTGGGTAAATAATTTTGGTTTACCATATAAAAAAAGCAGAACCGGCCGGTTCTGCTTTTTTATGCTTAATTAATTTATTAATTGCCGCTGATATTAGCTTGTGCGTATTTTACTTCCCAATTATTGATTTCGGAAAGTTTTTTTGTTTTTGCTTTGAGTTGGCTTTCCACTCCGTTTACCAGTTCTAATTTTTTGTTGAAAAAGGCCAGGGTTCTGTTTTTATATCTATCGGGATTTTCGGCCATTTTTTGAGCGAAGTATTGCATTTCGTCAAAGTGCTTATGTAATTTTTTGAAAAGGATGCTTATTTCGTTAACATCATCAATATATTCCAACTTGTTATAATAATTGAGCTTATTGATTAAACGGGAACAATTTACATAGCCTATAGTACATTCTTTTTTGAGCTCCTTTAAATGATGACATAATTCATCAGCCAAAATAATTTTAGGTTCTTTCGTTTGAATTACCTCTTGCATATCATGGATAACTTGCGTAATTTGCTTGTCATTAAACGAGTTAATTTGTTCCATCAAATCAGCAGATTGGCCGTAAACAATTTCCTTAGGTTTTACAAATGAAAAGATAAGAAAAAGTGAAAAAGAAAATAATACACTTTTCATAAGAAATAAATTTAATTACACACACATTTTTGATTATTTCAAATATATAACCATATATTGAAAAATATTGTGAGATTTCATAAACGTCGGAGTTTATTTGATTAACGGTCGTTAATTTTTTATTAAGTATTCAATTACTTAACAAAATACTAAGTATTTAATTATCAATTAATTATTGCAATCGCTTTTATTGGTAATTATTAAAGCGGCCAGAATTCCGGGTATCCAACCAAATAATGTAAGTATTGTGACAATTAATATAGAGCCGCATCCTTTATCAACAACCGATAAGGGTGGGAAAATAATAGCTAAAAAACTCGAAGAAAACTCATTTAAAAAATAGTCTGTTTACTTTTATAAACGTTGTACTTTAAAAATTGTTACATGATTTGAAAAAGAGCCTTTATATTTGGAACTTTATCAAACTTGTATCATCTTTGTAAATATTTTAGAAGATGATGAATAAACAAAAATTTAAGGAAGAGCTGGAATTAATTATAGATAATGCCATACGTGAAGATATTGGGGAAGGAGATCACAGTTCATTGGCTTGTATTCCGGAAAATGCATTAGGAAAAGCGCAGCTATTGGTAAAAGATGATGGAATATTGGCAGGGGTTGAATTTGCAGGAATGGTTTTTCATCGTATTGATCCCCAATTAAAATTGGATATTTTTATTCCGGATGGAAATTATGTAAGATACGGTGATATTGCTTTTACAGTCGAAGGGAAATCACGTTCCATTTTAATGGCGGAACGCATCGTACTCAATGCCATACAAAGAATGAGTGCGATTGCTACCAAAACAAACCGGTATGTGAAAATCTTACAAGATACCAATACAAAAATCCTTGACACGAGGAAAACCACACCCGGAATCAGGGCTTTGGAAAAATGGGCCGTAAAAATAGGAGGCGGAACCAATCATCGATTTGGACTATATGATATGATCATGCTTAAAGACAACCATATAGATTTTGCCGGAGGCATACGACAAGCTATTATAAAAACACGGGATTATTTGAAAAAAAATAATCTGGATCTAAAAATTGAAATTGAAACCCGCAATTTGGACGAAGTGCAAGAAGTACTTGAAACAGGTGGTGTCGACCGGATTATGTTGGATAATTTCAATTATGAAGATTTGCGTAAAGCCGTTGAGATGATTGGTGGAAAGTATGAAACCGAAGCTTCGGGAGGAATCACTGAAAAGACATTGTTGAAATATGCGGAATGTGGGGTCGATTATATTTCTTCGGGAGCCTTGACACATTCTGTTGCCAATATGGATTTCAGTCTAAAAGCCGTTTAAAGTGATCAGAAAACTCAAATATAAAATAAAAAAAATTCTTGTTAGTATATCCGTTCCCGGATTTTCAGGAATGAATCTTTATGATTTGATAAAACTCTATTGGGAAGGGATTTTTAGAGGTTTTATTACACTTCGAGCCGGAGCAATAGCCTATAGTTTTTTCATGGCTCTTTTTCCGTTTTTGTTATTTACTTTATCTATCATTCCGTTGGTTCCTATTCACGGTTTTCAGGAGGATTTTATTGCTTTTTTTCATGATGTATTGCCTCCCAGAACACGAGAAATTATGGATGGGATTATTTATGATATTGCTACACGCCCAAAAAAAGGATTGATGTCATTTAGTATTTTCCTTTCATTCCTGTTTATGGCAAACGGTGTCAATACCATTCTCACGAGTTTTGAGGAATCGGTGAATAAAATTATTGATAAACGTAATTTTTTCAAACAATACCTGGTTGCTTTGGGGCTTTCGATCAGTCTTGTAATAATTTTATTTTTTACCATTATTGCATTGATTTATTTTGAAATTATAGTAGTTTATCAACTCAAAGAGCAAGGTATTATCGATGATTATAATTTCTGGGTGGAGTGGGGTAAAAAAATATTTTATGTGGCGATGCTTCTTATTTCAGTCTCCATTATATATTATTATGGTACCAAAGAAGGAAAGCAACTTCGTTTTATCTCACCGGGAAGCATAATGACTACAATTTTAGTAGTTATAAGTTTTAAAGGATTTCAATTTTATATCGATCATTTTAATCGATATAACCAATTATATGGCTCAATCGGTGCTTTTTTAATCTTGCTTTTGATGATTTATTTCAATTCGATTATTTTATTATTAGGTTATGAATTGAATATGGCTATTCTAGCTTATAAAAAACACCGGGATACTCCTTATTTAAACCGGTAGATCATTAAATTCCTATCCGAATCATAACTCAAAAGATAGTTTCTTTTGCCCAAGGCTTTGATGTCTAAAACCTGTTGACCAATAATGGGAAAACCGGTTAATATTTCTCCTTTGGAGTCAAAGGCATAAATTTTGTTGTTGTCTTCCCGGGAAATAAAAATAATGGGAGAACCGTTTTTGGGTTTGAATATAAAAGGAATAAAATAGTTTCCCAAATCGATATTATATGCTTTGTTATTAATCAATAACTGTGAGTCCGTTACTGCGGCAAAAAGTTCGGGAATAGCATTATATTTTACTTGTTTTTGTGTTTTTATGCGGGCTTTTTTGATTTTGCCTTTCGTGTCGATACTTACTACATCATTTTCCTTATTTATGGTAAGGAATTTTTTATTATATACCTTCCAATTTTCAAAGAGGTTTTCAAATTTTTCTTTCACGGGGATACGTATATTTCCTCTGCGGTCCAATATTGCTAGTTTTCCATCTCTGATTTGTACCAATAAATAATCCCTGCCGTCAATGCGATAATGCAAAACAGGAAATTGGATTTCTCCTTTCGGTTTATAATCAAAACCTTTCACTTTTTTTCCTTCCTTGTCAAACAAGGTAAATTTTTTCCCTTGTACAATCCCGAACCGGTATTTTCTGTTTTTATCATAATCGAATACACTGATGGATTGAGTAATGTCTTTTTTAAATTTTACGGGAAATCCTTCTACATTCCTTCCGTAACGGTCGATTACATACCATTTATTTTTGGTGACGAAAGTGTATTGAATTTTTCCGTTGCGGTATAAATCAACAGGATATATTTTACC
>Ga0256835_1000751_pt1 | contig 21741 bp, 20 predicted proteins | sample PIR30metaG_FD_185972 | JGI IMG/M metagenome (GOLD analysis project Ga0256835, IMG submission 185972) | Hydrothermal vent microbial communities from East Pacific Rise, Pacific Ocean - PIR-30 | ecosystem: Environmental > Aquatic > Marine > Hydrothermal vents | place: Pacific Ocean: East Pacific...
CGCAAAATTTCACCCACCCCTTCGCATCCCCTGTCATGCCCCACGCCCATCATCCCCTTCATCCCAGCCGTGCTGATCTCTCAAATCACGTCTGTTCGGGATCCACAAATGTGAGGGGAAAGGTATGAGCACCAGTCGCCAGCGTCTCCCCATCCCGCTCCACCAACACGTGTAGGGTATAATCCGCGTCAGGCTGAGGGGACTTCTTCAGATGCATGGTCAGGGAGATGTAGGGGTCGCGCCAGTCAACCAATAACATGCCCGCCACCTCCACGCCATTGCCATCCACACAGGCGAGCTGCACCACCACCGGCGTGGCAAAGGAGGTGAGCTGTACCCGCACCCACAGGCGGCTGAGGTCGGGATAAGGGTAAACCGCGATGCGCTCCACTTCCATCTCCGGTTTGTCGAAGCGGAAGGTGAGGCCGCGGGCCATTTCCTGTTGGGCAGTGGTGATTTGACAGCTTGACATGGATCGGAGGGAGGTTGGAGGGGGTAATTGGGTAAGGTAAGAACGCAGATAGCGCAGATGCTTCGCAACGCGGATCTGCGCAGATCATTTTTTAATTTTCCAATCTGCGTTCATCTGGTCCGTGCGGCCAAAGCCGTGAAACGTGAAGACGTGATGCGTGACGACCTGACGTTTCACGTTTTACGCATGACGTCGGTCGCAAACTCGGCCAACATCGCCGCCGACGTCTTTTCGCAAGCACAGACAACTTTTATTTTCGAAGCAGCGGGAGCGAATGGGAGTCGAACCCACCGCGGACGTCTCCGCGACGCCCGCCACCGGTTTTGAAGACCGGGACGTCCACCGGGACGCATCCGCTCCCACGCACGCCCAATACTACCCCGGAATCGGGCTTTTGGTCAACCTTTTCAAGCCATCTTCTCTAGTCAGAGCACAATAAGCCCCTCGGCCAGAAGCTCGCGGGCCAGAGCCAATACATCGGGCCGAGTGATGGCGATGTCCACATCGTAATCCTTGGCCAGTGCCTGAGCAATGCTTTCCAGACTGGTTTCTCCATCCAGCCGATCCCACAGGAAACTCCCTGTTTCATTTAGCGATATGTAGGTTCCCCTTTGAAGGTTGATGATCACAGCCTGCCCGTCCACTGTCTCGGACACAGCATTGGGCGAAGGTTTGGGATGATCTCGCAGGGATATGTCAATGCGTTTCATCATGCAACAGCTCCTTTAATTGAGGGAAGGCTATCTCCTCCCACGGAATATCTTCTATGGAGAACCAACGGGCCTCAGAGACATCATCGCCCGAACGCAGTTCGCCGCCGGTAATACGGGCCTCGAAGAGCAGAAACACGCCCTTCTTGTGGGAATCCGCAAGGGGATAAACATCAATCACCCGACCGACTACTGCGTCCAATCCCGTTTCCTCTCGGATCTCCCGCGTTAAGGCAGGTCTGGGCTGCTCATCGTACTCGACAAAGCCGGAGGGCATGGCCCAATAGCCCTTGCGAGGGACAACGCCCCGTCGTACCAGCAGCACCCGACCATCTTCAATGATGAGCGCGCCCACAGCCAGTTTAGGGTCCCGAAAGTGGATAAAACCACACGCGGGGCAATAACCCCGCTCCGCACCGAAAAGATGTCGGATTTCGAGTTCATGACCACACAGAGGACAAAAGCGATACTGTTCCATAAGGAAGCGCATTCATTCGAGATACGATTCCAGGCCGTTGTCCTTCAATGCCTGAATGAGTTTCTTCACATCTTGCGCCCGGTCCGCAGGCATAACCAACACGACATCGCCCGTATCCACGACGATCATATCCTTCAACCCAACGGTGGCGATGAGGCGATCCTGGCTGAAGACCAGAACGTTGTTACTATCGTGATGGAGATGCCGGGCCTGCACCACGTTGCCGTCCTCATCCTTGGGCAAAATCTCCAGAAGTGCGGCCCAGGAGCCAACATCATGCCAACCCAAATCCACGGGGAAGACCGCGACCCGGTCCGCCTTTTCCATGACACCGTAGTCGATGGTGACGTTGCCTTTCAGGGGCATCCAGAACCGATCGAACGCTGCGGCTTCCTCAGGTCCGTTCAGTGCAGGTTGTAAGGCCGTCAACGCGGCATGTAGATCGGGCATGAAGCGCTGGAACTGAGCCATGATCTCATCGGCCCGCCAGACGAACATGCCGCTGTTCCATACGAAGTTCCCCGCCCGCAAGAATGCCTCGGCAGTCTCTCGATCGGGCTTTTCCCGGAAACGCCGTACCCGTCGGGCCTCCATGCCGTTGAACCAGCCCAAACTATCGCCCATCTCGATGTAACCATAGCCCGTCTCGGGATAGGTGGGGCGAATGCCCAAAGTGATGAGCTCGTTCGACTGGGCCAATTCGGCAGCAGCGACGATCACATCCCGCAGAACGTCGGGTTTATGGATGAGATGGTCCGCAGTGAGAACAGCCATCATCGCGTCCGGGTCGCGATTCAGTAGGTGGATGGCGCCCAGGCCGATGGCCGCGGCAGAACCACGGGCTGCGGGCTCACCTACGATATTCGCCCGGGGGACCTCGGGAAGTTGCGCCTGCACTGCATCCACATACTCTCGATTCGTGATCACGTAGACGTGATCGGGGGGAACCAAGGGCGCAATGCGGTCAAAGGCCTCTTGTAACATGGAGCGCCCGCTGCCAGTGAGATCCAGAAATTGTTTGGGCGAGCTCTTACGGCTGCGAGGCCACAGACGGCTGCCCACACCTCCTGCGAGGATGGTGGGATAGAGGTGGTCTGTTAGAGGGGAAGATGATGGATTCATGAGTGAGTAATCAGTGAGCAGTATTCAGTGAACAATGAGTAACCTTTTCGTAGCGTTCAATCAGGTGAAAGCATACGCAGAGTACGGCGCACAGCCCGGTCGGCCGCGGCTGAGATCAGGCTGCGCCAGGCCAGCTCGCGAATGAAGGGATGGCCGCGATCGCCTGCCTCCACTGCTTTGCGTACAGCTAACACCAGCGAGGCTGTCTTCGAATCCCGAGCCAGACGCAGCCAACGGGCCTGCTGAAACAATCGATTGCTGAACAGTGGACGTTTATCATCGTCGAGCAAAAGGGCGATGACCTGCTCATGGATAGGACCATCCTTACGCAGTTCCTTTTCCTGATGGCGGGCCATCAAGGTATCGAATTCAGGAAGAAGCCAGACCCAACCAGCAAAGGCAGGATGCTCCAACAGAGAAAGGAAATCCTCGTCGGCAGCATGGGTTGCGGGCGCGGGCAAAGAGGGCCACGCTGCTTCCTCAGGAGGGAGTGCCCGTCCTGCCCACAGCCAATGCCCGAAGACCACGATCTCGCCCGGCCAGGGCGCTTCGTTATCCCAAAACAGCTCCAATGCCTCGTCCAGAAGCCGAAGCCCCAACGCGGGCTCCAGCTCTACCAGCAATACCTGATGATGGCTATCCACCATGCGTACACGATGGGTAGTGTACTTGGGCGCGGGCATGGGAAGGGTGTTCAGGTCGAGGTCAGGATACGCAGATGCATATACCAGCCCCAACTCATCGTGCAGGATGAGAGTAAGCAGATCACCCTGACCATCCTCGGGATGGGCATGGATGAACCACAGAAAGCTGTGCCCCTGGGCATTCACTGGCGACCAGAGGGCGCGCAATGTGCCCACGGGCCCGGTTCGCACCCCGGCCATACGCAATTTCTGCAACTGCCGTTGTACCAGGGGCCGCAATTCGGGAAAAGTCAGATGCCAGAGGGTTTGCAAAGCTTGGATGGCCAATGGATCGCGGATTGCGCCCAGAGCTGTGATGATATCCCGCTGTAGGGACATGTCGCCATACGCGGCCACAGCCATGAGAAGTCGTGCCCGGCGCGGGTCCTCCATATCCTTGATGACCTGGAGCACAGCATGGACGATCTCAGGGGGCTCATCGAGGAGCTGGTCCGCGTATTCCACCAGGACAAGGGGTTCGGTTTCCGCGATGGTGATGGCCTCCTCGCCGCTCTCTCGGGCGACATCATAGGAAGCAGGGATGCGCTGAGCCAGGGCGGGGTCAATTTCCTGGCCTAAATAACGTTCCAAAATCATCACCGCGGTGAGGCGAGCCGCGTCAGAACGGGATTCATCCATCGCGGCCCGCCGCAACGCGGGAATGACCATTTCTGGATCGAGATGCTGGGCCAGACGTCCCAGTCCACCGCGCAGCGCGGGATCACTGGCGTCGAGATGACGAAGCAGTGCATTGAGCGCGGGTTTGCCGCGGGCCGCAAGCTCTCGGGCCCGCCGGTCCAATTCCAGCGCATTGCGGGCGTTGGCCAAATCCTTCACCGCCCGATCGATAGCCAACCTATCGCCAAAACTGAGGATACGCTTCTCCTGGTCGCTCATAGCTGCCAATGATAGCACAATCAGGGACGATTCTATAACCCCAGCTCCGATCGCACAATAGCCAGATGGCTCAACGCCCGATTGATCAGCACTTGATGCTCCCGCTTCTGAATCCAGGCAGACGCCCCCGATGGATGGGGCAAGGGAATCACAATCCGCCCATCGATCTGATACCTGCCGCCGATGATCTCATCTAACCTGCGCCCTCGTCCGAAGAATCGCTCAATGGCCATCTTACCTACAGGCACCACAACTTCTGGGTCCACCAGGGTCAATTCAGCCAACAACCACTCTTCACACAGTCGCTGCTCTTTACGCGAGGGCGCGCGGTCACCTCGCCCCGACCTGTTAGGCCCAGGGAAACACTTGGTCACCGAAGTCATGTAGAACTTCGCGCGAAATTCCTCCTCTTCCCATCCCGCCTGCTTGAACCAGCGAAACAAACGCTTGCCCGCGCTGCCACTGAAAGGCTTATGGGTCTTGCTCACCTCCACTCGGCCCGGTGCCTGACCGATAACCATAAGCCGGGCATCCGCATGACCGGAGAAGATGGGCGGTCCCTGGATGGGAAAGCCTGCCAGCGCACAGCGCTGACAGGCTCGAATCTGCTGTTGAATGCGGGACAATTCGTCGGGCATCAATTCCCTTCCTGCGAGTTCTGTCCCCAGGCAAAGGGATAACGCAAGTAAAGCTCCTCTCCCGGTGCGTAAACCTCTTTAGCAAGAGGTTGGGAGCCGCCCTTCTCGTAGATTGCGGCCAGGAACAGGGTTCCTGCGTCGGCCTTACTCACGTTGAAAGTCTTTTGGGCGCCGCCCCCCTTGCCTGTGGTCATTTCGACGGTATCCATAAGCTGGAAGTGAACCTGGCCGTCACGCTCGCCAGTGCTGCGATAGCGGGCCAGCACATAGGTCGTGTTGGGGCTGAGACCGCTGATGCTGATATACATGCCCGCACCAGGTTCTGGTGTACGAGGCTGAACCACGACGTGGGGCGAGGTCGCCTTGACGACCTTAAAGGTATCGTTGAAGGTCTTTCCACCCCCGCGTATTCTCACCCGATACACGCCTAACTTTTCGTTATTCAACGCGTACCAATGCGCGTCTGCAATGCCTTCCTCATTGGCCTGGGTCTTGAAAGTCACACGCTTCCCCGCAGGCGTAGTCACAGCGATGACGAATTTCGTCCCCGGCTTGAAATCATGCATGAGCATGTACACGTAGGTGGCCCGTTGAGTCACTTTGGGCATCATGCAAATGGCAGGCTTGCCCGCGCGAGCGCCGGGACAGGTCGGAGGTGCGCTATTGTCCACTGGAATCGAAAGGGTTGTGGGAATGCCTGAAGCTGCCGGGCCGGAAGGGGCTTCCGCGGGAGCAGTTTCCGCTTCCTCAACGCCCTCCGTACTCACCATCAACTGCCCTCCTGCACGCCCCAGGAACAGGGTATAAAGCTCGTATTTCTCGGGCAAGGGCGTGCCCACGCTGAAAAACTCCACAGCAGTGGCAGGCGTATCGATACCTGCCAATCGATAGGTCGGGGCGCTCTGAGCCAGCAACCCATAGATGCCCGGCGTCAGGTTCTGGGCTAAATCAAAGGGTTGTTGAAGCTGGCCGCGTTTATCGGTTTTCACCTTGATGCTCTGCACCTTTGTTCCCTTATCCCCCTCGATGCGATAAACGCCCAGTCGCACTTGCTGCCGGGGCTTGAAACCGGCCAGCAGAAGTTCCGACCCCACATCTTTGATTACCACGTGGGGATAGACGAGGACATGGGGCGTTTGGGCCGGATCGATGCGCCAGGATATCTGAGCCTGATTGCCTGCAGGATCGGAGAGGCTCATGGTGAATCGGCCTGTGCCCTCGGAAGGAAGCGCATACCACCGGAAGCGCTTCACTCCTTCAGCATCGGTCGCTGTCAGATCGAACGACGTGGTAGAGCCATTACCCAGGGTGGCATCCACCCGCAGAGGGGTATTGGGCGCAAAGCCTGATGCGCAACCATACCACCATTGCCCCACCTCACCCCTCGCGGGCCAGAGCCGGATAGCGGGCTTGGCCGAAGGCGTACAGGGAGGCAATGCCGCGTCTTTCAATGCAAAGGTGACGACGTCGGGCAGACCGCCGCTACTCTCCGCCAGCACAGGGTCAGAAGGCAACGCGGTACGGTCGAAAGCCACGGGCATCTGCGGGGCCGAAGGTGTGGAAGGCGCTTCCACCGGTTGAGCAACCTCTTCCCGACGAATGTTCACGGCCACAACCGACCGCTCCTGTTTGGGAAGTTCGATCACAGCTGTGGCAGGAGCAGGCTGATCGGCCGGGAAGATAGCCAAAAGATAGGGACCGCTGGGCTGATCCGCGACATCAAGCTGGACATCCGCCCGACCATCCTCATCTGTCTGAATCAAATTCTCGATAAGGAGTTCCCCCTGCGAGGTGGCATAATCCCCCTCGGTGGGGCCGGGATGTAGACGATAGACCGCGAAGTATACCCGTGCCTTGGGAGGCAAGCCCCCCACCGCGGCTTTGATGACCGCGGGGTCATCGGGGACAGGTTCAGCCAGCATAACAAAAGGCTGTGTCGCGGGCCTGACTTTGAAATTCAGGCTGTCCGATCGATCGCCATAAGAGGCTGTCAATCTCCATTTACCTGCAGGGGCATCTGCACCGATGGTGATGGGCTGCACGGCCACATTCACGCCGCCTTGATCCACACTGGGGGCCTGGAAAGTCTGAGTTTCACCCGTTGGCGATTTGAGCGTGAACGTAACGGTTTCATCGGCAGGGGCACCCACGGCACAAAACACATGCACCATGCCCGGCTCCAATCCATCCTCGGGCAGCGGTGCGCTGACCAATGCAAACTTGCCCTTGTCCTGAAGACAGGCCGGGTCGATGGCGGGCCGCAGTTCGGTTTTGACGATGATGGTCTTGGGCACAGGGCTTGCGTCCTGTGCGGCCGCGTTACCGGGCATCGTGGCCAAGGGGGTGACATTGGCCTCTTGAGGGGCATTCTCTTGCTTGCTACACCCTGCGAGTAAAATGACGGAAAGCAGGGCTAGAAAAGCGAGGATAAAGGAGAAACGATGTTTATGCATGGGGGACCTCCGGGGGAATTGGTCAAGAAACGGGTCTTCAGGGCTCGATGGCCAAGGGGCAATCAGCCGTTGGCGACATCGATTTGCTTCTGAATATCACGAATGATAGTTTCCAAATCGGGACGGCGTTGTGCCAGATCGTCCAGATCGTAGTATGCGCTGCCGAAATAGCGACTGCGAGTCAGCGTATCGTCGATGGATAGGGTTCGTTGAATAGCCTGTTCATAGGCTGCCTTTGCTTCATCATACCGCCCCGCGGCCAATAAATGCAAGCCTTTGTTGAACAGGAGCTCAGGGCGCTCGGGCGCGAGCGCAGCCGCTTTGGTGCTGGCCTCCGCCGCGGTCTCATAATCACCCAAGAGATAGGCGGTCCAACCCAGATTGCTGAGCAAGTAGACATCTTCCCGCCCCAACGCGCGGGCCTGTTGATAATCGCTGAGCGCACTGGCATAATCCCCGCGTTGATAATGGAAATAGCCGCGGTAAAAATACACATCGGCCAGGGCCCGCCGGCTCTGTGGTGAATCATCGGCCGAGAGCAAGGAAATGGCCCTATCGTAGAGGGCCAAAGCTTCCTCTACGGCGCCCTGCTGGCCTTTGATCTCCGCCATAGCGAAATAGATCTGCCAGGCATCGGGTTGGGAACGTAGGGCCGTCTGTAAGAGTTCTAGGGCTTCTTCCCACCGGTCGGTTTGGGTGAGGGCTTGGGCCAGGCCCAACACAGAGGGCAAATAGCCAGTATCCAGAGCCAGAGAACGACGAAAAACGTCTTCGGCGACCGGCCAATCCCCCTGGACCGGCCCCGCGATATATCCCATGAACCACAGCAAGGCAGATGTAAAATGGTCCATATCCCGCCGGTAAGCCACAGGAATTTGAGCGGGGATCATCTGATACGCCAGCATGAAGTTGTCCAACGCCTCACGATATGCTCCTTGCCAGAAGTAGCTTTGCCCGACAATGCCATACTGAAGGAATTGGAGGGGATGGCCGAGACCGCGTGGGGCATAGAGATGATAACGATCTGGCTTGATGCCGAAGAAATAAGTAGGCGGGCCCGGACTGTCGGGAGGAAGGGGGGGCGCCATATCGGGAGGGATGAAATACACCCAGGCTTCGATGCGGTCTGCATCATATCGACCTGTGACCAAGATCCGGGCCCCAGAACGCTGCATGAGTTCGGGGATGTCCTGCTCTGAAGGGAAGCCATCCATCACCTCTACCCGATAGGTGTCCGACGCGTGAGGTGCCTGCCGCAGATCATTGGCCAGCTCCACTCCGAAGGGATACACTTCCCCACCGTCATGCTGAAAAGGAGCGATGAGGATAAGGAATTCATCGGGACCTGCGGGCGTGATATCGCTGGGACGACGCCCGGGCGAGAGCGCAGCCCGGATAAGTAATAATCCTGCCAACAGCAACAGGATGACCAAAATCCCCGCGCCGATAAAAAGCCCCCGACGCAGCCGGTCATTCCCTTGGATGCGGGTCTGCAGATCGGCCAAAGCCCTACTCTCCATCCACAAGTCCAGGCAGAAGACGGACCCGCATCACCCCCGCGTCCAAATCCACCTCCTGCACCACCTGGGCAATGGCAGGAATCAGCACCTCGCCACGCGGGCCCCGCACGATATAAACCTCATTCGCACCGGTCCACATAATCTCTATAAGCTCACCCAGATGTTCCCCATCCACAGTCTCCACAATCAGCCCGATGAGTTCATCCTCGTAGTACTCATCCTCCTCCAGGGCCATCGCCTCTTCCCGACGGATGAAAAGGTATTTACCCCGCAAATGTTCTACGTCATTACGGTTCGTCAGGCCCGACAGCTTCACCAGCAACATCCCGCGATGAGGACGCGCAGCCACAACTTCCCGTTGAAATTCTTCATCGCCCAGATAAAGACGGGAGCCAGGCGCGAAGCGTTCGGGGAAATCGGTAAGCTGCTTGACCTTGATCTCACCGCGGACGCCATGAGCGCCCACGATCCGGCCCACAGCCATATAGGCGTCTCGTTGACGGGTCATTGCGATCTCGAAGATAGGATTAGGGGGCTTTTTGGGATATCTCAATCGATATCAACAACGATGCGAAGCCCCTCACGAGCAGCCGCGGCTTTGGCCACCGCCCGGATAGCCTGTGCGGTACGCCCCTTACGCCCGATCAGCCGTCCCACATCGCCAGGCGCGGCTGTGACGTCCACATAAAGAGTATTGCCCACACGATGGGAGTCCACCTGAACCTCGTCCGGGGCTTCGACCAGAGCTTGAGCAATATATGTTATCACGTCCTGCATGATCACCTCAGTGGAAGAATCGCCGCCCCAAGAAGGGGCGGCGTTCGTGAAGCGTGAATTGTCGAGATGGCGAATTAAGCCGCTTCAGCGGCCTCGGGCTCCGCGGCTTCCATCTTTTTCAAAAGACGGGCCACGGCCTCGCTAGGCTGCGCCCCCTGGCTCAGCCAGTAGTCCGCGCGTTCTTTATTGATCTCAAAGGTCGGTGGATCGGTGCGGGGATTGTACCATCCCAGGATCTCGACGAATTTACCATCGCGGGGGGCCCGAGAATCGGCCACCACGATGCGGTAAGAAGCCTGCTTCTTGGCTCCTGTGCGACGTAATCGAATGCGTAACATGGATCGAATTCTACTCCTGATTGATTGGGATTATTGAAATCGGATGAAAGGTTGAACAAATAAACACGCTTGAAAACTCACAGTCCAAAACCGCCGAGGAGCCCCCCCAGACCGCCACGCTTGCCTGACCGTAATTGCTTCATCAGGCGTTGCATTTGACGGAATTGGGAGAGAAGTTCGTTCACATCCTGGACACTTGTCCCCGAGCCGCGGGCGATACGGCGTTTGCGGCTGGCATTGATGATGCGAGGATTGCGTCGTTCCTCCGGGGTCATGGAGCTGATGATGGCTTCGATATGCTTGAGTTGCTTCTCCGTGGCCTCGGGGTCGATCTCCTTTGCGATCTGCCCCATGCCCGGAATCATGCTCAGCAAAGAGGTGATAGGGCCCATCTTCCGCACCTGCCGCATCTGCTTGAGGAAGTCGTCCAGATCGAATTCGCCCTTGCGGAGCTTCTTCTCCATCCGGGCGGCCTCCTCCTTGTCCATGACCTCTTCCGCTTTCTCGATCATGGTAAGGACATCGCCCATGCCCAGGATGCGAGAGGCCATACGGTCGGGATAGAAGGGCTCCAGGCCATCTAGCTTTTCGCTGACGCCCACAAATTTGATGGGAACGCCTGTGACCGCCCGCATGGAGATGGCCGCACCGCCGCGAGCGTCACCATCGATCTTGGTGAGGATGATGCCGGTCAAGCCCACACGCTCATGAAAATCGGAGGCGACGCGCACGGCTTCCTGGCCCGTCATCGCATCCGCTACCAGAAGGACCTCATTGGGTTTGGAAAGGGCTTTGATCTTGACCAGCTCATCCATCATCTGGTCGTCGATGGTAAGGCGGCCAGCGGTGTCGATTATGACCACATCGCGAGCTTCGCGACGGGCCCGCTTCAACGCCCGATTCACAATCTCGGGCGGAGGAGGTTCGACACCCTCGCTGTGGACAGGGATGTCCAGCTGTTCGCCCAAGACCTCAAGCTGCTTGACCGCGGCCGGGCGATACGTATCGGCCGCAACCAGCAGAGGGCGACGGCCCTGCTTGCGCAGACGACGGGCCAGCTTGCCCGCGGTCGTTGTCTTCCCCGAGCCTTGCAGGCCCACCAGCATGATCACATGAGGAGGTGCACCGGAGAGATCAAGTGGTGCGGCCTCTCCTAGCGTACGGATCAGCTCCTCATGGACGATCTTGATGACTTGCTGCGCGGGGGAAAGGCTGTGCATCACATCCGCGCCCACCGCGCGTTCCTTCACCCGGGCAATGAAATCCTTGACCACCTTATAGTTGACGTCGGCCTCCAGCAGAGCGAGACGAACCTGCCGTAACGCCTTATCAACGTCGGCCTCGGTCAGACGGCCTTTCTTGCCCAGGTTGTCGAATACGTCCTGGAGTTTATCGGAGAGGTTATCGAACACAGGCTAGGAAGCTGGGTAGAGCAAATTTTGGACGCGCGAATGCACCAAAATATAATTGTATGGATTTGAGAGCGTTTGGTCAAATTTAACGCCTCACAATTTCCCTCACCGAAGGCATCCCAGCATCATCCTCTCCCACCGATTATTGAAGCCCGCTTCTATCAGGGACGCCGCGCTGGCGGACGTGTTCCCACAGGTGTAGGATTAGGTTTTACAGGCTTAACTCGACGGCTGCCGGGCGTAGGGGTAGGGGCTGCCGTCTTGCTCGACGGCTTCCTCACGGTGATTTTCGATGCCTTCCAACGGCCATGCTGACGATAGGCGCGTACAGTGGCCCATTGTCCCGTCGCTATCTTGCCCACGATCTTGGTCTCTCGGGTGAGATAAACGCGGTAACGGCCGACGACCAACCATTGTATCCGGCCGCCCGCGCGGTACACGCGCTTGATCTTGCCCCGAATTACCTTCTTATCCTGGATGGCATTTCTGTCCCGGCTCTGCCCGACGACGGGCGTCACCCTTGACCTGCGGGACGGGGGCGTAGATACACCGACCCTCGGCTTGCGTTTGGGGGTAGCCCTGGGGGTTGATTTCGAAGGCTTGGGAGGAGCTGGTGTCGCGGTAGGAGCCGCGGCAGCCCGTGGAGGTGCTTTCGTGGCGGCTGGTGTGGACGTATGCGCGGCCGCAGGCGTTCTCACCGGGCGTACCGTGGCCGTATGAGCCCGTCGCTTGGGTACGGATGTCACGGATGTCGTCGTAGGTTTGGAATGAGTCGATTTGGAAGGCGAGGTCGCTTTCTTCTTTTTTTCCGCCGCCGTTCTGACAGGATGGCGGGTCGGTTTCCTGGTAGGAGAGACTTTCACCACGGCGGGGGTGTCGGTAGCCAGAGAAGCAACTGTATCGCCCGGAGCCAATACATCCGGCCTTTCTTCGGACGCGACCAAAACTGTCGCAGGCGTAGGCGTCCGCCCTGGAGCAACCGAAATCGCAACCAGACTGTCGGGATGAACCTCGATATCGACCTTCACCCGCTCGCCGGGGCGCAGTTTGGCAGCAATTTCGGGAGGCAATGCCACAGTAAAGGCGCCAATCTCACAAACATTCCCCGAACAGCCGTGGACTTCTCCTTCATATGATGGGACAACGGTCTGAATGCCTTCATCCCGCAGGTAACCGACTTCCTGAATGCGATGTCCCTCGATGGCTGCCTCAATCGCGTCGCGCTTATCCGCCGAAACGAGACGCAATGCCACGCTCTCAGCCGTCCGCTTGATTGCATAGAGGGGATTCCCTGGCATGGCATTGGCGGAGGCAGAGAATGTCACCGACATCAAGATGACCAGGCTTAGAAAGACCATCAGCATCGCGGGTGCCCAGGCCATGACAGGGCCCCATGCCCCATACCAGCGTCGCCAAAAGGGCTGTTTGCGTTCAGGTTGAGGCTGGGGGGTTGCTGCTTGAGGCTGGGGAGCTGCTGCGGGCAGGGATTGCAACACCCTCTCCCGAGCGCGCGCCAGCGCGGCGTCCGCATCGGGCATGGCCGTCTGGCCCAAGGATTGAAGCTCTCGGGCGAGGAACAGCATATCCCCGAGGCCGCCCGCGTCGAAATCCCCGGCCTCGATGTCCGGGGTTTCTAACATCTCCTGGAAGAGATCCTGCAGGCGGCGTTCGTCGATGCTCATGAGGGCTGTTCTAAGAGGCGTCGGAGGGTAGCCATGCCTCGGAATTGCAGGGCTTTAATCGCGCCTTCCGACTTATTCATCATCCGGGCTACTTCAGCAATGCTATATCCTTCTAAAAAGCGCAGTGTGATCACCTCGGCCTGCTCATCGGTGAGCTGATTGATGGCATGCAAAAGCGCGTCCCGATCCATCTTTGCCGCGGTGGTACGATAGGGGTCGCTATCCCCCGCGGGAATGTGGGGCGCGTCATCGATATTCGTGTAGGTGGCCTGACCTTTCTTGCGGTAATAGTCAACAATGAGGTTGTGAGCGATGCGATAAATCCAGCCAGAAAAAGAAGTATGCCAACCCTTTCCGCCCCGCATGGCCTCCAATACGCGTAAAAACACCTGTGCTGTCAGGTCCTCTGTAACCAGAGGATCGCTGGTTCGATGGTAAATAAAGCTCTGGATTTTGGGCGCGTACAGATCGTAGAGTTTGGCGATGGCGTCGGGGTCCCGCTCTGCGGCCCGTTCCACCAGCGCCGCCTCCGAGGCGGGAAACGTTGGCGGTAATACGCTTTCGTGAGTCAAGACGGGGGACGTGAGAAAAAGTTACGGGGGAAAGTTTCCGGTGGGAAGAATTCGTTAGAACGCCTCGATTTCTGTCGCGCTATCCGGCCGTGCCGGAGAACATATCTATGATATCGAACTCTTTCAGTTTGTGCAAACCACCCCGCGAGGGTAGGGGAGTGTATCAGTTTAGTCAACAACGCGGCCGAGTGATGGAGGATCGGCCCTCTCAGTTACGTCAAGTACAAAATATGTCATGCCCCGTCTGAGGCATCATGCGTCGATCGCTCTGCCGAGGCCCGGGCCTCGGCCGCGGCTTCCTCAGCGGCCATCTGATGTGTGACTTTATACACCGTCCACATGCGCTGCAACACGGTGATCCCCGCCAAAACGATGATGACAGCAAGGCCGATGACGAGTTTGTTCAGGAGAAGTGCCAACGCAGTCACAATGAAGCGCTCCACCCGAGTGCCGATCCCCACCTTGACATCCACGCCCAGCCCTTCACCTCGGGCCCGGGTATAGCTGACCAAAAAGCTGGCGATAAGCGCCAGGAAGGCTGCCATCACATACCACACCTCACCCCGAATCGCGAAGTAATAACCTATCGCCATGAGCACGAAGGACTCGCTCAGGCGATCCAATGTGCTATCCCAAAAAGCGCCGAATTTGTTGCGCACCCCCAGCTGACGGGCCAGCGTCCCATCAACGGCATCTGCCCCCGCCGCAATGAGAAACACAATTCCCGCCCAAAACACCTGGTCGATGACAATGAGATATGCCACCACGAGATTGAGTAAGAAGCCCATCAGGGTAATCACATTGGGCGTGACATGAAGCGCCCGGAAGACGCCGGCGATGGGTTCGAGGATGACTTTCAGGTTGCGACGGCCCCATTCGGTGATCATGAGGATGTCCTTGGTGGGAAGATAACAGCTTCTGGGGGAATTGATTGTATAATAGCGGCACAAAGTTTACACTACCTGGCCGCGTTTTTTCAAATCCAGCCCCGCGATCTACTCCCATCCTGCCTGTGTTTCGTCGCCGTTCTACACCATCTCTCAGCGCTATTCAAGAGGACCTTCAGCGCGCGCTGTCACTTCTGAAAAGCGCGGAACGCATCGTGGTATTGACAGGGGCGGGCATCTCCACGCCCTCGGGCATTCCCGACTTCCGTTCCGATAGCACCGGGTTGTGGAGTTTCACCAACCCATTCGAGGTCGCCAGTCTTTGGGCGTTTCGGGATCATCCTCAACGATTTTATCAATGGTTGCAACCCCTGGCCGCGGATATCCTCAAGGCCCGCCCCAACCCCGCCCACCTCGCTCTGGCCGAAATGGAACGCCTGGGAATCGTCTCTACCATCATCACCCAGAACATCGATGGCTTGCATCAAGCCGCGGGATCGCAACGGGTGTTGGAAATCCACGGGCATTTGCGGCAAATGCATTGCCTCACTTGTGAATGGGAAGGCGACAGTCAATCCTTCCTGGATGCATTCCTCCGGTTGGGGGAGCTTCCTATTTGCCCGCAATGCGGCAGCGTGCTTAAGCCCAAAGTCGTTCTCTTTGGCGAGACATTGCCCCACGACATCGTGGTAGCCGCGCAGGAAGCCGCATTGCATAGCGATCTCATGCTCGTGGTAGGTTCATCCCTGGAGGTCATGCCCGCGGCAGACCTGCCTGCATTGGCTGTACGCAGCGGCTCCAAGCTGATTATCGCTACCCTGGGCATGACACCTCTGGACCATCTGGCGGATGTATTGATACGAGGTGATGTGGCGGAGACATTGCCCTGGCTGGCACAGCATCTGACGACAAGCAGTTCCAAATAACATCAGTTGCACGAACCCGCTCCGGGACCGATGAAAGGGGGAACGCAGATAGCGCAGATTCTACCTTTGTCCGAGGTCTGAAGTCCGAGATCCGAACAGTCCTCCTCAGATCTCAGACCTCGGATCCTGATTGACTGACAAAAGTCTGTTTGGCTTTTCGTGCAGTTGCATACCCCCCTCCAACCTCCCGAGCTGCGCTCAGGGGGAGGCCATCTCAGGTGCGTCGCACTTCGGAAGTGCGACGCACCTCATGACGGTGGTCCCCCTCCCCTGAAAACGAGCGTAGCGAGTTTCGGGGAAGGAGCCGGGGAGGGGGTAAGAAACCAACAGACGGACCTGACAAAATTTTATCAGTCAACCAGCCTCGGATCTCCGACCTCAGGCATTGCGTCATCTGCGTCCCCAAAACATAAAAAGCCCCCGAAAGCAGAAGACACCTTCGGGGGCTCTGGGAATTCGAGGAGAGCGCTATTGGGCCGTGATGATAGGCAGCCAAAGCGCACCGTTCTCTGCCGCGACCACAATGCGCACATCCACCCCCTGAAAACGGTTGGGCGTACCAGGACCACCATCTACAATGATGGTGACGCGGCTCTCGCCCACGGGAGCGTTAGGCACATCCAGGGCCACCTGCATAATGCGTGGTGTGACGCCGTGATCAGGGATGAGTCGCACCCAGGGTACATATTGGAGGATACTCTCCTTGCCGTCCGCATCGCGGAACACCAAACCTTCCTCGGTGCGCTCCACAAATTCGAGATCGCCCGCGTTGTATCCCGGAGCGAAATCATCCCACCAATCGCCCGCAGGGACTACGTACGCATACCAGTTGATGGCGCCGCTGCCCGGCGCAGCCTGGTCGATAGTCACCTCAGCAATCGGAGACGGCTTTCCCTTAAATGCCACCATGAAGAGCTCGGTTGGTGTTACAACCATCCCCGTGGCTTCGATGTGTAGGGTCACCGGAATGGTGGCAGGACTACCAGCCACTGCGTTATCAGCGGTCACGGTGATGAGGGCTGTATAGTCACCCGGAGGCAGGTTCTGAGGCTCCAGAATCACATCCACAGTATCATCGGTGAAGCCAGAGTATTTACTCAGCTTCAGCCAGTTGCTACCGTCGCTCGTGGTCACAGTAATGCGATAGAACAGCCTACCACTATCGCCTATGTTACGAATGGTGATGGGATCCGCAGCAGGGATAATCCCGCCAAAATTCATGGAGAAATCATAGCGCTCAGGGGTCACTTCCAGCATCGGGCCAGTAGGACGGATGGTGAGACGCACCTTGACTACCTGGGTGCCGTTCTCCACGCTGCCCGAAGGAGACGTTCCCGTCACGGTGATGTTGGCATCGTACGTGCCTGGATCCATCGAGCTGACGACGTCCTTCACGCGCACGGTAAATGTGGCCGGAGCCGAGGCATCGTAGGGTGTGACCTCCAGCCAGTCCCCCCCGGTGACGGTACGAGCGTCTACATGGACGTTCAGGACACCCCCGCCAGCATTGGTGACCTGGAAAGTCTGCGCAGGAGGAGCGCCCTCCCCGCGGGTCATTTCGAATCCCAGCGATGTCGGATTCACCACCATCTTCGGGGGTTCGGTGGAAATGCCCGTACCGTCATAATTCCCCAATTGAATCACCACGGGATTGCTCAAACTGACGGCCTGGTCGTTGCTATGGTTGTAATTTTCGCCGGGAGACCAGTAAATGCGGTAGGAGCCAGACTGTGCCACGACGACCTCAGCCTTACCATCGCCATCGACATCCCCTACTTCGACGCGTTGTAGGTCTCGGCCCAGGACCAGCTTCCACTCGGGCATTGCATCCGTACCCCAGTTGAGGCCCAGCATAGAAACGCCTCCCTGGACTTCAGGATCGCGAATCAGAAAAACCTCGTCGTCACCACTGCCATTCACATCCCCTACTCCGATATCTTTCCAGTAGGGATAGTACTTGCCTCCGCCGTCGGGCGCGTCACTCACGTTGTAGTTGTAATACTGAAGGACCAGGAAGGAATTGAGTTGGCCTAACACGCCGCTACGGGTGAGAATGATCTCATCGATATCCCCGTTGTTCAGATGGGTATTGCCTGTCGCCAGGTCGATCCAGGGGAAATTATAGACATGGTTGTAGAGGGTAATCCAGGGACCGTTGGGATCGTTGGGGGCGTACTTCCGAATCATGAGCCGCTTATCGCGATTTTGCGGTGTGCCATTGCGGATCATGATGAGCTCGTCACCTTCCAGCCCATCCACATCGCCACCGACCAAGCGAATCCAGTCGATACCAAACGTCTCATCGAAGACAAGCTGCCAGGATGTACCATCTGCATTGCCATCGTAAATCTGGACGCTGTAATAGCTGTTATTACGATTATCGGTACGCTGCACGAGAATCTCATCGCGTCCGCCATCGCCCGGCACAAAATCGCCTGCGCTCACCGATATATACTTGAACCCAGCTGGAAGGGTCTGGCTGAACTGAGGAAGCACACCGCCCGGATTATAAGGGACCAACAGGCGCACCGTATCGCCCGCGATGGCCAGGATCTCATCCACGCCATCGCCATTCACATCGATGGTCGTCATATCGGTATATCCCCCCGTGGGCGAACGCCAACTGAAGGGCATCCCCCCTGCGGGCGTCACCGGATCCACAATGTTAATGAAACCGGAAGCATCGATGTAAGCCAGTTCCTCATCAGGGATCGATCCTTGTGCATTGGCTGTCATGCCGCCTTGTGGAGCCCATAATGCCAACCCCATGGCGATGACAAGCAGCAATAGAAAAACGAACTTATCGCGAGTTCTCATGAGAATGCTTGCTCCTTTTTTGAAGTGGTAATTGCGGTTTGGTCGAATGATACGCCCGCGCCGCGCGTAGGATACACGCTCCACGCCTCTTCCTTCCTCTTCTCAGATCGCATGGCTGAGAAGCTGGTATCGGGCGAGAGATGATGGGAAGGCATCGAAGCGTGCGCTAAAATTATAGCATTAACGCACGCGGATGGGTGAATCCACTACGGCAGGTCAATCTCGGGACAAGGGCAGGAGCAAGTTGCACGTAGAACGCGGTGTAAGCTCACTCGCCATCTGCCAACAGCGTTGATGGGTTTTGCAAAAGCACCTTCAGACTTTCACGCCGACGAGCATGTTCAAACGCCTCCAGCCCTTGAGCGAGAGGATAGACCGCCGTAATCAACGGCCGCGGGTCAATGTGACCCTGAGCCAGGGCCTGGATCGCGCGCGGGAAAGGCCCACAACGCGATCCAATGATGCGCAACTCATTAACCACTACTGGACTTAAATCGATCTCGGAAGGAAACGCGCTGGTGGTCTTCAGAATCAATGCGCCGCGAGGCCGCAAGATGCCAAAGAGTTGGGCAATGGCCTGGGGATTGCCAGTGGCATCCACGGCAATGTCGAATTCCTGGCCCGTGGGTAATTCCGTAGCGGTTCGAATGCCCGCGTCCGCTGCCAGCGACAGTTTATGATGATGACGTCCGACCAATAGCGGATGATACCCCTCCGCCTGGAAAACCCGGGCGATAAGCTGCCCCAATCGTCCATCGCCCAACACGATAACGCGATCGCCTACATCTGGAGGCACATCGCGCAGCGCCGCATACGCCGCGGCCAAAGGCTCCACAAACACAGCCATTTCATCGGGAACATGGTCGGGGATGGCATGGAGCAGGTAGACCGGGCTGACCAAATACTCGGCAAAGGCGCCATCCCAACCGAGGATGCCCAAAACCCGACGCCTTTGACAATGAGTCAGCAGCCCGCGACGACAATGGTCGCATTCCCCGCAATAGGTATTGATCTCCCCCACGACTCTGCGCCCGATCCAATCCTCATTCCCGGGCGCCTCGACGACCTCGGCCACATACTCATGGCCCAATACCCCCTCAAATCCGCCCTTGTACCCCGCGGTCAGGGCCATATCTGTTCCGCAGATGCCCGCGAGGCGCATGCGCAACAGGGCTTCGCCAGGCCCAGGCGTCGGACGGGGATAATCCTGCTGGAGAGAAAGCTTTCCATCTTTCAAAACGAGTGCAAGCATAGTCTTATCATCCCAAAAAGAAAGACCGGGCCAAACAGCGCCCGGTCCTAATCATCAAAGAAATCATCAGGCAGAGGCTTTCTTAACCTTCGCCTTCTTCTTGCCACCAAACCATCCGAAGATGCCCTCCCGGTTATTCCAGGAAACCAGCAACGGTGTAGCAATGAAAATCGAGGAATAGGTCCCGCTGAGCATCCCCACGAACATGGTGGCGATGAACTGTCGAATGGTGACACCGCCGAACAGCAACAATGCAATCATGACGAACATGGCATTGATCTGGGTGGCGATGGACCGCTGCATGGTCTCCAACAAGGAGCGGTTGGCGATGATCTCGAAGGGCTCGCCCTTGCGGCGGCGGCTGTTTTCTCGAATCCGGTCGAACACCACGATGGTATCCTGAACTGAGAAGCCAATGACCGTGAGCAAGGCTGTCAGGAAGAGTGCATCCACTTCCCAGCCAGAGATGAAGCCCATGAGAGAGAAGAACGCAGAAGCCACCAACACGTCGTGGATCATGGCGATGATGGCGGAAACGCCATACCGCACGGGATGGTCCACCTGACGAAAGGCCCAAATGATAAATCCAAGGATGACCAGGGAGGCCATCAACACAGCGATAAACGCGGTGCGGGTCACCTCCTTCCCTACGGTCGGGCCCACTGCGCGAAACTGAAGTTCCTCGGGCTTTTCACCGAAGGTCTTCTCCATCGCGGCCAAAAGCTGTTGTTTCTCTTCAGGAGAGAGCGGCTTCGTGCGGATAACCAGGGTATTCTCATCCCCGATGGTATGGACATTGACGTCATTGATGCCCTGAGATTGGAAGAAGGAGACCATCTCGCCGGGCGCTACGGGCCTCTCGAAACGGAGCTCCCACAAGGAACCGCCCGTGAAATCAATGGCCAGACGGAAGGGTGTGCCGATGGTCATCATGGAATAAAGCATGATCAATAGACCGGGCACGATGATGAAGGTTGAGAAAATGTAATACCAGCGACGGTGCTTGATGATGTCGTACATGGGACAATGTCCAGAATGCGAAAATCAGAAAGGCAGTAAAAAACTGACGATATTTTTAGACGCTGAACCAGGAAAGTTTATTCTTGAGGGGCTCGGCAAAGTATTGAATCAGGAAGCGCATAAAGGTGCGGGTAGCGAAGACCGCGGTGAACATGGAGATGAGCACACCGATGATCAGAGTAATGGCAAACCCTTTGACCATAGAAGCGCCGAAGTTCGAGCCAAAGTAAAGCAAAATCAGGCCTGTGAGAATCGTAGAGAGATTGGAGTCGAGGATGGATGTCCAGGCCCGGGAGAAGCCCGCCTCCACAGCACTGGGCAAGGACCGGCCCGCTCGCAATTCCTCTCGCATGCGCTCGAAGATAAGGATATTCGCGTCCACCGCGGTACCTGTGGTGAGCAAGAAACCAGCGATGCCGGGCAAGGTTAGTACCACAGGGATGATTTTGTAGAGGGCCAGGTTGAAAGCGACGAAGCTCAACAGCGCCAGATCCGCGATGAAGCCGGGCAAACGATAGTAAGTGAGCATGAACAACAGGACCACGATAATGCCGATGGTCCCAGCCAGTAAGCTGCGACGGATGGAATCCTCGCCCAAAGAGGGCCCCACCGTCCGCACATCGACCACCTTCAGGGGCACGGGCAAAGCACCGTATTTCATCTGGATGGCCAGTGCCTGGGCCTCGTCCACGGTGAATCTCCCCTCGATGATGCCTGCATCGGTGATTTTGGCTTTGATGATGGGCGCGGAGAGGATGGTCTTATCCATGACGATAGCCAGGAATTTGCCGATGTTTTCTCCCGAATACTTCCCGAAGATCTCCGAACCCTCTTTGGTCAGCTCGAAGGAGATATAAGGTTTCTGGGTATTCGGATCGCGGCGCACATCCACATTCTTCAATTTATCGCCCGTCATGATGGTCTCGTAGACCTTATCGCTGGCGGGGTGCGGGGCGGATCCCAAAGTTGTATTGATCTGATCGCCAGCCCCAAGCCCCTCGGGATTCGTCCCCAAATCGACGAATTCGAGTTGGCCGGTACCGCGCAGGGTCTCGATAGCCGCGTCCGGGTCCTCTACACCAGGG
>Ga0256835_1000752_pt1 | contig 21703 bp, 22 predicted proteins | sample PIR30metaG_FD_185972 | JGI IMG/M metagenome (GOLD analysis project Ga0256835, IMG submission 185972) | Hydrothermal vent microbial communities from East Pacific Rise, Pacific Ocean - PIR-30 | ecosystem: Environmental > Aquatic > Marine > Hydrothermal vents | place: Pacific Ocean: East Pacific...
CAGCCGAGGTTAGCGGTGAGGGAGTGCGTTTGGTTCCGGGTCAACTAATAGGGCAGGTGGTTCGCAACCTCCCTGGCGAGTTGGTCGAGATGGTTCTTACTGACAAAGAATTGAACCTCGAAAGCGGTAACTTTAGCACCCGCCTTGCTACCGGCGATCCTGACGAGTACCCCCGTTTCAATTTTGCAGGCGAAGAGTTCGTGCGTCTGCCGGCGGTGGAACTGGCTCGAGCGATTCAGCGGGTGCGCTATGCGGCTAGCAACGAAGACTATCGGGCCATCTTCCGGGGGGTCCAGGTTGAACTACATCCCGGGCGCTTGCGGACGGTGGCTTCCGACGGTTTCCGGCTGGCGCTTTACGATCTGGCCCGACCGCTGGAGGAGCAGAAACGCTTTGTGGTGCCCGCCCGCAGCGCCGACGAAATTATCAAAGTGCTCGATCGAGCCGAGGGGGAGGTTGGTCTGGGGGTAGAAGGTGGCCACCTGACGCTAACGGCTGCGGGTTTTCGTTTGGTGGTGGCGCTGATGGAGGGTGAGTTTCCAGAATATGAGCGGGTAATACCCGACAATTTCGTTTTCGATGCCCGGGTAGACGCGCCGGCCCTGCGCGACAGCCTGAAGCGCGTTAAGGTTTTGGCCGATCGCAACAACCACCGGGTCGACCTGGTGTTTGCTGGTGGTGGCTTGCAGGTGGTTGCCGAAGGTGAGCTGGGACGTGGCGTCGAGCGGTTGGAGGTCGAGGCTCCTGATGATGCCGAGATGACCCTGGCATACAATGCCGAATATTTACTAGATGCCTTAGGGCCGGTAGCCGGTACGGCGCGGCTGCGTTTTTCTGGGGCTGCTTCGGCAAGCGTAATTCAAGACGCCGAAGACGAGGGCTATCTGGCGGTAGTGGTGCCATTACGGGTTTAAGCTGAGTGGTGGAGGTAAGTGAAATGACGACGATAATCGAAATCACCGCCCGTGAGGTGCTCGACTCCCGCGGCAATCCAACCGTCGAGGCCGAGGTGGTTCTGGAGGGCGGGCAGATCGGCCACGCCATGGTCCCCTCGGGGGCTTCGACTGGAGTCCACGAGGCGGTCGAGCTGCGCGACGGCGGACCGCGCTACGGCGGCAAGGGCGTGCTCCAGGCCGTCACCAACGTCAACGAGCGGATCGCGCCGGAGCTAGTAGGCATGAACGCCCTCGACCAGGAGGGAATCGACCGGGCGATGATCGAGCTCGACGGCACCCCCAATAAGGGCAACCTGGGCGCCAACGCCATTCTGGCGGTTTCGCTGGCGGTCTCTCGCGCCGCCGCCGAGGCGGTCGAGCTGCCGCTGTTTGCCTACCTAGGCGGGGTGCAGGCGGCGGTGCTACCGGTGCCGCTAATGAACGTCATCAACGGTGGCAAACACGCCGACAACCGCGTCGACTTCCAGGAGTTCATGCTGGTTCCCGCTGGCGCCCCCAACTTCCGTGAGGCGCTGCGTTACGGGGTCGAAACCTTCCACGCCCTCAAGGGGGTGCTCAAGAAGCGCGGCTACAACACCAACGTCGGCGACGAGGGCGGCTTCGCCCCCGACCTGGGCAGCAACGAAGAGGCGGTCGAGGTGCTGCTCGAGGCCATCCAGGCCGCCGGCTACGAGCCGGGCAAGGAAATTTCGCTAGCCCTCGACCCGGCCGCCAGCGAGTTCTTCAAAGGTGGCAAATACCACCTGGAGGCCGAAGGTAAGATCCTCAGCGCCGAAGAAATGGTCGACTACTGGGCCGACTGGGTCGAACGTTACCCGATCGTTTCACTTGAAGACGGTCTGGCCGAAGACGACTGGGTCGGCTGGAAGATTCTGACCGAGCGCCTGGGTAAGAAGATTCAGCTGGTTGGCGACGACATCTTCGTTACCAACCCCGAGCGTTTCAAACGCGGCATCGACGAGGGGATTGGCAACTCGATCTTGATTAAACTCAACCAGATTGGCACCCTCTCGGAAACGCTAGAAACGGTCCGCATGGCCCACCGTAACGACTATCGGACAGTTATTTCTCACCGCTCCGGCGAAACCGAAGACGCCTACATCGCCGACTTCGCGGTAGCGGTCAACGCCGGTCAGATCAAGACCGGTTCCGCTTCGCGCTCCGATCGGTTGGCCAAGTACAACCAGCTCTTGCGCATCGAAGACGCGTTGGGCGAAGCCGCCCGTTTCCTGGGATACGATGCTTTCTAAACGCACCAAAGTAGTTGCCACTATCGGGCCGGCCTCGCGCGATCCAGAGATTCTTTATCGAATGATCGAGTCTGGATTGAACGTCGTCCGCCTCAACTTTAGCCATGGCAGCAAAGAAGATCACCAACGGACGATCGAAATGGTGCACGAGGCCGCGCAACGAGCTGGTAAGCCAGTGGCCGTCTTACAAGATCTACAAGGTCCGAAAATCCGCGTTGGCACCTTCGCCACGGGAAAGGTCGAGCTCAAACCGGGTCAGCACTTTGTGCTTACCAAGCAAGACGTTGAGGGTGACGAAAATAAAGTTTCTGTCAGCTACAAAGGTCTTCCCGACGACGTCGAACCGGGTCAGATCCTGCTCCTCGACGATGGCAATATTCGTCTGCGAATAGACCGGGTCGACTACTCCGCTGGCGAAATCCACACGACGGTCGAGGTGGGCGGCATTCTATCGGACCACAAAGGAATCAATATTCCCGGCGCCGACCTTTCAATTCCGGCGATGACCGAAAAGGACATCGAAGACCTGGCGGTCGGAGCCGAACTAGGGGTCGACTGGGTGGCGATCAGCTTCGTTCGTAGCCGCGACGACTTATTACTAGCCCGCCATTACATGAGCCGGTTGAACCACAAGGCTAAGCTGATGGCCAAGATCGAAAAACCAAGCGCCGTCCAGCGTTTTCAAGACATCCTGGAAGAGGCCGACGGTATTATGGTCGCTCGTGGCGATCTTGGTGTTGAGATGGCTCCAGAAGAGGTGCCCATAGTCCAAAAGCGCCTCATCCGGCAGACACGCAAGGCGGGCAAGCCGGTCATCACCGCCACCCAGATGCTGGAGTCGATGGTTCACCAGCCGACGCCAACTCGAGCCGAGGCCTCAGACGTTGCCAACGCCATCTTCGACGGTACCGACGCGGTCATGCTTTCGGCGGAAACTGCGGTTGGCTCCTACCCAGTCGAGGCGGTAGCCATGATGACCCGCGTGGCTCGCGTGGTCGAGTCATCGCCGGAATACAAAAACTCGCAGAAGATTCAGCGACCAGAGCCGGAGCACAGCACCCAAGACGCCATTGCTCTGGCGGCGACCGACGTGGCCGAGGCGCTACCAGCGCGGGTGGTAGTCGTCTTTACAGCCGGCGGCTCCACGCTATGGCGGGTGGCCCGTTACCGACCCGACGTACCAATTTTGGCGCTAACACCAAACGAGAGGGTACGGCAGCAGTTGATACTGGCTAATGGTGTTTATACCGCGCTCGCTCCCGATCCAACGAGCACCGACGAAATGGTCGCCGAAGCAGTAGCGCTGGTGAAGGAGCTGGGGCTGGCCGGAACTGGAGATCGAATTGTAATCACAGCCGGTGTCCCATTTGGCGTTCGCGGTTCAACGAACATGGTTTGGGTTGAACAGGTTAAATAACTTGTGAAGTCTATAGTATACCGGAGCGGGGTGGCAGGAGCGGACAGATTGTCCGCTCCTGCGCTGGCAAACCTGCTGCTGCAGGCATTGCTGGACGCCGACGAAACTATTGCCGCAGGACCACTGCCGCTACTAGAGGAAGAACTTATTGCTAAAAAACTGGAGGATGCGGCTGCTTTTGTCGGCCTGGCCGAGCCGGTTGATAGCGGGGAGTTGTTTGAAAAACTGCGCTCACTCGGCTGGTTGCGGCGAGGTGGGAGTGAGGTGGGTTATCAGCTGGCGCCGCAGGTGCTTAAAGCGCTGGAGCTGAGGGCGTTGCGCGGCCTCCTCTCACCCCCGATTCGTCGTGGGGGCAGCTGGCCTCGCAGCAACGGGCGCGGGCCGCACGAACCCAACGGCGCGGAAGAGGCCTGGCGCTGGGGGGAGCCGTTGCGGTTGGACGCAGCAGCGACTCTAAAAGCGGCGTTGCCTCGCGCCGTCGACGATCTGCGCCTGGACGATCTACGGGTTCGCGCTGGCGAAGGCGGGCGCCGACTGGCGGTGGCGCTGCTGCTTGATTGTTCCCACTCGATGGTTCTTTACGGGGTCGATCGTTTTGCGCCAGCCAAGCGAGCGGCGCTGGCGCTCGCCTACTGGGTCAGAGCTGGTGGAGGTTGGCTGCAAGCATATTGCATCCACGATCGCGCAGATCCAGTTTCCGAAGAGAGACTACCTTTTGTAAGGGTTTTGCCGTCGCACACCAATACCGCCGCTGCGCTGGCGCGGGCGCACGAATGGCTCAAGCGGCGGCCCGCCGAGGAGCGGGTGGCGATTTTAATAACCGACGGTAAGCCGACCGCGGTAGAAACTGCCAGCGGTGAAATCTACAAAAACGCTTGGGGGTCGGATCCGCTCATAAAGAAGCAAACGCTGGCAAAAGCCGTTCGTCTGCGACGACTGGGGGCAGAGTTGCAAATATATCTTTTGAGCAAAGACGCCGAGGCCCAGAGCTTCAACTCCGAACTGGCGCGCCGGGCGCGGGGCAGGCTGGTACTGACGGACGAGGCTGGTTTAGGGTTGCGGATACTCAATAACCTTGGGGAGCTGCGGTCGACGTAGACTGAAGATATGGGCAGGAACAGCTGGAGACTGGCGATGCTGATAGAAGGATTGTCGCGTCGTGTGCGCCCGCGGCTACACCAAAGGATAAACCGTTTTAGTCGTTATGATCAGCTGCGCCCAAAACTGGATTTAGAGGCCAGGTACTATATCGCGCAGGGTTTACGGGGGCCGGTCTTAATCCCGTACGATAGTTTTTTGGAAAAGGTAGAAACAACGCTTTGGTTTTGCACCAGCCCGGACGATAAATAGGCCTAAACTAATGTCACGATGAAGAAGCTCCTTGGGCTGCGTGATGCTCACTGGGAAGAATGGAAGAAACTTCTCAGCCACCCAATGTTACGGCGATTGGCTAGGGGTGATGTTTCCGAAAAAAGCACTTATGCCTGGATGGAGCAAAACTTCTGTTTTGTTGAAGGGTTGCTGGCGTTTCAGGCCCAGCTCTTGCCGCGAGCGCCCAGGCGACACCGCCTGGTGTTGGCAACCGGCCTGGTTGACATAGTGGAAGATCTCGATTGGATGGCCATTCAGCCCATAAACACAAAAGCGCCCCCCCACCCGGCGCGGGGGCGCTATCTGGCGTTCCTGCGGATGCTGGGGCAAGAGCCTTACCCGATTGGGGTGGTCAGCCTTTGGTTGATGAACCGGGCCTTCCATGATGCGTGGAACGCGGCGTCTCCCAGATCCCAGGTGTTCATAGACATGGTAGATCACTGGATGTCACCAGAGTTTCAGGCCTACCTTCACGATTTAGGCGAAATAGCAGAAGAGGCCCTTGGCAAGGCGGGAGAAGACGAGCTAAAGAGAATAGATGCTTTAACGGAGGAAATTATCCGATTGGAACGGGGAATATGGGATATGACCAACTCCTTCGTCAGTCAATACGGCTAGACTCACAACCACCTCTTCCAAGCAACGAGAACCTTTCCCTGCGGCTTGCCCCGACCGCCGTGAAGATACAGCCCTGGTTTGCCGCCCCACTCCAGGGGCCCGATAGACGCGCAGCCGGTCCCTGCCCAAAACTTCCGTCCAGTAGCGGGGTCATTTGCACATTAGCCGAGCCGGTAGCCGGGTCCTCGTCGACGCCGATAGCCGGAGTGAAGCGGCGCTAAACTATGTCGTAAAACAAATTTTCGCCCTGAATGGTTGCCGTCGCGGCGGCTGGGGCCGACCTCTATTCGGGGCTCGAGCCGGCCCAGCCGCCGCGACTCCTCTTCGGATTTGAGAAGAAAAAAGCTTCATCTCGGCCGCCAGCGCCTGCATCCAGCTTGCCGGCGCGGGCCCGTCGAGGTTGCGGACGGTCGCCGGATTACCGGTGAAGGGTGCGGACGCGAAGGCGTCGCCGCCAAAAAGAAAGCTCAGACTTCTTCTAGTGTTAGTACTGCCCGCACCTGGACGTGGTCGGGGGCCAGTCCCTCGCTGGTCTTGAAGGTCAGGCCGACGCGCACTGGCTCCAGATTCAACAAGCGGGCCAGATTTTCCTGAATGGCTTGCCGGTAGGGCCCCAGCTTGGGCTGGTCGAGCGTTACCACCGCCCGCAGCTGGTCGGGGGCGTAGCCACGGGCACGCACCTCGGCCAGGGCGCGGTTCAAAAAATCGACCGAGGGGCGGGCGCGGTTCTCGGTTGCGTCGTCAGGGAATAGGGCGCCGATGTCGCCCAGCGCCAGCGCCGAGAGCAGGGCGTCGGTGACGGCGTGCAAAAGGGCGTCGCCGTCGGAGTGGGCTAGCGGGCCGCGTTCGGCCGCGACCTCGACGCCGCCCAGCACGAAGCGCCGTCCGGCGGCCAGCTGGTGGGAGTCTTCACCGTAGCCGATGAGCATGCTTCAGGCTAACATCCCGCCGCCCGGCGGTATATTTAGACATGCCGACCTACCAAGAAGCGCTCGACTTGATGCACGAATGGACCCCGTCGGAGTCGCTGCGGCGGCACATGTACGCCGTCGAAGACGCCATGCGGGCCTACGCCCGCAAGTTCGGCGAAGACGAAGAAACCTGGGCCATCGCCGGCCTGATCCACGACTTCGACTGGGAGAAGTACCCCGACACCCACCCCAACAAGGGCGCCGACTACCTGGCGGAGCTGGGCTGGCCGGAGGAGATCGTCCGCGCCGTCCGCGCCCACGCCCCCGAGCGCAGCGGCGTCGAACCCGAGACGCTGATGGAAAAGGCCCTCTACGCTTCTGACGAGATAACCGGCCTGATCACCGCCGCGGTCTACGTCCGCCCCGATCGCTCGATCCACAGCCTGAAGATCAAGAGCCTCAAGAAGAAGTTCAAAGACAAGTCTTTTGCCCGCGGCGTCGATCGCGAGATGGTGGGGCGCGGGGCCGAAATGCTGGGAGTCGACCTTTGGGAACACGTCGGCTTCGTGCTCGAGGCGATGCAGGCCGACGCCGAACGGCTGGGTCTGGCAGGAGAAGTTTGAGCTAGACGTTCAGCTGGCCCGGTTGCAGGAAGCCCTCGGCGAGCGTTGTCCAGGGGTCTTGCCCGATCAGCCGGTAGCGCACCTGGCCGTCGAAGGCGGCGGCGTCCGCCCGGGCCCAGCGCTCAGGCCCCTCGGGCTCGTCTTCGTCGGGGGCCGGCCAGGGGCCAACGCCGGCGCGGACGACGAAGCGGGTGGGGCCGCCCTCTTCTTCCCAGACGGCCACCAGGCGGTTGTGGGGGCCGTTGATACCCTCGATCAAGGCTCGTCGGTCAGCCTCAGCCAGAGGAAACTCACGCACTTCGCCGCTTTGAGCGACGGCAATCAGTAGATTCGTGGCAGCCACGAGTGATACCTCCTAAGTTTTACGGTAATGCATAACCTTATACCCAACAGGCGGTCAGCGGGGCGGGTTTGGGAGACGGGCGGAGAGAAAACGGAAGTTTAGCGCCCAAAAACATGAATGCGTCACCGTTTAGGGCGAAATAAATGCATATCCTATTCTCAGGCTGCATATCGTGGTATAATTGACGAGTCAACAGGCGGAGTCCCGGTCCGCCTTTTCTTTTTTAGCCGCCGGCATCCAAACAACCAAAAAAATCTTAAAATATATAACAAATGCAATATATCAGCTAAAATTAAACGCCGGGTCGCGGTTTGGGGTTACTGCGACGAGGCTGAAGTTCGATTGTTGCTGGAATAACACCGGTGTCGCTTTCGAGAACGTAGAGTACAGTTTCGGCCACGTCCGTTGGTTGGATCTTCCAGTCGCTGTCGCCCTCTTCGAAAGCCGCGGTATTCACCTCACCAGGCAGAATTACGCTAACCCTAATTCCTCTAGGGCGCAGGTCTTGCCTGGCGGAGTCGGCCAAACCCAGAAGACCGCGTTTGCTGGCGGCATAGACGCTACCACCGGCATAGCCGCGCCGTCCGGCTAGCGAACCAATATAGACGATAGTCCCCTGGCCGCGGCTGAGCATCATTGGCAGAACCGCGCGGGTGGCAAAAAAGGCGCCGTCGAGGTTGACGGCGCGAATCCGCGACCAGCTTTCTTCACCAATCTCCCAAACCGGTGCCAACAAATTAGCGCCAGCGCAGTAGACCAGGGCCCCGACTGGACCAAAGGCCTCTTCTAGGCCGTGAGCCGCCTGCCGCAGGTCGCTCAGCCTGGTCACGTCGCCGGGCAAAGCCAGGGCGCGGCCGCCGGTTTCCGGGTAGTCTAATTCGCGCTCCAGCGATTGCAAGACCTCGGCGCTGCGGGCAAAGAGGCCCACCCGGGCCCCGCGCCAGGCCAGCGCCCGGGCGACTGCTTCACCAATGCCGCGACTGGCTCCAGTAACCAGGACTACCTTACCGGTTATCAAGTCAACCTCCCAGTTTCTCGATCAAATCCATTCGGACCGGGGAAAAGACGTCAACCACGACGCTTGGCTCCAGCGCCCGCACCGCGTGGGCGGCGCCGGCGGGAATGTGAACCGCCTCACCGGCGGCTACCTCGCAGACCTCGCCGTCTATCTGGAAGGCCAGCCGCCCCTCTATTACGAAAGAAATCTGCTCCTCCGGATGGCTGTGCTCGGGTACGTTGGCGCCGTGGTCGAGGACGGCGTGCATCAACATCGTCTCCTTACCGCCGAAGGCGGTGGCGCTAACACCGGCGAACACCTGATAATGGGCGCTGGCAAACAAATCTTTCTTTTTCATACCCACTCCTTGATAGGAATTAGCTCGCCGCCTTCCACCACCTTGCGTAGCGGGCGCATGCGACGATCGAACCAGATTTCTAGCACCGCCTGGTCAAGGCTGTTAGGGGCGACAACCACTTTTCGTACGTAATAGCCTTTTTGGGTAGGGCTGATCTCACTGGCGCGAGAGATGCGCAAAGACACCACCTCGCCGCTCTTTTTGGTGCGCACTCGTACCCAAAAGGCCTGTCCGTCGAGCTTTATGTGCTCATCGCGTTTACGAAAAAACATCCAACTCAGTTTACCGCTTTAAGCGTCGCGGGTTAGCCGGGTCAGCAGCTCGGCCAGCAACGCCATCCTCGGCGCCAGGGGTTCCCGAAGAATGTGTTCGCTCTTCTGGTGGGCGCCGGCGCCCATCGCCCCCAGGCCGTCCAGCGTCGGCACTCCCAGGTTGGCGGTAAAGTTGCCATCGGAGCCGCCGCCGACCTTGCCGGGCTGTGAGTCGAAGCCCAGGTCGCGGGCAACGCTGCGGGCCAGCTCGAAGAGGCGCATGCTCTCCGGCGTCGGCTCCATCGGCGGGCGGTTGAGGCCGCCCTCGAGTTCAAGCCGGGCGCCCTTGAGCTCTGGCTTCAACTCGCGCATGAAGCGGTCGACCCGCTCGGCCTCGTCCAGGGTCCAGGCGCGCATATCGACCAGCACTTCAGCATAGTCGGCCACCACGTTGCCGGTAATGCCGCCCTTAATGACGTTGGGGCCGAGGGTAGTGCCCTTTTCCAGGTCTTGAGCCTCGATTATTTTCAAAATCTGGCGGCTGATCTCGATGATGGCGTTGACGCCCTTTTCTGGCTCCACTCCCTGGTGGGCGGCGCGGCCGTGGACCTTGAGCAGATACCAGCCGACCCCCTTGCGGTGAACCTTGAGGTCGCCTTGGCTAGTTGGGGGCTCGAGCACCAGGGCGTAGTCAGCGCCGCGGGCGGCGTCTTCAATAAAAATCCGCGAACTACGCGAGCCGACCTCTTCGTCCGGGGTCAGCAGAATCTCCAGGTTGGGGTGCTCGCGGCCAGAATAGCTCAGGTAGCGTAACGCCCAGAGGATGAAGAGCAAGCCAGCCTTCATGTCGTAGATGCCGGGGCCGTAGATCTTGCCTTTCTCTTCCCGCCAGAGCCTTTTCCACGAACCTTTCGGGTGGACGGTGTCGTAGTGGGCCAGCAGCAAAACCCGCGGACCGCTGCCGCGGCGGTAGAGGCGCAGAATGGGGCCGGCATCAGTCTCGAAGCGGCGCAGCTCGCCCAGGCCGGCGAACTGGGTCTGCAGCCACAGAGAGGCCCGCTTGATACCGTCGGCGTCATAGGTGGGCGACTCGATCTCGACCAGCTGGCGCAGGTCGCCTAGGTAAGGGGTCAGGTTTCGCTCAAAGTATTCGAGGGTGTCTTGCGCAAGCGCCCGGGTTGGCATCACCCCTCAAAGATACCGCAGAACTCACTCAATATCACGCAGTGTTTCGTCGGCCAGCCAGTCGACCACCGCCCGCAGGTCGCCGGTTTCTTCGTAGATTGCCAGCTGGCGGTCGGCCGAGGTGCCGCGATCGAGGATTGTGTAAACGTGCTCCACCGCCCAGCGGCTGTCAAGTTCGTCGAGAACGCTGTCGACGAACTCGACCAGTTCGACCAGCAGGTCACGAGCCCATTTTTCGCGCCGTTCGCCAAAGTCGATTAGTTTACCGTCGAGACCGTAGCGGGCGGCGCGCCAAACATTTTCTTCGATCAGTGGCGCCGGATACTGGCGGAAGGTGACGTTGTCGCGCCGCATCACCCAGTGTTTGTAGATCAACGCCTGGGCTAGCGCGGCGATGGCGATGGCGTCGCGCGGATTGGTGGCCAGGTCGGTCGCCCGGAACTCAATCGTCGGGTAGCGGTGGTGGGCGCGCATCGACCACCAGATACGCGAGGCGTCCTTGATGGAGCCGGTGGCCACCAGAGTGTCGACGAACTGCAGGTAGTCGGAGTGGCTGGAGAAGGTGGCGGGAATGCCGGTCCGGGGCAGACCGCGCCAGATCAGGCTGCGGTAACTCTTGAGGCCGGTCACGCGGCCGCGCCAGAGCGGACTGGAGACCGAGAGCGCCAACAGGTGGGGCAGCATGTAACGCATGGTGTTGATGGCGTCGACCCGGAACTCGTCGTCGTCTCCGGTACCAATGTGAACGTGAGTGCCGAAGATCAGCAGCGCCCGCACCGCGTCCTGGAACTCGCCCAAGAGCTCCATGTAGCGGTCTTTTTGGGTAATGGGTACGTCTTCCCAGAGTGCAAACGGGTGGGTGCCAGCGGCGACGATGCGCACCCCCTTAGCCTCGGCCAGCCGCGCCACTTCGCGCCGCATCTCGACCAGCATGCTGTAGGCCTCGCGGATGTTAGCCGCCGGCGGGGTGCCGATCTCGACCATCGACTGGTGCAGTTCGGGGTTGAGCAGCTGTTTTAGCGCCAGTGGCGCTTCGGAAAGTACCTCGGAGGCCACCGGAGCCAGGTCGCGCGTCTCCGGGTCAATCAGCTGGTATTCTTCTTCGATCCCGACGGTAAGGGGTGGCACCTGCATATTATTGCCTCCAATAAGAGTTGAAACATTTTACTTTAGGGTATATTCCAACGCAAGCAGGCCCAAACCGGCTAATCTGGTTGGATTGAGCGTATAGCTATGCATGCCAGAACGCAGTAAGCTGGAGCCGTCATGCCGGGAATAGCCATTTTAGGGGCCCAATGGGGCGACGAGGGAAAAGGGAAGGTCACCGACGCTTTGGTGGCCCAGGCCGACTACGTAGTGCGTTTTCAGGGCGGCGCCAACGCCGGGCATACCGTCGTCGCCGGAGGACGAACATTCAAACTACACCTGTTGCCGACGGGGGCCATCCACCCGCACGCGACCAGCGTTCTGGCCGACGGGATGGTGATCGACGCCGACTCATTCGCCGCCGAGCTGGTGGAGATAAGGCGGGCGGGCTTCGAGCCCAAAATCCTGATCTCCGAGCGAGCCCACCTGGTGTTACCCCACCACAAATACGTCGAGAGCAAGGGCAACTTCGTTGGCACCACCGGCCGCGGCATCGGGCCGGCCTACGCCGACCGCGCCCGCCGCGTCGGCATTCGCGTTGGCGATCTGCTAGATGACGGCGTTTTGCGAGAGCGGGTGGAAAGGTTGCTGGCCGCCAAGCCCAACTCGACCGCCGGAGCCGGCTGGACCGGCGCCGAGCGGGCGCTGGAAGACCTGGGGCGGATGCGTGACGTCCTGGCTCCCTACGTTGCCGATAGCGGCGCCGAACTGCGCGCCGCCTGGAAAGCGGGCAAGAAGATCCTTTTCGAGGGCGCTCAAGGAACGATGCTCGACCTCAACTACGGCACCTATCCCTTCGTGACTAGCAGCCACCCCACGGTGGGCGGCATCGTTGTGGGCACCGGCCTTTCGCACAAGGCCATTAACAAGGTCTACGGGGTGGCCAAGGCCTACGCCACCCGGGTTGGTAACGGCCCCTTCCCCACCGAGTTAGAAGGCGAGTTGGGCGACTTTCTGCGCGATAAGGGCGGTGAGTTCGGGGTGACCACCGGCCGCCCGCGCCGGGTCGGCTGGCTCGATCTGGTGGCGCTGAAGTACGCGGTCGACGTCAGTGGAATGGACGGCATCGTGCTAACCAAGCTAGACGTCCTCTCCGATTTCGACGAGGTCAAGGTGGGCGTGGCTTACCAGGACGGCGGCGTGGAGTACCGCGCCATGCCGGGTTGGGGCGACCTGGCCGGTATCTCCCACCGTCAGGACCTGCCACCAACGCTAATCGAGTACATCGAGTTCATCGAAGACTACCTGGAGGTGCCGGTGGTCATGTTTTCCACCAGCCCCCGTCGCGAAGACACCTTTGGCAGCGTTAGCTGGGTGTAGGAGAAGCGGTGCGTAGTCCGTGGTATCGGGTATAGGGCGGGCTGGTGTGCCCACCTGTGCCGATGGTGGATTCGCGCAGCCGCGCCGACCTTGTCAGGTCACGGCAGGGGGTTGAAGCCCTCCTCCGCGCCTACTAGTTTTTTTGCGGCAAATCTACCTCGGTTTAACGTCCAGTATGGACCACTAGGTTTCGTTCGCTGGCAGCCAACTCGCTCGAGGGAACGAAAAATCAAAATATAGGTCAGGTGCGGGGGCAGGATCCGTTCTAAAGGTTTACGAGTGGACCCTAAAACGTTAAACAGAAACATAATAACTAGGCTTTTATCCCCGCTGAAGGCACTTTCACCCGCTACCGTATCCTGCAAAAACCCCCTTCCGGCTTGCCGGAAGGGGGTACCGTTGCTTTTTGGGCTACTCCTCGGTGCTGATCGGGATCCGCTTGGCGCGGGCGGTTTCGGCCTTGGGCATGGTGAGACGCAGGACGCCGTTTTTGAACTCGGCCTTGACCTCGTCGGCATTGATCTCGACCGGCAGCGTGAAGCTGCGGACGAAGGAGCCGTGAGGGATTTCCTGCAGGTAGTAGCGCCGCACGCTCTGATCCTCTACCGGCTTGTGTTCGCCGCGAATCGTCAGCTTGTTGCCCTCGAGGCTGATGTCTATCTCTTCGGCGCTCAGCCCCGGAACCACCATCTCCAGTACCAGAGCTTCGTCGGTTTCGTAGAGGTCTACCGGGGCGACGATGGTGCTGGGAGCGGCGCCGCGACCGAAGTCGCCCAGCGTTTCCTCGAAGAGGCGGTTGAACTCGTCAAAGATTCCCAGCGGACCCCAGGTGCGGAAAGGAGTTAGCTCGCTAGTAGGACGAAGTTCGCGTTTGACCAGTGCCATATTCTCACCTCCTCCGATTATTTCCTCGCTTATTAGTATATAATATGAGCGTATTGGAGTCAAGTCGTAAACATGCTAGGCTGCGTCTGTGAAGATAGAGAAGCTACCTCTGGGACGGTTGCAAACCAACGCCTACCTTGCCTGGGAAAACCCGGAAGAGGCGGTTTTGATAGATCCGGGGGATGAAACGGAGAAGCTGTTTCTGTGGGTCGAGGGTGCCGGAATAAAGCCGGCGGCGGTGCTGCTGACGCACGCCCACTTCGATCACGTGGGTGCGGTGGGTGGGGCGGTGGAGCGCTGGGGCATTCCCGTTTACCTGCACCCGCAAGCGCTGCCGGTGTACCGCCGCGCCGCGGCGTCGGCTGCCCGCTGGGGATTCGAAATCGGGCAGCCGCCAGAGGAGCCGCTGGTCATGCTGGCCGAGGGTGATCTTGATATCGGTCCCGGTTTTCGAGTATTTCACCTGCCCGGCCACTGCCCAGGCCACGTTGGGTTTTACAACGCCGCGGATGGGGTTGTCTTTTCAGGCGACGTTCTCTTCGCCGGCGGCGTTGGCCGCTGGGACATCCCCGGCGCCGACCGTGAGGTGCTGGCGGCTACGATACGAAAACTCTTTGCTTTGCCGCCGCAAACGGTTGTCTACCCGGGGCATGGTCCGCCGACCACACTCGAGGCTGAACTTGAGACGAACACATACGTTCGCGAGTGGCTTGGGGCTTCCTCATAGGCTTCTTGTAAGCCTTCGTTTAGAATGAGGCGATATGTTTAGGGGCGAGGATATAGGAATTGACCTGGGCACCGCCAGCGTGCTGGTATACGTGCGCGGAAAGGGCATCGTACTGCGCGAGCCCTCGGTAATTGCGATGGTTCGTGACAGCAAAGACGTCAAAGCGGTTGGTGCCGAAGCGTACCGCATGCTGGGGCGGACCCCCGGCAACATCATCGCGGTACGGCCACTGAAAGACGGTGTAATTGCCGACTACACCCTAACCGAGCGGATGCTCACTATGTTTTTGAAAAAAGTTCTCTCGCCCATGGCCCGCTTTTTTAAGCCGCAGGTGATGGTTGGTGTGCCTAGCGGAGTGACTGAAGTGGAGCGAATGGCGGTTGTCCGGGCGGTGGTCGACGCTGGAGCCAAAAGGGCGTTTTTGATCGAAGAGCCGTTAGCGGCGGCAATAGGCGCCGGCATCAACATTGCTGCTCCCGCTGGGAGCATGGTGGTCGACGTCGGCGGCGGCAGCTCCGATATAGCCGTTATTAGTTTGGGAGGTATAGTTCAATCGGAGTCGTTAAGAATAGCCGGTAACGAGTTCGACCAGTCAATAATTCGCTACGTACGCCGCGCCCACAATCTATTAATCGGCGAGCGGACGGCTGAAGAGGTCAAAATAAAAATCGGTGCCGCCAAGGTTCTTTCCGACGATGATCGCTTGGTAGCCGAGGTGCGAGGCCGTGACGTAGTCACCGGCCTACCAAAGACGGTCGAAGTTTCGACAGACGAGGTGGTCGAGGCGCTTGCCGAGCCGCTAGAAAAATTGGTCATGGGTGTCCGTCGGGTGCTCGAGGCAACCCCGCCCGAGCTCATATCCGACATCGTCGACCGCGGCATCCTCCTGTCGGGTGGCGGGGCCTTGTTGCGCAACCTGGACCAGATGCTTCACGAGGCAACGAACGTGCCGGTAATTGTAGCCGAGAACGCCCTCGATGCAGTTGCCTACGGTACCGGCAAAGCGCTGGAGATGATCCCGGTGCTCAAGGACACGCTGATCTCCTCCGATACCGTCCTCAGGCGCTAGGAGCTTGCGATGCACGAGATTCTTGAGCTACTGCCCCATCGATATCCCTTTTTGCTGATTGACAGGATATTAGAGGCCGACCAGGAGCATTTTCGGGTGCTTAAAAACGTCACGTTCAACGAACCCTTCTTCCCGGGCCACTTTCCCGACCATCCGGTAATGCCGGGCGTTTTGATAATCGAGGCCATGGCGCAAGCGACCGTTGCCAGTCTGGCTACCCGCCCCGATTTCGATCCGGGTTCGCTGGCCTACCTGGCCGGTGTCGACGATGCCCGTTTCATCAAGCCGGTTACCCCCGGCGACTCCCTAATTCTCGAGGGGAGCCTGCGCTACCGCCGTGGCTTGGGCAAGTCGGTAGTCAGCGGGTTGGTAGACGGTGAAGAGGTGGCTCGGGCCAAGCTAACCTTCGTCGTCCGAGGTCGCTAGTGGGTAGCATCCTCGACCGATATCTACTTCGTGAGGTCGTGCCGGTGCTGTTAGTATCGGCTTTGCTCTACGTGGCCGTGTTTCTCTTTGGCTTCTTCTACGTCGGCAGCCAGTGGCTCGATGGAGCGCCAGTGCTCAAGGTTTTCACTTGGCTTGGTTATCACGTTCCCGGAGTGCTAGTACAGGTCCTGCCGATGGCGGTGGTTTCGGCCATCGTCATCCCCTTCGGCCGCTTGGCTACCGAGGGGGCGATAATAGCCACCCAGGCTGGCGGTATCTCGCTGGTGCGACTGCTCAAACCGGTTTTGCTGCTCGGCTTGCTGCTGGCTGGCGCCTCGCTTTACCTGTCGGAAAAAGTGGTGCCTTGGAGCAACGCCCGGGTGCGCGGCTACTGGTACGACGAGCTGACCATGCCCGGCCGCGGTTTGGCCCGCCTGCGCGGTAAAACGGTGCCGCTAGGAGAAGGGCTCGAACTCTACTTTCCCGCCTTCGACTACAAGACCGGCGAAATGCTAGACGTTCGCCTGCAGCTCTGGAAGGGCCGCCAGGCAACGGTCATCTTTGCTGACCGCGGTGCCTATGATGGTCGTGACCTCAAATTGACGGACTACCGCATTTATACCGTCGATTACGCCGCGATCGATGAAATTCTCGATGTTGCGGAGGAGGAGCTGGCCGCCAAACTCAAGGGCGTTTTCAAGAACGTCGTGATCCCCCGTAAGGAAGGGGCCACCACGACGATCAAGACCGGCCTCAGCCGCGACGAGGCCCTAGCCAACTTCGCCGATCCTCTGGCGGCCGACACCCTTAGTCTGAGCGAGGCCTGGGAACGTTATCGTGATCCTAACCTGCCGCCGACCGACCGGAGCGACGCTGCCCTGGCTTTTCACTCGAAGCTGGCGCTGCCGCTGGCCAACGTCGTCCTCATCCTCATCTCGCTGCCCTTCGCGGTCCGCTATGGTCGTAGTCCCGGGTTATCAATGGGAATGAGCGTGATGATTGCCGTTGGCTACTACTTAGTCTTCATGCTCAGCCGCTCTATGGGCGGGCTGGGCCTGTTGCCGCCTTGGCTGGCGGCCTGGTTCGCCAACGTTGCCTTTGCCTTGGTTGGTTGGAGGATGATTCGTTCGTGAAGGTCATGCTGCTTTCCGCTTCCTTTGGTAGCGGCCACGGGCAGGCGGTGCGAGCGCTAAAAGAGGCGCTGGCCGCGGCCGGGGTTGAGGATTGCAGCGAAGCCGATTACCTGAAGTTTATTCCTGCATGGGAGCGCGGACCGGTCACTTGGACGTATGCATTTTGGCTACGATACTGGCCTAGCGCTTACCGCTGGTTTTATCATTGGTCGAATAGGCCTAGCGAACCAAAACTAATCACCGAGGCTTTTGGCCGCGCGGGGCTTGACAACATTCGGAGAATGTTGCGAAAAGCCAATCCCGATGTGATAGTTGCTTCGTATGCCACTGCTATCGCCGTTATTGGGCGGGCAAAAAATGCCGAAGGAATGAAGTTTACAAATGCGCTGGTGGTTACCGATCTGCGGGCTCACCGCCACTGGGCCCGCCCTGAGGCCGACATGGTCTTCGCCGCCAATGAAGAAACCAAGGCCGACCTGATAGGACATGGTCTGGATCCAGATAAGGTCTACGTCACCGGTATCCCCATCCTGCCTGTTTATGCCAGCCTGCCTCCTAAAGAGAGGCTGCGACAAAAACTTGATTTTGACGAACGGCCGGTAGTGCTGCTATCCAGCGGAGGCACGGGTAGCTACCGGAGCTATAAGTCAGTAGTCAAAACGATAATCGAACAAAACGAGCCGATGCAGTTGGTGACCTTTGACCGTCAGGACACTGGCTATCAAATTACCGATCACGGCTCCGTTCGTTGGATCCGCCCCGGCTACCGAGACGACTATCCAGAATGGTTGGGGGCGGCCGATCTCGTAGTTGGTAAGGCAGGTGGCCTCACCGCTTCCGAAGCCACGGCCTTGGGCGTGCCGATGCTAATACACGATCCAATACCAGGGCAGGAAGAGGGAAACGCAGAATATTTAGAGCGGCATGGAGCCGCTATCTGGGCTCGTCGCATTGAGGAGATGGGACCGGCGTTACAGCGGCTGTTGAATGATGAATCTTTAAGGCGGGAGATGGGCGAGCGCGCCAGGGCTCTGGGTAGGCCGGATGCAGCAGCGGCCGTAGCCCGGGTTTTGTTGGGAGAGGCGGACTGATGAGCTTCTGGGCGTGGGGAGGCTTGGTGGCCGCCGCTGCCTACTGGGGCGTTCCCTACTCGGTGTGGCAGTGGTGGGGGCTCGGTGTAGTTCAGCGCGGGCTGGGTAGTGCCCGCCCCGAATTGGGTCTGACTTTCGATGATGGTCCCGATCCAGACACCACGCCGGGGGTGCTAGACGCCCTGGCCGATGCCGGAGCGCGGGCGACCTTCTTCGTGCTGGGTGAACGCGCCGCCGCGCACCCGGAGCTGGTCGAACGCCTGCTCGTCGAGGGGCACGAACTGGCTCTGCATGGCTGGCGCCACCGCCACGGTTGGATCCGTACCCCCTGGGAGGCTTATGCCGATGTGGTTCGGGGGGCGCGGGAGCTAGAGGACCTAACTGGTTCGCGGCCGCGCTTCTACCGGCCGCCCCATGGCGCCTACACCTGGGCGCAACAGGCGGCCGTCCGCAGCCTCGGTCTAACGCCGGTTCACTGGACAGTTGAGGCCCACGACTGGCATCCGAAATACAAGCCGCGAGACGTAATCAAGCGTGTAGTCGAAGGGGGATACTTCCCGGGCGAACCGTTCCGGGTAGAGGGAGCTGCTCCGGGCGACATTGTCGTTATGCACGACGCCGGCCCCGGCGGCCGGACCGCAGTCGAGGCGCTGCCCGAGCTGCTGGCGGAGCTGAAGAGGCGCGGCTTCAACCCCAAGCCGGTCGGCGAGCTGCGCGGCCTGCGCCGCGGTCGGTGGCGCGACCTGCCCAAGCGGGCCTGGGTGGCAACGGTCGACCGCTTCTTCGACCGCGTCTACCACGTCGAAGAGCTCAATTACGCCGCCCATAGCGTTTTTCGCGTTGCCAAAGGAGAATACCCTGGCCCGGCAGTCACCCTGCCTAATGGAAGCCTGCTGGAGCCCGGAGTGCCGGCAGCCGAGCTGCACCTTCACTCGGAGCGGATGGCCCGCGCTGGCGAGGCGGGTTCGCTAACTGCCTTTCGCTTCTTTAAGCGTTCTATGCCCGATCTGGCGCGCGCTCTGCGAGAGCGGCCTCATCTGGCCGACATTCAGGTTTTTTGGGGAGTCTCGCTCTTCCAGGAGATTCTCGAGCCGGTCGGTTTCCAGATGGTGGAGTTGCCGCCGGGTAGGCGCAAGTTCCTGGGCTCCTACATGCACTTCCTGCACAAGCTCTACGGCGGGACGCCGCTAAAGCGCGTCTGGCCCAAGCTGGTCTTGATCGACCGTGAGACCTTGCTCGATCGGTACGGCTAGGCCCGCCTGTACCAGCGCCATCCCGCCGGCCACCCAGAAGACCTCGGCGAAGAAGAGGCTGGGAACGGCCATTGGATTGTCCACCAAGCTCATTGCCAGATATCCAAAAAAGATAGCTACCAATAGAGGCTCGCGTGAGCGAAAGGCTGCATACCCTAATAAACTCAACAAAATAAAAAAACCAACAGTTCCGATAATCCCTGTTTCGCCGAGGGAGTGAAGAAGTAAGTTGTGCGCTATTAACCAAGAACCATATATACTTTTAGTCCAAGCGGGAAATTCCTTGAATCCCAGCGCTCGTGCTCCTGTCCAAAGAAACAACTTTTTTGCTCCAAGGGTGAGCCAAGGACCGAGCTGATAAGGCCCTACCCCACCTAAGGGGTGTGATCGAATGGCTTCAAGCGCACCTTGCCATACGCGGTCACGACTAGAAAGGTTGAGAGAAAGCAAATGTCCCAGGGAAGGAATGTTTTGGCCAAGGCTGAAAATAGTATATATTGTTGTCGACAAAACTCCACCGATTATTAACCACTTGGACCTTAATTGTTCTGTTGCCAAAATTGCCAACGTTAATCCTACGAGCAATAGGGCTAGAGCGCCTCGGCTACCAGAAAATAAAAGTGCGGCCAATGCTAGGAAGACGAGCGGTAGTTTTACCCACCACTTTGCTGTCCAAGAAAGTATCAGTAGCAAACCAACAGCAGCAGCGACGCCGACCGAAACAGACGTGTAATATGGGTGAGCTAGACGGTGGTGCCACCAAAGATCGCCGTAGACGTGCCAGGTAGTCCAAAAGGCCAATATATAAACAAACAATAATCCATATAATAAATAGTATAACCATTCCTTTGATTTCAAATATATACCAGTTAATATCAATGAAAATATAAATAAACTACGCAAAATAGCTAAAAGAATAGAAAGAGTAGGATTGGGCGCTAATGCTGCCGCAATAATTTGTGTTGAAAAATAAAAAATAAATATTTTTTGTAAGATTGGTCCTGCTGCTTTCCAATAGCGCAAAAAGTAAAAAGCTAATAAATATATGGGAGGAAAAATAGGAACTATAGCTATAAGCCAGGCAAGGAGAGATCGCACGGCGGTATTTTAACCACAGGATGTATGAATTGGAAGAAATAACACAATGCCAAATTTTAGGACTAACATAGCCAACAATTAAAGAAGGTTAAGCTGCTCACAGTGTATATAAAAAGTAGCTTCAATAAAGTTAAGCGACTACTTTTACTTGAACATTTTGCTGCAGGCACCATTGCCCGAGCAGCATAATTAATTAGTGTGCAACGCAACGCAATAAACCCTCTTTATTTTGCTTTGCAATAGGATGATTAATAAGCTAGTGAAGAAGATTTCCATTTACATTAAATGATGAAAGTGAACAAAGAAAGTAGAAATAAATAAGAGGGCCTACTTAAGCAACCCCCCTAGCCCAGCCTAACAGCTGACGGTAAAGCTCTTTGTGGTTTCCTCCGTTGAAGCGCCATTCGCATTCCTTGAAGAAATAGTAGAAGTGCTTGCGCGGAATGCCGTTATATCGCCGTAGCTGCCGTTTTGCTTGGTTCCAAAAGTTCTCGATACCGTTGATATGACGTTTGTGTTCTTCTCCTCCAGCAAAGCCTTTGCCGTGGTCTATGCGACGGTGATGAAAGCTGGAAACGTCCAACACGTTATAGGCCGGTAAAACTGTCGATATAGACGATGCCGTCAGGCACCACTCGGGATTCAATGATGGGTATGAGCGTCTTTGCCTTTGCGTTCGGTATCGGGAGTGTGTAAACGCGTCCGCCGCGCTTTAACAAACCGAGCACCGGCACCTTACCTGCAGCACCCCATCCTCGTTTACCCTTGCGCCTGCCACTGAAGTAGCTTTCCTCCACCACTTTTATGCACTTCGCTCCCCCAACTCCCCAATGCAAGAGGGGCGGCTTTCTCCATCTCCTCGGCAATGATTGCGCGTAGGGCAAAGTAGAAGCGGTTTACCGTGTTGCGGTTTACGCTTGCGAACTCGGCTGCTGCTCGTGTAATAGTGCCCGCAACAAAATGTTCGAGCAGGCGCAAACGCTTGGCCTTGCTGAGGCGGTTCTTTCTCGTGTACGCGCGGGTAGCTTAACCTCCCTTTGGTGTTGGCTGTGCCAGTTCCTAAACAAATTTTTAAATTTTCATATAACTAATAACACATGTTTCCTGAGCAGCGATGGCAAAATGTTCCAAGCGGGCTTATACATTGATGGAAAAACCGGCGCCAGCGCGATCAACCAGCGCAAGGATGCAGACACGCTGGCATTCTACCTAAACATCAGCAGAGGATTCCTTCTTGCCGCCGATCGGCGGCCCCACCCGCAGCAGCCCCTCCGG
>Ga0256835_1000753_pt1 | contig 21703 bp, 17 predicted proteins | sample PIR30metaG_FD_185972 | JGI IMG/M metagenome (GOLD analysis project Ga0256835, IMG submission 185972) | Hydrothermal vent microbial communities from East Pacific Rise, Pacific Ocean - PIR-30 | ecosystem: Environmental > Aquatic > Marine > Hydrothermal vents | place: Pacific Ocean: East Pacific...
AAAATCATAGATATATTCTTACCAAAGCCCTTTATTTAGAAAAGGATCAAAGCTATTTCCTTGCCCTTTTGCCTAAAGACTATCTTAAATGGATAATTTTCCCTTTAGGTGAATTTAGTAAAAGCAAGGTAGTTGAGATTGCAAAAGAGATAGGGGTTTATGAAAACGTATTACCAGAGAGTCAAGAAGTATGTTTCTTAAAAGGGGATTATAGGGAATTCTTATTGGAAAGATGTCCCTTTTTGATGAAAGAAGGGGAGATTGTAGATATAAATGGCAGGGTTTTAGGAAGGCACCTTGGCCTTTTTAGATATACAATTGGGCAGAGAAGAGGATTAGGTATACCAGATAAAACACCTTATTATGTGGTAAGTCTTGATGTTAAAAGTAACAGGCTTGTTGTTGGTAAATCAGAACATCTTTTTTCTAAAAAATTTATTGTGGATAGATTAAATTGGCTAGATAAAGAAATGGCATTTAATGGTTCAGGCGTGAAAGTTAAAATAAGATTTCGACACAAAGGTTCTAAAGCCATTATTAAAGAGATTAATAAGGATAAGATCCTTGTGGAATTCTTAGAGCCTCAAAGGGCTATTACTCCAGGACAGTTTGCAGTTTTTTATTTAAATGATCAAGTCCTTGGTGGAGGAAGGATATGCGAGTTGCCCTCTATACATTGGGCTGTAAAGTAAATCAGTTTGATACAGATCTTATAGCACAAGAATTTATAAAAAGAGGTGCTGAGATTGTGCCTTTTAATACTAAAGATGCAGATATTTATGTGATAAATACCTGTGCAGTTACTTCAAAAGCAGCTTATCAATCAAGGCAAATGATAAGAAGGGCACTTAAACAAAATCCTTCCGCCAGGGTTATTGCAACAGGCTGTTATGTACAAGCAGATGCATGTACAATCTTTGATAAGATATCTACAAAGTTATGCTTAATTGGAAATGATAGGAAATATGAACTTGTTGATCTTTCCTTAAGAGATCCAAATGGCTTAGAGTGTTATGTTGGTGATATTTTTTCTTGTAAAACAATAACTTCTTCTATATTAGAGCGCCCCTTTAAAAGAACTAGGGCATTTTTTCGTATACAAGACGGATGCAATGCATTTTGTTCTTATTGTATTGTGCCTTATACAAGGGGCCCTAGTAGATCTCTTCCCTTAGATAAAGTAATAAAACAGATAGAAATATTTATTAAAAACGATATAAAAGAGATCGTATTTACAGGAATACATCTGGGTGCTTATGGATTGGATTTAACTCCTAAGACTAACTTGCTGTTAGCTTTACAAGAAATCTCTAAAAGATTTAGAGATGAAAAGATTAGAATTAGACTTAGTTCTATTGAACCAAGTGAAATTAGCGATGATATAATCTACCTTATTAAGGAAGAGCCGATATTTTGCCATCATTTTCATATACCTCTACAAAGTGGTTCAGAAGATATACTATCTAAAATGGGAAGGCCTTATACTCCCAAACAATATGAAGAACTTGTTTATAAGATAAGAAAACTACTTCCTGATGCTGCTATTGGTTCTGATGTATTAGTAGGCTTCCCTGGAGAAAAAGAAGACCTTTTTTTAGACACTTACAATTTACTTTTAAAGCTTCCTGTTACCTATATACATGCCTTTCCATTTTCTTCAAGGCCAGGCACAGTAGCACAAGGGCTTCTCCATAAAGTACCTAACAAAGAGAAGGCAAAAAGGGTTAAACTCCTAAGAGAGCTTTCTAGTAAAAAGAAAGAAGAATTTTATAAAAGGTTCTTAGGTAAAAGCATAAAGTGTCTTATAGAATCTCGCCTTAAGGATAAAAGATATCTAAGGGCAACAAGTGATAATTATATTCCTGTATTTGTAAAAAAAGATGACAAAACAATTGATATGATAAATAAGATTGTTCCTATAAAGATTACTGCTATAGAAAAAGACATTGTATTTGGAGAGATGGTTTGAGAGAAAATAAAAGAAAAAAGAAGTTATTTTCTCTATTTTTAAGAATAGCCCTTAGTATTGCACTTTTAATATGGCTATTTAGCAAAGTAGAAATAACCGGCGTATTAAATGCCATCAAAAAGCTCAACCCTGAGATATGGCTTTTTGCCTTTCTTATGTATATTGCAACTCAAATAATAAGTAGCTTAAGGTGGTGGATTCTTGCTAGGGCACTTGATTTCCCTGGGAAGTTTTCTACATATCTTGGTTATTATTTCGTGGGCATGTTTTTTAATCTTTTTCTACCTACGGCAGTTGGAGGAGATGTCTTAAAGATAGTTTTTTTATCAAAAAATCAAGGAAGAAGACTTGCAGCTACTTATTCTGTATTGGCAGATAGATTATTTGGACTAGCTGCAATGCTTATTATAGGAGCAACTGCTGTATTATATAAACCTTTTATGCTGCCAGCTAATTTTAATAATCTTTTAAAATTAAGTGGCTTTATAACTATTTTGATATTGTTATTTTTCCCTTTACTTATAAAAATAGTTGGGCAGGTTTGGCCCCAAATTGGACAAAAATTATCTATATTAGTTGTATTTTGGAAAAAGCCATGGGCTATAACCTTGGCATTATTTTTATCTTTAATACTTCAAGCATTAGGAATGGCAGCTGTTGCACTTTTAGGAAGTTCAATGGGTATAAAGGTCCCATGGCAGTATTATTTTGCTACCTATCCTTTAGTTGCAATACTTACCCTTCTTCCAATAAGCTTTAATGGTATAGGGGTTAGAGAAGGTGGTTTTGTATACTTTTTAGGTCTAAAATCTGTCCCTACAGATGTTTCCCTAACCCTAAGTCTACTTTTTTTCTCAATACAGGTTGCAGCCAGTCTTATAGGTGGTATAGCTTATGCCTTTGGAGTACATAATATTTCCCTTGATATGAAAGAGGATGCATGAAACAGGATTTAAAAAGGATAAATATTAATGAGAATTACTCATTAATTTTTTGGATAGTAATATGTCTTCTTTTTATCTGGAGGCTTATTTTTATAAAAATAAGTGGATTTGACCTATCTCCAGATGAAGCCTATTATTGGGACTGGTCTAGACACCTTGCCTGGGGATACTATAGTAAGCCTCCCCTTGTTGCATGGATTATAGCCTTTTCTTGTAAGATATTTGGAACATCTACTTTTACTGTAAGACTTCCTGCTGCATTTTTATCTGTTGGCTCATTATTATGGCTCTTTCTATTAGCCAAGGATATGTTTGGACAAAGGGCAGGGCTTTTGGCTGTTATCCTTTCTATTTTAACACCAGGAAGCTGTGTCCTTGGCTTTATCATGACAATAGATCCTCCTCTTATGTTTTTTTGGTCTTTATCACTTTACTTACTCTGGAAGGCAATAGAAAAAGAGAGCCTCTTTTATTGGATAGCTACTGGTATAGCAGCGGCATTTGGACTTCTTGCTAAGCAGACCATGATAGCCTTTTTACCTATCATATTTTTCTATTTATATCTCTATAAAAGAGATAAGCTTAAGTCTCTAGGTCCTTATTTAGTAGTAATAATAGTATGCTTGGCAATAACTCCAACACTTATTTGGAATGCCCATCATCAATGGATCACTTTTAAACATACTGCTCATCATTTTGAAGAAGGTGGTCCTAAATTTCACCTAGAACTACATACACTTTTTGAGTTTATTGGCACTCAACTTATAGTATTTTCTCCTATTACCTGGATATTAATGATATTTTTGTTTATTAAGGGGGTAAAATATATAACCAGGGACAAAAAGATATCTTATCTATTACTTTTTAGCCTTTTACCTCTTATACCTGTTTTTCTCCTATCTCTTAAGCAAAGGGTTAATGCTAATTGGCCAGCTCCTTTTTATATAGCGGGTTTTGTTCTAATTGGTGCCTATTTAAGCAATAATATATTTATAGATGATAATAAAACTATAAATAAAAAATTTATCCTAGCGGCTACTTTTTTGGTAGGTTTTATATTTACAGCCTTTACATATTCTATTCCTTGGTCAATAAATTTTTTAGGAATAAAGGGGACAAAACTTGATCCTACAATAAGGATAAGGGGCTGGAGGGAATTAGGTAAGGAGGCTTATCAAGTACTAAGACCTCTTTCTAAAGAACATCCTGGCATATTTGTTATGGCATATAGAAGACAAACGACTAGTGAGTTGGCATTTTATTTACCATCAAGACCACATGTCTATTGTTATCCTGGATCAAGGGTGACAAGTCAATATGATATTTGGCCTGGTCCTAAAAAGGGAAAAGATGCCCTAATTTTTATTGAGTCAGATGAGCATATACCTTTTGGTCTCCATAGATTATTTAAAGGATTAGAAAGGCTTTGTCCCATAAAAATCCCTTTAGGAGCCCAAAAAAGTCGGGCTTTTAAGCTCTTTTTAGGGAAACGGCTGATTTTTTGGCCTAAACTCTTTTAAGCATCTATTTTGATGGTTATCCTTTACTTGCTCTATTGTTGTTACTTTGTTATGCTCTAAAACTATACAAAAAATAAAATAAAGCTGGTAAAAAATATAAAGGCCTCATAAGTGCAATTAAATTGCGCTTTGAGGCCTAATTGTTGTTAACAAAAATATAAAAATTAGAGAGAATTTTTATAATGTTAGATTCACAACCACCAAGAAGAAGACATTGGTTTGATATTCAGTTCCAATCTATGATTTGGACTCTTCAACAAATTATGTATGGTGCGGTAGCGCTTTCTATAATCATAGCTACTGGTGTAGTTATTATAGACGCAGTTAGTGCATTTTTTAATATATTACATGCAACTGAATCTGTTGGGCATACAGTTTTAACTGTAGTAGACAGATTGCTCTTGGCATTAATGCTTCTTGAAATCCTTCATACTGTTGAAATAACCTTTGATGAAGGGTTTCACTTAGCATGTGTGGAACCATTTCTATTTGTAGGTATCATAGCATCTATACGTAGAATTTTAATTATTTCTATAGAAATATCCCACCAAAATATAGCTAATCAATTACTTTTTAAGTCTTTTATGATAGAAACGGCGGTACTTGGTGTTTTGATCTTATCGTTTATATATGGATTAGTACTTTTAAGGAAATCACGCATAAGAGGAAAAATTGCATAACTTATAGATTATAAATTTAATTTATGGTGAAATTATGAGTAGTAATGGTAAAACAAATAATAAAAAAAATAAAAATAATACAAAGAGTAAAAGTCAAAATTCTAAAGAACAGTTAGAACAAGAAATACTTAGCCCTGAGGCAAGTGCTAAAGCTACAAAAAGGATGTCTAACAGAGAAAGGCTAAGGGCATTTCTTTCTCTTTTTAAACGTGAAGATCATGTTCTTATAAATATTGTTGCAGATCCAGATGCGATGGCTAGTGCTATGGCTATTAAAAGGATATTAGCAAGACGTGTTGAGGAGATTACAATTGGACATGTAAATGAGATAAAAAGGGTGAATAACCTTGCAATGATTCAATTCTTAAAGATACCTCTTCAACGTCTTAGGACCTTTAAAAAGGATAAATTTAATAAATTTGTATTAGTAGACTCACAACCTGTACATAATCCTGAACTTGCGAGATTTAAATATGATGCAGTAATAGATCATCATCCTATTACAACAGGCTGGGATGCCCCTTTTGTAGATATAAGAAACGATTATGGTGCAACGGCCTCAATGCTTACAGAATATCTAAGAGCTGCAAATATAAAACCTTCAGTTGCTTTGGCTACAGCTCTTTTCTATGCTATAAAGACTGATACACAAAATTTTGTAAAAAAGGCCACTGCCCAAGATGTTTTCTGTTTTCAGTATTTATTTAAACGTATAAATCAAAACTTACTTAGACGTATAGAGAATGCAGATATTAGAAAATCTGAGTTAAAATATTTTAAGATTGCCTTTGATGCAATGAAAATAAGCAAAAATAGGATATATGCTCATTTGGGTAAGGTTGCTAATCCAGATATATTAGTTGTTGTTGCGGATTTTTTTACTCATGTTCATGAAATTGGCTGGGTATTTATCTCTGGGATATATGGAGAAAAATTAGTGGTTATATTCCGCTGTGATGGATATAAAAAAGATGCAGGAAAGCTTGCTCAAAGGCTCTTTGGTAAGGTAGGCTCTGCCGGTGGACATAGACAAAGTGCTAGAGCAGAGGTCCCTTTAAAAAATCTAGATGGGCATTTAGTTAGTCATTTTAGTACAAGAACTCTCCAAAGACTTACCAAAAAACATCTTACTTAACAGTTCCTGATGATTAAAATATAAAAAGTTTGGGGGTAGTAAACTTGTCCATTTATGAGTATATGTCTCCTTAGTGTGAATATATATCTTATCAGGCTATTTTATTTTTACTTTTTCCTTTTCGCAAATTGTAGTAACAAAGAGGTTAAAAAATTATATCAAGAATTAAGGCAACGGGTTTTTATTAGTATTATTAGGTACTATTAAGCCAATAATTCTAAGTGTAGTATATAAAAAGAGCTATAAAAAATGAACCACATAGTAAGTAAAAGTAAAATTTTAACGAAATAGTTAAAGAACTAATTGAGGAAACTTCTGTGTTGGAATTGATAAAAACTCAAGTTGCACAAACGACATATGTAATCTATAAAAGATAAGATTGTTGTTATTTTAAGGGGGCACAAATGGCAAAGGTTGTAGCTATGGTTCTTGCTGGAGGTCGAGTTGATGAGCTTGGGGTTCTTACCTATTATAGACCTAAGTCTACAGTTCCTTATGGTGCACTTTATAGGATTATAGATTTCCCTTTAAGTAATCTTATGATTTCAGGAATAGAAAGGGTAGGTATACTAAGTCAGTACAGATCCTCATCTCTTGTTGAACATATAGGAACAGGTGCTTCATGGGAAATGATAGGGCGAAATAGACACATTACACTACTTCCTCCTTTTCACGGAGCAAATGCAGCAGACTGGTATAAAGGAACAGCAGATGCCGTATATCAGAACTTAGACTTTATTGAATCATTAAAACCAGATTTGGTATTAATTTTATCTGGAGATCATATATACCAAATGGACTATCAAAAACTAATAGATTTTCATTTAGAGGCTCAATCTCAGATGACAGCAGCATTTGTAAAGGTCCCTAAGGACATGGCCAGTAGATTTGGACTTGGATTAATCTCCGGAGAAGATCCAAGGGGAGGTAAGCTTATAGATTATAAAGAAAAACCAAAAGAGCCAACATCAAATTGGGCTTCTCTTACAATATACTTATTTAATTGGGAGGTATTAAAAAGAGTTCTTAAAGAAAACGCACAGAAAGATTCCCATGAGTTTGGAAGGGATATATTGCCTGAAATGGTTAGCTCTTATGATTGTTATGGGTTTAAATTTTATGGTTATTGGGGATACTCAAGAACTATTGAAGAGTATTGGCAAGCCAACATGGACCTTTTGGGAGTTAATCCAAAATTAGATATATCAAAATGGATAGTTAGAACTAATCTTGACCATGAAGCTATAAGGGATAGGGGCCCTGCTATAATTGGCCCTAATGCTAAAATAGAAAATGTAAGATTTTATAATGGTGTTAGGATTGAAGGAGAAGTGGTAAATTCCATTCTTTTCCCTGGTACCCATATATCAGAAGGGGCCGTAGTAAAGGATTCCATATTATTTTTTGATACTCAAATTGCTCCAGGAGCAAGGCTTGAAAAGGCTATATTAGATATTGGTTCAACGGTAGGAAGGGATGCTCAAGTAGGAGATAGCAAAAAAGAGGTGTGTGTAATAGGTACAGGTACTCAAATTCCAAAAGGGATAAAAATAGACGGCGGTATAAGTATAGATCCTGGATTAAATGCAGATAATTTTTTAAAATAAAATTTTAACGCTAAAAACTTGGTGGAGGCGGTGGGAATCGAACCCACGTCCGGAAGCATTCAGCACAAGCCTCTACGTGCGTAGCCTGAGCTATTAACATTCATCCTAAGATTCCCGCTCAGGCTGGGCATCTTAGGACTAGCCCACTACAGTTTAGCCAGCCAGAGTGTGGGCGACCCTAGCTGACGAGCCTGTCAATCTGTCACCTATTAGATCCGACAGGCAGGACCTAATAGGTGCTGGCCGTCACTATGCAGCCAGTGCGTACTCGTAATCAGAGTTGGCGTTTGTGTTTTTCCTGCCTTTTTACGAGGCGGCAGGACCTCGGCACGCCACTTGTGCCTCTTTACCCCCGTCGAAGCCATATCGCCCCCATCTTTGGGAAGCTTAAAGCTCTTAGGAGTTGCACTACAAAATTAAGCGTTATAATAGTGTTTGTCAATACTTTGGTAACTCAAGTTCTAATATTTATTTCATTTATTATTTACTGTTAATCTGTGGTTCAACTTTAGACCATATCTTAAACCCTTGCATTACATATTGAAGTCCAGAAAATACTGTAAGTATTGTTGTAAATACATAAAGGCCATCAAGTGCTATATCAAGCTCTTTAAATACTGCCTTAGATAAGATTGCAAGGGCTGTTATAAGCTGAAAAAATGTTGTCATTTTACCAACAATAGTAGGTTTTATATCTATTGAACCTACTGTTAAAAATAAAATTAGCACTCCTGCTACAATAATAAGATCTCTACTTATAACAACAACTGCAAACCAAGAAGGTACTTGTCTTGTGATTGCAAGTGTTACATAAGCACTTGAAATAAGTGCCTTATCTGCTATTGGATCAAGTATTGCGCCAAGTTTTGTTTTTTGATGAAGTACTCTAGCCAAAAAGCCATCAAGTCCATCTGTAATCCCTGCTATTGCAAAGACCATAAGGGCATGAGTGTATTTATCATTTATAAGACATATTACTAAAAGAGGGGTTAAAAATATCCTTACAAGTGTAAGAAAATTAGGTAAATTCATTACTGAAGGTGCACTTGATACTTGTTTTTCTTCTACTGACATAATTAATCTATCCTATTTATCTTATCCCATAGTCTGGATTTATGAGTCATCAATACTTCTGGATTAAACCATCTAATAGAAGGATCAGCCTTAAACCATGTAAGTTGCCGTTTAGCATAACGTCTTGTATCTCTTTTTATCTGATAAATTGCTTCCTCCCACGAAAGCTCACCACAAAGGTAATCCACCATCTGTTTATATCCAATAGACTTCATTGGTTTTAAAAGAGGACTATAGCCCTTTAATAGTAATGATTTTACTTCATCTAATAATCCTTGTTTAATCATTTGATCTACTCTTTGATCTATAATCTTATATAATTGCTCCCTAGGCCTTATAAGCCCAATCTTTAATAAATCAGTTTTTAAGCTTACTGTTGTCTTATCAGTTACTTGATCTTTAGTAATTAATATCTCTATATTTCTGATCAACCTATATGTGTCATTTATGTGAATTTTTTTAGCTATTTTGGGAGAAAGTTCATGTAAAACTTGCCATAAGAATCTTTTACCTTTTTGTTTGATAATTTCTTCAAGCCAAGAGCGTAAGGCAGGATTTCTAGAAGGGGCGGGATCTAGCCCATACTCAAGTGATCTTAAATAAAATCCTGTACCACCAACAAAAATAGGCACTTTACCCTTTTTTCTAATGTATTTTGCACAACTTATTGCAAGCCTTACAAACTCTGCAGCATCAAAAGGTTCATCTGGTTCCCTTATATCAAATAGATGATGAGGAACTATACTTCTTTCCTCTTTTGTTGGCTTTGCAGTTCCAATATCAAAACCTTTATAAACCTGCATTGAATCAAAATTTATAATCTCTCCCCCTAACTTCTCAGCAAGGAAAATAGAAAGACTAGTTTTCCCCACTGCAGTAGGACCAACAATTGCAATGGCAGGAAAGGGCATTAAATACGTATGTTTTTCTCTATCTTTTAAAGCCTTTATATAAGTCATCTAAATCTAACTTAAGTGCTATAGGACGACCATGTGGACAGTGATGAACCTTTTCTTGGACTATTTCCTCTAGTAATTTTCTAATTTCCTCTTTATGAAGTCTTTGTCCTGCCTTTATTGCGCTATGACATGCAAGAGAAGCAGCAATCTCTCTTAATAAGAGCTCTTTTGAAAGATGAGGATTGTCTAAGACCAAGTCAAGAAGCTTTTTAACAGAATTCTTAATAGCTTTATCTTTTATAAGTATTTGAGGTACACTGTGGACTATTATATGTCCTTGTCCAAAATCAGAAACATCAAGTCCCACCTTTTTAAAAACCTCTTTTGCCTCGTTAAGCCTTGCTATAAGCTCTAGGGGATATTCTAAAACTTCAGGTATAAGAAGCTGTTGCTTAACTATTTGGCTATTTTTAATCTGATCAAATATTCTTTTAAATAGTATTGCCTCATGAGCAGCGTGTTGATCAATCAAATAGAGTCCATCTTTATCTGTACATATAATAAAACTGTTAGCAAGCTGTCCTAGTATCTCTAGATTCTCTAAATTCCCTATAGGTCTTTCTTTTAAAGAGGATGTATCTAATAAAAATGCATCTAACTTTTTACTTTCTCCTTTTAATTTAGACTCTTCTTTACATAATACTTCAATATAGCTAGATGAATCGTGCCTATTTATCTCTATCTCTTTATAAATGGGAGAAGGTTCTTTTTCAAAAAAACCTATCTTTTCAAGTATATTAGTATCTGAATGATCATAATTCTTTTTAGAAGAATCATTTTTGTTTTTATCTTCTGATATTAAAAATACCTCTTTTGAATTAAGTTCTAATCTTTCTTTTATACTATGATATAAGAGCCTATAAAAACGCTCAGGTTCATCAAAACGCACCTCTTGTTTACTAGGATGTACATTTACATCTACAAGAAAAGGATCTACTTCAATAAATATTACACCTGCAGGGTAAGAACCTTTTTGGATAAAGCCTTTGTAAGCATCCATTGTTGCCCTCCATAAAAGAGGGCTTTTTATAGGGCGTCTATTAATAAAAAAATAAAAGTTTTTTGTGTTAAACCTAATTTCATCAGGAGGTGATATATAACCCAAAATATTTATATTGTCTGTTTGAGCCCTTATCTCTATTAATTTTGATGCTATTTCAGTACCTAAAAGAGGAGATACAACTAAAGAGCCTTTAGGCTCTAGCAGACTTCTAAATATCTCTTTATTAGAAGATATTAATTCAAACCTAATCTCAGGATGAGCTGTTGCAAAAAGCCGCACAACATGTGCTATATGAGAAAGCTCTGTTGAATCCCTTTTTAAAAACTTTTTTCTTGCAGGTATCTCTAAAAACAGATCTTCTACCTTAACTTGTGTACCAACTGGAGCACCAACTGCCTCTACGTCCTTTTCTCTTCCAAATTCAACCTGTATTTTCCAAGCATTATCACTTTGTTTCTGACGTGTTGTAATGGTAAGTCTACTTACTGAGGCAATACTTGAAAGGGCTTCTCCTCTAAATCCAAAGGTATATATATGTTCTAAATCTTCAGTAGTTAAAATTTTACTTGTAGCATGAGGTTTCACACAAAGCTCAAGGTCTGATTTGCTCATTCCAATACCATCATCAATTACATTAATAAGACTTTTACCGCCATTTTTTACCTCTACTTGAATTACTTGGGCATCAGCATCAATAGAATTCTCAATTAATTCCTTTACAACAGAGGCAGGTCTTTCAACTACTTCTCCTGCAGCTATTTGGCTTGCAACCTCTTTAGGTAGGATATGAATCGATCTATGCTGTTTATCTTTCATTATTTTATTCTATTTCTGTTTTTGAAAATATTCAAATATCTTTTCAGCAACAGATGCAGGTATTCCTTTTACTGCCTTTAATTCCTCTATAGAAGCCTCTTTTATCCTAGAGACTGATCCAAAGTGTTTTATAAGAATAAGTTGTCTCTTTTTCCCAACACCTGGAACTGATTCTAACTCTCCTATAAACCTTGCTTTTTCTCTCTTTTTTCTGTGAAAATTTATACCAAAACGATGTGCCTCATCCCTCATCCTTTGAAAAAACAAAAGCACCTTGTGATGCCTTGGTAGTAAAATAGGCGAGCTTTCACCTACCTTATAGAGCTTATCTTGTCTATCTTGTCTGTCTTTTGCAATCCCTATTACTTCTATATCTAATCCATGCTCTAGTATCGCCTTATAAGCCATACTAAGTTGTCCTCGCCCCCCATCTATTAAAAATAGATCAGGTAGCTCCTTATTATTTTCTTTCTTTTTAATCCTTCTACTGACAACCTCATATATCATTGCAAAGTCATTTTGGTGCTTAACTGTCTCTATATTATAGTGTCTATAAAGATCTCTTCTAGGTTCACCATTTATAAAACATACAAGACTTCCAATTGCTAGTTCATCCCCTGTATTTGAAATATCTATTGTTTCTATCCAAGAAGGAGGGTTTTTTAGCCTAAAAATTTCTTTTATCTCTAAGGACAATTTCTCCCATGAATTCTCTTTATTTATTAATTGAGCTAGTATCTGTTTAGCATTTTTTTCTGCTATTTTTAAAAGCTGTAGCTTATAACCACGCTTAGGTTGTATAAATTGAATCTTTTTACCAAATTCATCTTCTATAATATCCTCTATAACTTCAATATCTTCTGGTAAAAATGGAACTATAATTTTACTTGGTACATAAGCAGCCTCTTTATAAAAGTCTTGGATGGAAAAACCAAGAATTTCTTCTTTAGAGGCGAGATCTGCCTGAAAAAATTCCTTAACTTCTTGCCCTTGAAGGAGTCCATCTCTAATTTTATGTCTTATTGCTACTGCAATATTAGCTTCTTTTACAAGAAAGATAACATCAAGGTCTTCTCCTTGTTTACAAACAACTGAAGCCTTCTCTATTATCTTTTTTACAGCAAATAACTGATCTCTATAAAGGGCTGCCTTTTCAAATTCTAATGCATTTGATGCCTCTTTCATCTTTCCTTCAAGCTCTTTTATAAGCCACGACCCTCTGCCTTCTAAAAATGCCTTTGCCTCTTTGATCTTTTGTTCATATTCTTCTTTACTAATATTTCCCACACAAGGTGCACAGCAAAGGCCAATTTGGTGCTTAAGACAAGGCCGTTTCCTAGACTTCATCACATTATTTGAGCAAGTCCTTAATCCAAAAATCTTAGACAATATCCTTAAAGTTTGCCTTAATGCATTAGCAGAAGGGTAGGGACCAAAATAAAGGGCGCCATCTTTTTTTCTCTTTCTTACAACACTTACCCTTGGAAATGGGTGATTTTTTGCAATCTTAATAAAAGGATATGCCTTATCATCCCTCATTAAGATATTAAATTTGGGCTTGTGTTTTTTTATAAGAGAAGATTCAAGTATAAGGGCTTCTTTTTCTGTTTCAGTAAGTATTATCTGTAAGTATCTAGCATTTTCTACCATAAGAGATATCTTTAAAGGAAGTGCATCTTTAGAACCAAAATAATTCCTAAGCCTTGCCCTTAGATCTTTTGCCTTTCCTACATAAAGGACATCACCTCTGGTATCTTTAAAAAGATACACCCCTGTTTTTTTAGGAATAGATGCTAGGTTAAAGTTATCTTTAATCTCAAATTCCATAATTATTGCTTTACTCTTATTAATTTAAAATTTAATAATTAAAATTAATTTTGCTTTAACTATGGCACTTTATTTGATTTGCTTTAATGTTATTATAGTCTATGATCGTATAGTTTCAGAGGTGGTAGTGTTAATATATTTAAGCTTGCTAAACAAGTAAGGAGGCAAAATTATGGCACAAGCAAGTTATAATGCAGATTTTGAAAAGGCACTTAGTATAGGACGCCCCCCAAACATAACAAAATTATTCCCAAATTCAAAGGCATTAATTGTAAGTGGAAAAGTAATTGACAGGGCAATGCTTGCTAAAGGCAAGGCAATGTCTATTGCAGCAAATGGTAGAAATTATTTTGTAATAAAAGGGGCACTTATGGCTGCCCAGAAGGCAAATGCTGCCATTATTATTGAAATTGCAAAGTCTGAGGGTGGAAGAAATGCATATTGTGCTGTTAATTATTGGAATATAGCTCGCATAGTAGATGCCCTTTGTAATGAGTTAGGGATCACAGTTCCTGTTGCCGTTCATGCAGATCATTATGCAATTAAGGGAGAAAAAGATATAGAAGATGCAAGAGTTGAGATACCAAGTATGTTTGATGCAGGAATTACCTCAATTGCAATAGATGCATCACACCTACCTGATGATCAAAATCTATTAGCCAATATAGAGCTAAATCCATATATACCTAAATGGGCAGGTCTTGAAACTGAAGTTGGAGAAATTAAAGGGAAAGAAGGGCTTTCTACCCCAGAAGAAGCCCTATTTTTGATACGTGGCCTAAATGCACATGATATCTTCCCAGATTGGATTGCACTTAACAATGGTACAACACATGGTATTGAGGCAAGTGCCCAAGGGATACAAGTAGATCTTACTAAAGAGATTCATGATGCACTTGAGCCATATAAAGTCTCTGGTGCTCAGCATGGTACATCAGGAAACAGTTCTGAAAGACTTCGCCAAATTGCAGAAAAGACCCGCACTACAAAGGCAAATGTTGCAACAGCCCTTCAGATGATATCTTGGGGGCTTGAAGTAAATGACTATGGAAATGCCATAATGGATGAAAATGGCAACTTTATAAAGATAAAAGGAGAAGGGGTATCTGAAGAGCTTTGGCAAGAGATGGTAGAATATGCCAAAGAACATGGACTTAAAGGTGGTAACTACAAAAAATTAAATCTGCCTTTTGAAAATAAACTCCATGCACAGCCACGTGAGATTAGAGAAAGAATGGCAAATAGGGTATGTGACTTTGTATATAACCTCCTTGTAAACGTATTTAATGCAAAAGATACTGCTCCTCTTGCAATAGAGGCTATATTAAAGGCTGGTTCTTATGACCTTGGTCCCAAAGCAACTCGTATAGAAGATCCTAATGAGTGGACAAAAGAAAAGATTATAGAAAGGGCAAAGACCTTAAATACCAATAAGGGACCAGAAGGAGATTTTGATGATTAACCTTTTGGATTACACTCTATTATGAGAATAACAGGTGGAACGGCCAGGGGTGTTAAGCTTTCCACACCCCAGGGCCGTCTTATACGTCCAAGTTTAGATAGGGTAAGGGAATCATTATTCCAGATCATCCTTAATTATTTTTCTCAAGACATATCAGAAACTAAGCTCTTAGACCTTTTTGCAGGTACAGGTGCTCTTGGACTTGAAGCCCTTTCAAGAGGGGCTTCTACATGTGTATTTGTAGAAAAGGATATAAGGGCAATAAAACTTATTAAAAAAAATATTAAAACATTAGGAGTAGATAAAAGGTCACTTATAATAAAGTCTGATGTAAGAAGGCTCTCAGTTAAAAATTTTAAGCATCTTATACCTTTTGATATAATACTTGCAGATCCGCCTTATAATAAAGGATTTGGTGAGATTATACTTAAAAAGGTATGTAAATTAGAACTTCTTTCAAAACAAGGTGTCTTAGTAATTGAAGAATCAAAGATATCCAATCTCCCAAATTCCTTTAAGGATAACGATTGCAAGCTCATCTGTGATCAGGTAAGAAGATATGGAGATACTGCTTTATATTTCTACATTAAAGAGGGAATGCTAGATGGAAGATAGTAAAGAGCGAATTGCTGTATATCCAGGTACATTTGATCCTATTACAAATGGACATATTGATCTTATTCATAGAGGATTAAGAATTTTTGATAAGGTAGTTATTGGAGTTGGAACAAATCCAAACAAAAAACCTCTATTTAGTCTTTCTGAAAGACTTTATATGATAAAAAACACTATTGCAGGTAATGGTAGGGTAGAAGTAGAGGCATTTGATGGGCTATTGGTTGATTTTGCTAGAAAAAAGGGGGCGTGTGCTATACTAAGAGGGCTTAGGGCAGTATCAGACTTTGATTTTGAACTTCAAAGGGCTCTTATGAATCGTAAGCTTGATAGGGGGATAGAAACCGTATTTTTAATGACAGGCTTTAGATGGATATACATAAGCTCTACCATAGTAAAAGAGGCTGCAAGGTTTGGAGGAAACTTAAGTGGGCTTGTCCCTGATCTTGTAGCACAAAAGTTAAAGGAAAAATTTTCAGAATCAATATATTAATCTTTAATTAATCTTTTATTATGAAGGCTTTTTTAAAGGTAATTTTTAGTGGAATTTGCAGGATATTAATACTGCCTTTTTACTTACAGACAAAATTCTTTTCTTTATTTATAAAAACAGATCAGCCTTTTCAGATTTCCTCACATGCAGTTAGTCTATTTCCAGGCTTTATAGGTAATTACTTAAGAAAAGAATTCTATAGAATGACCCTTTCTAAGTGTGCTCCTGATGTATGTATAGAGTTTGGCACAGTAATTCATCAAGAAGGGGTAGAGTTAGGAAGACGGGTATATATTGGAGTAAACTGTTCAATTGGAGAGTGTATTATAGAAGATGATGTCCTTTTAGGTAGTAATGTAGATATAATAAGTGGCAAGCATCAACACTATTTTGACCGATTAGATATCCCGATAAGAGAACAAGGTGGAAGATTAGAAAAAATAAAAATAGGAAGAGATAGTTGGATTGGAAATAGTGCTGTTGTAATGGCAAATGTGGGAGAACAGGCAATTGTTGCAGCAGGAAGTGTGGTTGTAAAAGATGTACCTCCTAGGGCAATTGTAGCAGGAAATCCTGCTAGGATTATCGGTAAAAGAGGAGAAAAAAAGGTTTTAAATCAAAATAAATGAATATTTTATTTTTAACACATAGATTCCCTTGTCCTCCTGATAGAGGAGACCGCATTAGATCTTATCATACAATTAAATTTCTCTCAAAAAGGCACAATATATTTTTGGCATCTGTAGATGAAACAAATCCACCTTCCATACACATAAATTGTATGAAAGAACTTTGTAAAAAGATATTATTTAGTCCTATAAATCGTAGGAAACAAATGATAAAGGCAAGTTTTTATCTTCCAACTAATGTACCTTTAAGCCTTCCTCTCTTTTATAATAAAAAACTTTATAAAGATATAAAGGAAGTAGTAGAAAATCAAAAAATAGATCTCATTTATATCTACTGTGTATCAATGGCACCTTATGTTGAGAAGTTTTCAAATATTCCAAAGGTTATAGATTTCATAGATTCAGACTCACAAAAATGGCTAGATTATGCATCTACTACTAAATTTCCTATGAAGCTTATTTATATGAGGGAAGGAAAACTCTTAAGACAATATGAAAAAAAGATAGCCAATAAATCACACCATGCATTTGTAGCATCTAAAAGAGAGGAGGATATCTTTAAAAGATATATTACCTCTTGTCCAATTACTACAATTTTAAATGGGGTATCAATCCCCGATTATATTAAGAGACATAATAATTCTAAAGAAATAAATATAGTCTTTGTAGGAGTTATGGATTATTGGCCCAATGTTGATGCAGTTACTTTTTTTGCAAAAGATGTATTTCCAAAGATAAGAAAAGAGTTTTCTGAAGCAAAATTTTTTATTGTTGGGAAGAATCCATGTGAGCAGGTAAAGAAATTATCAGAGATTCCTGGAGTTAAAGTAACTGGCTTTGTTCCAGATGTAAAAGAATATCTGCTTTCTGCAACACTTTGTGTAGTACCTCTTAGAATAGCAAGAGGGATTCAAAACAAATTGTTAGAGGCAATGGCAATGAAAGTGCCTGTTGTAGCAACAAGTGCTGCTACAGAGGGGATAATGGCAACACCTGAAAAAGATCTTCTTATAGCAGATGATCCAGATGAAATGGCAAAAAAGATAATTAATCTAATAAAGGATAAAAAACTTCAAGAAGAACTAAGCAATAATGCCTTTTGGTATATAAAAAGATATCACAATTGGGAACATAATCTTAAAACACTTGAAGATATTATTATAAATATTGTTAAACAACATGGATAAAAACAAAAAAGATATAAAAGTCTCCTTTGTTATACCTGCCTTAAATGTAGAAAAGACTATTACTAAGTGTTTAAAATCAATATTTGACCAAGACACAAATGAAAAATTTGAAGTAATTTTACTAGACAATGGTTCACAGGATAAAACTATAGAGCTTGCTAGCCAATTTGGCATAAGGATATTTAAAGAACCTGGGAAAAGTGTGGCAGCTCTTAGAAACTTAGGGGCAAAGTTTTCAAGAGGGGAGATAATAGCCTATGTAGATGCAGATTGCATGATAGCCCGCAATTGGCTAGAAAAGGCCTTAAGATACTTTAATAATTTTAAGATAGGTGCAGTTGGCTCACCAACCCGTGTTCCTGATAATGCAACATGGGTACAAAAGGCATGGTATGTACAGAGAAAAGGCTCTGATAAAGTAGAAGAGGTTGAGTGGCTTCCTACAGAAAATCTTCTTGTTAGGAAAGAAGCTTTTTTAGAAGTAGGCGGTTTTAATGAAGATCTTGTTACATGCGAGGATGTGGATTTTTGTTATAGGCTTTCTAAAAGATATAAGATAATAAGTGATCCAGATATCATATCTATTCATTTAGGTGAGGCAAAAAATATTGCCCATTTCTTTAGAAAGGAGCTTTGGAGGGGAAAGGGTAATATAAAAGGTTTATTCTCTCATGGCTTTAAAGTATCTGAGCTCCCAAGCATACTTTATCCTGTCTATTATCTGTTTTTTTTATTGTTTTTTTTAATAGCTATAGGAATTTTTGTTTTAAAACAAAATTACTATCCATTAGTCTTTAGTATTTTTATGTTAGTTATCCCTCCTATAATATTGGCCTTTAGAGTATGTATAAAAAAGAAGGAGTTTAAATGGATTTTTGCATTAACTATTCTATTTTTTGTATATGGAGTAGCTAGAGCGCTTGCACTTTTGTTTTGGAAGGAGAACAAATGAAAAGATTTTTTTTGCTAATGGTTCCTTCCTTTTTACTATTAGTGATTTTAGTGAGAACTAGTTTGGCAGTTTTAATGCCATATCAAGTCTTAGTTGTTGCTAATAAAAATGTCCCTGTAGGTATTAAGCTTGCTAAGTATTATATAAAAAAGAGGCATGTCCCTAAAAAAAACTTACTTATTATATCTACAGTAAAATCAGAATCGTGTTCCAGAAATGAGTATAACTCCCATATCGCTTCCCCTATAAGAAGGTTTTTAAGAACATATAAAAATATAAAATGTATTTTATTAATGTATGGAATACCACTTAAAATTGGACCTACTTCTATTGATGAAAAAACAAAGACTCAACTAAATAGGATACTAAAAAAGATAGATGACATAAAAAATAAGATAGAAGATTTAAGATTAAAAGAAGGTAAGATAGATAAAAACTATAGAAAAAATTTAAATAAATTAAAAAAAGAGCTTAGAACTCTAGAAAATCAAAAACGCTTTTTATCACCTCAAGCAACTACTGCCTCTGTTGATTCAGAATTGGCACTTGTGCAAAACAAAAATTATGAGCTTTGTGGCTGGGTGCCTAATAGGCTATTTTTAGGTGTTCCGTCTTATTTACTGAAAAGTGTGCCACCTAAAGTAATAATGGTCTCAAGACTTGATGCTCCAAGTCCCGAAATCGTAAAAAGGATTATTGATGATAGTATCTATGCTGAAACACATGGTTTAAAAGGTGTTGCATATTTTGATGCAAGATGGCCAATGCCAAGACTTAATCAAATACCAAAGATAAAAAGGGACTTTGGTTATAAATATTATGATTGGTCCATACATCTTGCTGCACAGATTATAGAACAAAGCGGAGTAATGCCTGTAGTTTTGGATCAAAAGCCCTCTGTTTTCCCGCCAGGTAGTTGTCCAAATGCTGCTCTTTATTGTGGATGGTATAAATTTGCACACTATGTTGATGCATTTACTTGGGAAAGGGGCTCTATTGGCTATCATATAGCAAGCGGAGAGTGTACAACTCTTCACAATAAAAGGAGTAATATCTGGTGTGTAAAGATGTTGGAAAAGGGTATTTGTGCAACCCTTGGACCTGTAAGAGAGCCTTATATTCAGGCATTTCCTATACCAGAATTATTTTTTACCTTATTATTAGATGGAAGATTTTCTCTTGCCGAGTGCTATGCCTATTCTAAAAGATTTTGGTCTTGGCAAATGGTATTAATTGGTGATCCTCTTTATAGGCCATTTGCCTATAGGGCACTTTTACATCCATTAAACCAAAATCCCTTAATGGAATATAAAAGGATTGTAGTCATATTACCTAGATTTTTGGCCCATCTGATTCCCCCAATAAAACTACAATAGGGATATAACTCTAAGGATATAACTCTTTATTATTTTATTTTACTTTCTTCTTAAGATTTTTTCTTATCAGCCGAATATTAGCTAAAACGCTCATAACTTATTTATATAAACATCATAACTTATTTATATTTAGTTACATTGTTAAAAGACATAAAATTTCTTTGAGATTATTTGTTAAAACTATAAAAGGAATAAATAATTATGGCACAAAAATTAGTTCTTTCTCCAGTATCACGAATTGAGGGACACTTATCTGTTGAAACAAAAATTAAGGATAGCCAAGTAATAGATGCCTGGATACATGGTGAAATGTATCGAGGGATTGAAAATATTCTCCTTGGGCGTAAACCTCTTGATGCTATCCGTATTGTACAACGAATATGTGGAGTATGTCATGAAGTACATGGCATTGCTGCTGCTAGGGCATTAGCTAAGATTTATAATGTCCAACCTCCATCAAATGGATGTATTTTAATGGATATTATTCTGGCACTTCATATAGTTTGTGATCATATCTTACATTTTTATCAACTTACTCTTCCTGATTATGTAGATTTTTCAGTTTTATCTTCTTATAGCACCTCTGATCCTCTATTCAAACAACTTAGTAAGTGGCTAGCACTTAAAAAGCCCTTGCTTTCTTTTAAAAAAGCTCCTGGAGATTATATAAAAGAGCCTAAATTAGTAGCTACATTTTTTGCTCATTACATTGAAGCACTAGAAATAATAGCCAAGGGTGGAAAAGGATTAGCAGTTTTGGGGAGCAAGGCTCCATTTTCTCACGCTATATTCCCTGGAGGTATTACTACCACTATTACTGCTGATCGACTAGAGAATGTAAAAGCTATAACTGAGGATATTTACTTCTTTGTTCAAAAGGCTTATTTGCCTGACATAAAACACTTAACTCGTATCTATTCTGCCTATTTCCATATAGGAAATGGCTATAGAAATCTTTTAGCTTATGGAGGATTTTCCTCTTTAGGAGAGCCACTCTTTAAAGCAGGAGTTTTGATAAACGGGGAAAACGCCCCTTTTTCAGTTGAAAAAATTACAGAACATGTATCTTATTCCTATTATAAAGGAAAGTCTCGCTCATTTTTAGAAGAAGATACTTGTCCTAGTCCCAAAAAATCTGGAGCCTACTCCTGGATCAAAGCCCCTCGTTATAATGGACACCCAATGGAGACTGGTCCTTTGGCTAGAGTTTGGTTTTCAAAAAAATCTAGAGATAGATTTATAGCTCTTATAAGAGATTTGGGTTATTCAGAAAAAGAGGCCTTTTCGGTTATGGGGCGACACCTTGCACGAGCAGTAGAAACAGAAATCCTTCTAGAATTTATCTTGAATGCTATCGAAAAAGTAGACCCTTCAGAGCCAACCATAATAGATGTAAATCCAGACGCTCAGATAAACGGTAGAGACTATGCTCTTTCTAATGCTGCACGTGGAGAC
>Ga0256835_1000754_pt1 | contig 21631 bp, 17 predicted proteins | sample PIR30metaG_FD_185972 | JGI IMG/M metagenome (GOLD analysis project Ga0256835, IMG submission 185972) | Hydrothermal vent microbial communities from East Pacific Rise, Pacific Ocean - PIR-30 | ecosystem: Environmental > Aquatic > Marine > Hydrothermal vents | place: Pacific Ocean: East Pacific...
ACCTCCACCGCTGCTTCGAGAAGATGGCGGAGACCCACGGCTGGCAGCAGGTGATCCCGTACACCGACCGTCTCAACTACTGCTCCAGCATGATGAACGGCGTGGGGTACGCCCTGACCGTGGAGCGGATGCTGGGGGTCGAGGCGCCCCCTCGGGCCCAGGCGATCCGCGTGATCCTCTCGGAGTTCTCGCGGATCATGGACCACGCCGTCTGCCTCGGGGCCAACCTCGTGGACCTCGGGGCGCTGACCAACTTCTGGTACTTCTTCCAGATCCGGGAGGAGATCTACGCGCTCCTCGAATCGTGCGCCGGCGGCAGGCTGACGGTCTCCTACGCGCGCATCGGCGGGCTGGCCCACGACGTACCCGTGGATTTCGTGGACCAGGTCCACACGCTGCTGGAACGGATCCCGAAGTTCCTGGCCGACGTGGACGCGCTGGTGACGAAGAACGCCATCTTCCGCGCCCGGACCGAGAACGTCGGCGTCGTCAGCGCCGAGGAGGCGGTGGCGTGGGGCTGGACCGGGCCGTGCCTCCGGGCCTCCGGCGTGCCGTACGACGTGCGGAAGGCGTACCCGTACATGGGGTACGAGCGGTACGAGTTCGACGTGCCCGTGGCCTCCACCGGCGACACCTACGCCCGGTACCTCGTCCGGATGGAGGAGATGCGCCAGAGCCTCCGGATCATCGAGCAGGCCATCGCCGACCTCCCGGACGGGCCGGTCATCGTGGACGACCACCGTGTCGCCCTTCCGCCGAAAGACCGGGTCTACACCGAGATGGAGTCGCTGATCCGGCACTTCAAACTCGTCTTCGACGGGATCAGGGTTCCCGCCGGCGACGCCTACGGCTTCACCGAAGCGGCCAACGGCGAGCTCGGCTACTACATCGTCGCCGACGGCTCGGGCCACCCGTACCGAATCAAGGTCCGGCCGCCGTGCTTCGCCATCTACCAGGCGTTCCCGCACATGCTCGAGGGTCTGATGATCCCCGACGCCATCGCCATCCTGGGAAGCCTCAACATCATCGCAGGGGAGCTCGACCGATGATCGACACCGTCCCCACCGTCTCCGTGGACCGGGGGAAGATCCCCCTCTCCGAGAAGATCTACCTCGGCCCCATCGTCACCGGCCTGAAGGTGACGTTCCGGCACTTCCGGCGGAACCTGATCGGGCAGAAGGACGTGGCCACGATCCAGTGGCCGGAGGAGAAGCGTCCCTACTCCGAGCGGGTCCGCGGCCGGCACATCCTGACGACCCGGGAGGACGGCTCGCTGCGGTGCGTCGCGTGCTTCATGTGCGAGACCGCCTGCCCCGCCCAGTGCATCCACATCGAGGCCGAGGAGAACCCCGGCGCCCCCGTGGACCACGAGAAGCGGCCGAAGGTGTACGAGATCGACCTGCTCCGGTGCATCTTCTGCGGGTTCTGCGTGGACGCCTGCCCGGAGGAGGCGATCATCATGAGCCGGACCCACGAGATGGCGTTCGCCTGCCGCGACGAGGCCGTGGTCGGGATCGAGGAGCTCCGCCAGAAGGGGCCGCTCGATGTCGAGGAGCTCGGCTACCGGCCGTACTTCTGAGGAGCGGGCCCGGCGGCAGGGGGTGGTAGCGGGCCGCCGCGGCGAGAGGCCGCGACGGCCCGTCTTCTTTCTTTCGTTCCGTCAGCGGTTTCCGGTCACTTCGTCCCGGGTACCGGCCTCGGCTCCGTGCCGGGCCGGGCGGCGACGGGTTTCGCCGCCGGGGTCGCCTTCGCCGCGGCCGCCGGCTTCACGGCCCGTTTCGGCTTCGCAGGGGTCGGGACGGGCGTCGGCGTCGGATGCGGCGGCGGCGCGATCCCCTTCCTCCGGAGCTCCTCGTCGATGAGGGTTCTGAACCGCTCGATGGGCACCGCGCCCTCGAGGAACCGGCCGTCGATGAAGAAGCTCGGCGTCGCCGTCACGCCGAGGATCCGGCCCTGGGTGATGCTGTCCTGGATCTTCTGCTCGTACGGCTGGTTCCGGTAGCACTCGGAGAACGCCTCGGTGTCGAGCCCGAGCTCCTTCGCCGCCTTGAGGAATGCGTCGTCGGACAGTGTCGTCCTGTGGTCGAACAGCCAGTCGTGGTACTCGCGGTACCGTCCCTGCTCGTTCGCGCACAGCGCCGCCTCCACGGCCTTGCGGGACCAGTGGTGGCTGGCCAGGGGGAACGGCTTGTGGACGACGCGGATCAGGTCGCCGTACTCGCCGAGCAGCTCGGCGACGGTGTTGGCGGCCCTGGCGCAGTAGGGGCACTGGAAGTCCGAGAACTCGACGATCGTGACGGGGGCGTCCTGCGGTCCTTCCACCGGATCGTCCGGGTCGATCCGGACCACGGCGCGGGGCGGCTCGATCAGCAGCTGGAACCCCGCCTCCTCGAGCAGCCTGTCCTGGAGCGCCTTGCGGGCCCTCTTCCGCTGGTCCTTCGTCAGTGCGTCCTCGACGATCTTCCGGGCCTCCTTCACGTCCTTGGGCAGCTTGGAGCGGTACCGCTCGAGGATCTCGTCGACGCGCTTCGGGTCCGGAGGCGTCAGGAAGGGCGCGATCTCCTTCTCCTCCCACTCCTCGGGCGTCATTCCGGCCGCCTTCGCCTTCTCGGCGAGGATCTTCCGGTACGCCGCCTTGCGGGCCGCCTGCTCCTCGGCGCGATAGAGGTCACGGCGGGCCTTCATCAGTTCCTTCGCCGCCACGCTGGTCATGTCGTCGGCCGTGACGACGCCGCCGCGGAAGGTCGCCACGGTGTCGCCGCCGGACGGCGGCCCAGCGAGGGCGGGCGACGCAGCGAGGGCGATCGGTCCCAGGAGAGCAAGTGCAACGAGAACTCGACGGGTCATACAGCCTCCCTTCGTGGCCGTGGCCACGGCGAGAGAGTATACCCCCTCGACCGCCGCACTTCCGAGAGCCCAAGAAATAGGAACACTGTTGTTCTCTGGCCTCCGTGGACATTGGCAGGATGGCGGGAAGCGAACCGGCGGCCGGCCCCCGCGCTTCGCGCGGGCGACGCGCTTCGCCCGTGCGCTCCGGTGGGAGCAAGCTCCCCCCGGTTCGCCCGTGCGACGCGCTGGCGCCGCCTGCGGCGTCGCTGCCGGCCGCCTGGGCTTCGTTGGAGGGTGTTCGAGTCATCGACTTTGAATGAACGGGGCCGCGATACTCGCCCTCCGGCACCACCGCGGCTTCGGGGGCGGCGTCGTCGCGACCAGGAGGTCAGCTCCTCCTTGCCCCCTCGCCGCGGCGGCACCGGAGGACGAGCCTGCGCGGCCCCTCTTCGCTTCGTTGGGGCGCGGTCGCGGCCGGGCGCCGCGTTCGCGGCGCACCCCGGGTCGCTGCGCTCCCCGTGGCCGTGGGGGCGGGTGCGCCCCGGCTCCTGCAGTTCGGGCTGCACCCCGGGACGGCTCGCCGGATACGCCGTATTACTCGCCGCCTTCGGCGTCGGTGACGGTTTGGGAGACCGGACGGTCGTAAGCCGTCCACCCGCCCTCTCCGGCCCTGACGGGCCTGCGACCCCCTCGGCAACGACCGTTCGCCGGTCTCCCTGCACCGTTCAGCGACTTACCCTTCCCCCGACCCGCCCGCCCCGTCGGGCCAAGCCGCCTGCGTTCGGCGTCCCGGCGGCCGTCCCGGGGCTTGCCCTCGCCTCCGTCCCCGGACCGCCCCCGCCCCCACGCCGGCCCGTTCCTCGTGGGGCGCTCGATCGCTGGATGGCGGAGGGCTTCGTTGTGGGGACAGACTCGATCGTGAAGGGCCTGGTTCTCTGAGGCGCCAGCCGGGACGTTGCTCCGCTCGTCCCTGGGCGGGCGGGTGAGTGGGGCAGCCCGTGGGAGGTTCTTCGTTTCGATCGGTGGGTTGGACTCGTTGAAAGGACAGTCCCAATCGTGACGGGCTCGGGTTCTCTGGAACGCGAGTCGGGACATCGCTTCGCTCGTCCCTGGCTGGGCGGGTGAGTGGGGTACCAGCTGGGAGTGCCTCGTTTCGGTCAGGGGGGCGGTCGGGTTGGGGACAGTCCCGATCGTGGAGGGCCTGGATTCTCTGGATCGGCGACCGGGACATCGCTCCGCTCGTCCCTGGGCTGGGGGGACGGTGTTTGTTTCGACACCATCATGGCTACGGACACCGGCACGCAATCGGCGCGTCGATGTGCGTGTCTGGAGGACGGGGTCCTGGTTGGGTGCCGGTGACCGTTCGTGTAGAATCCGCCCATCGCGGGAGGGGACTCAGGAGGTGCGGCATGGCGCGGCGTGCGGTGATCTCGGTTTCGGACAAGCGTGGTCTGGCGGAGCTCGGGAAGCGGCTCGGTGCGGCCGGGTTCGAGATTCTCTCGACCGGGGGGACGGCGAAGGCGCTTCGGGAGGCAGGAGTTGCGGTCACGGACGTGGCGGCGTTCACCGGGTTTCCCGAGATCCTGGACGGGCGGGTCAAGACGCTCCACCCGAAGATCTTCGCCGGCATCCTGGGGACGGGGTCGCCGGACCACCGGCGGCAGCTCGAGGATCACGGCATCCCGGAAATCGAGCTGGTCGTGGTCAACCTCTACCCGTTCCGGGAGACCGTGGCGCGGGAAGACGTGACACCCGGGGAGGCGGTGGAACAGATCGATATCGGCGGGCCCTCCCTGATCCGTGCGGCAGCCAAGAACCATGCGCGGGTCACCGTTGTCGTGGATCCTGCCGACTACGGAGCCGTGGCCGACGCCCTCGATGCTGGTGAGGTCCCGGAGACGGTGCGGCGCGAGCTGGCTATCAAGGCGTTTCGCCACACGGCGGCGTACGACGCGGTGATCGCCTCGCGGCTTCCGGGTCTGCTCGGGGCCGAGGCGGATCCGCCGGCCGAGGTGGCGGCCGGTCTTCTTGACGCGGAATCCGTCACACTCCGGTACGGGGAGAACCCGCACCAGTGGGGGTTGCTCCTGCGGCGGCGGGGCGGTTCGGGGCTTGCGCGGGCCGTGCAGCACCAGGGCAAGGCACTGTCGTACAACAATCTTGGGGACGCCACGGGCGCGTGGCGCCTGGTCTGGGACCTGCCGGCCCCCGGCGTGGCCGTCATCAAGCACGCCAACCCGTGCGGCGTGGCGCTGGGCGAGGTGATGGCCGAGACGTTCCGCCTGGCCCGGGCGGCCGATCCAATGTCGGCGTTCGGGGGCGTCGTGGCCGCAAGCCGGCCGGTGGACGTGGCGTTCGCCGAGGCCGTGGTAGAGCAGTTCGCCGAGGTCGTCATCGCGCCGGGATATGCACCCGAGGCCCTCGAGGTCTTCGCGAAGAAGAAGAACCTGCGCATCCTGGAGGCCGGGCCGCCGGAGGGGGGGGCACCGGCGGTCAAGGCCATCGACGGCGGGTGGCTGCTCCAGCAGGCCGATGAGGGATGGGACGGCGAGGAGCGGCGGGTCGTCACGAGGCGGGAGCCGGAGCCCGCGGAGATGGAGGCGCTCGAGCTGGCCTGGCGCGTGGTCAAGCACACGTCCTCCAACGCCATCGTCGTCGGCGGGAGCCGCCAGATCCTCGGGATCGGTGCGGGCCAGATGAGCCGTGTGGACGCGGCGCGGATCGCGGTTGAGAAGGCGCGGGAGATGGGCCACGACCTGGCCGGTGCCGTGGCGGCCTCCGACGCCTTCTTTCCGTTCCCGGACGGCGTGGAGGCGCTGGCCGAGGCCGGTGTCCGCGCCATCATCCAGCCCGGAGGCTCGATCCGGGATGAGAAGGTCATCGACGCCTGCGACGCCCTGGGCGTGGCCATGGTCTTCACCGGCCGGAGGCACTTCCGCCACTGACCCGGACCCTCCCGCTTCCCCCATGTCATCGCGAGATGGGATGAGTAGGCCGGCCTCCCGTCACCGCCTCGGGTGGATCAACCGCCAGGTCGGGGCGCATGTGCGGTCGAGGAGCTCGAGCGCCTCGGTTGTCCGTGCCGGATCCACCGCATTCGCGACGAGCAGGAGGCGAAGGCGGGACTCGGCCTCCTGCGCCGAGCCGTAGGCGATCCGCCAGTGGTGGAGGCGATCCCGGCCGTTTCTCCCGGCGCCCTCAGCGAGGTTGGCGGGAACGGAGGCGGCGGCGCGGATCAGTTGATCCCCGATGCTCTTCAGCCGGGGAGGGACGACGAGCGCGAGCACCGTGTCGCCGTCGCACGCCACGGTCATGAACGTCCCCTCCCGGACGAGACACCAGGACGCGGGAAGGTCCTCGGAACGGAACAGGCCGGCCCCCGTAGCGGCCCAGACCGTGCCGTCACAGACGACCATCTCCCAGGCGTCGGCCAACCCGGGAACCTCGGTCCAGATGCCGTCGCCCGCATGCAGTTGCGGGACACAGAGAACCGTTGCCATTGCCAGGATAGTGAGACGAGCGCGCATCGAACCCTCCATCGCGCCCCTCCCGCCGCGACGGGTTCCGCGCTCCAGGCCCCTCTTTCCAGGAGTGAGAGTGGGGCACATCTCGAAACGTTGCATCCATCCTAACACCATCCGGACACAGGCGGGCAGCCACCCGGATTCCCGGGTCTCGCAAGGTGGCCTCGTTCGGTTGGATTCTATGAGGATAACAGTTGGTGAGCTGTGTGAGGCGGGAGGCGACGGAGTCGCCCCGTCATGGAAGGCAAGCGCACGATCTGCTCCGCCACGAATGCTCCCTCGTGGTGATGCTCCCCGGGATACAGATCGTTGACTTTCATCTTCACTTGCGAGTATAAGCAATCCATGTGCCAAATGCAACCCCTGCAACCCGGACTCGCACGTGTCCGTATGACACGGTAGGATGACACCATGACCCGTTTGGGGAAGATCCGGAACGAGGGAGGACGACATGAACGATGGATTCGAACGCGCCCGGGAACGCCGCAACTTCTTGGAAAGGCTCGGTGAGAAGATTCCCGGACTCAAGGGGTTCCTCGACCGCGAGTCGCGGCGCGAGGTGGACAAGATGGAACGCGACTGGATCGCCGGCAGGCTCGACCGGATCCGGGAGGCGCTCCAGGAGAAGATCCGCACATGGTCCCGGCGTGGGAACCTGGCGAACCTGGACATCGCCTCCAGTGCCGAGAAGGCGCTGGACCGGCTCGGGAACCGGGTCCGTCATGCGGACTACGGGTACACGGGGTTCTTCGACGCCGTGAAGGTCTACGAGGCAGAGCTCGAGAAGATCTACGAGTTCGATCTCGGGTTCATCGAGCGCGTGGAGCGGCTCCAGGTCGTGGTCGAGTCACTACCCGAGACGGCGGCGGGGCCCGCGCTCGAGGCTCTGCTCGAGGCGATCCATGAGGCGGACCGCCAGTTCGACGAGCGGGCGACGATCTTCGAGGACGTGACGCAGAAGGGAGGCCGCTGATGGCCCAGACGCTTGAGGTGATCGAACACTACGATCCGACGGGTGAGGAGATCGTCTACCGGTTCCCCCAGGAGGGTACGGCCGAGATCAAGATGGGCGCCCAGCTCGTGGTGCACGAGGCCCAGGAGGCCGTGCTGTACCGGGATGGTCGGGCGCTGGACGTGTTCGGCCCCGGGCGCCACACGCTGACGACCCAGAACATCCCACTCCTGACCAAGTTTCTGGCCATGCCGTTCGGCGGCAAGAGCCCGTTCCGGGTCGCCGTGGTCTTCGTCAACAAGCGAACGTTCGTCGACCAGAAGTGGGGGACCAGGGAGCCGGTGGTGTTCCGGGATTCCGAGCTCGGGATGGTCCGCCTCAGGGCGTTCGGCAACTACGCCTACCGGATCGCCGACAGCCAGCTGTTCGTCAACACCATCGTCGGGTCCCAGGGCGTCTACGACACCGACCGGTTGAAGGACTTCTACCGGGACATCATCGTCTCCCGCCTCAACGACCTCCTCGGTGAGACCCTCGAGACCATCTTCGACCTGCCGCGGTTCTACGACGAGCTCGGGACCGCCGCCAAGTCTCGGATGGCCGAGGATTTCGCCAAGTACGGTGTGGACCTGACCGACTTCTACATCAACTCCATCACGCCGCCGGACGAGGTGCAGCAGAAGATCGACGAGCGGGCGGCCATGGGTGCCATCGGCGACATGGACCAGTACATGCGCTTCAAGGCAGCCCAGGCGATCCAGGACGCCGCACAGGGTGGTGGCGAGGGCGGAGGTGCCGCGAGTGCCGGAATGGGGCTCGGGCTCGGCGCCGGGTTCGGCGCCATGATGCCAGGGATGATCTCCCAGGCGATGCAGCAGGCCCAGCAGGGTGGCGCACCGGCCGCGGGGGGCGCACCCGCGGCGGGGGCGGCCGCCGGAGCCGGGGCCGCCGTCGCCGGCGGCGGCGGGTTCTGCCCTGCGTGCGGCAAGCCCGTGCCGGCCGGCGCGAAGTTCTGCCCCCACTGCGGCCACAAGCTGGCGGTGGAGGGTGTCTGTTCCGAGTGCGGCAAACCCGTTCCGCCGGGCTCGAAGTTCTGCCCCAACTGCGGAGCGAAGCAAGGGGCCTGATCCGTGGAGCTACGGTGCAGTCAGTGCGGGGCCACCCTCGAGGTGGCCCCGGACGTCCGCCTGCTGGCGTGCCCCTACTGCGGGACGGCGCTGGCCGTCTCGGCGACCGGAACGCTGTTCGACGAGGTCATGCGTCCCACCGTCGGCGCAGGGGAGGCCACGGCCCACCTGAGGCGGTTTCTGGCGGGCCCACGGACCGTGGCGAACCTGGATCGACAGGCGCGGATCGGGGATCCCGTCCTCGAGTACTTTCCGTTCTGGGCGTTCACGATCCGTGACGGCACGGGGGAGAGGACGGTCCTGATGCCCGCCGCCCCCAGCTCGCTCCAGGGGTTGCAGGGCCTGGCGCTCCCCGCGGGGGAGACCCGGACCATGTCGCCCGACGTGACGAAGGGGGCGCCAGTAGTGGAGCCGGAGATCCCCGTGGAGACGGCGGAGGGCTGGCTCCATGACCGGTATGGCGACGTCTCGGTGCAGCGCCGCGTGCTCTACCACCTGCCGCTGTACCGGATCGCCTACGAATGGCGCGGACGCCGGTACGCCGCGGCGGTGGACGCCGTCTCCGGCCGTGTGTTCCACGCGGACTACCCTGCCAAGTCCGAGGCGCCCTACCTGCTGGTGGCGGCCCTCGCGCTTCTCGTGTTCGGTCTCGAGGGCCTCGTGGTGTCGAACCTGCTGGCCAAGGCTCTCCTCTACCTCGTGTCGGCGCCCCCGATCCTCCTGGTGGCGTGGCTGACGGTGCGGAGGGTGTGATGGCGAGCGACGGAGCACCGGTCTCCCCCCCGGCCGCACCCCGCTCTCCGGACCGGCCGGGTTCCGGGGTGGTCACCGGCCTGACCTGCGCCTCGTGCGGTGGAACGCTCGAGGTGGAGGAGGGACGCACGAACCTCGTCTGCCGGTACTGTGAGACGCCGCTCCTCGTCCTCGGCGAGCGCGGGGTGGCGCGGCTGGCCGTGATGCCGGAGATCGGCCGGGAGGACGCTGCGGCCAGGCTCACCCGGTGGTTCCGCAGCGGGATCCGGAAGGCCCGAAGACTGCCGCGGGAGGCCCGGATCGAGGAGGCGTTCCTGGCGTTCTTCCCGTTCGTCCGGGTCCGTTTCGACGTGGTGGGGTGGGTGCTCGGCGTCGTGCGGCGGACGGTGGAGCGGAACGGGCGCAGGAGGACGGTGGAAGAACCGAAGGAGCTGGCGATCCAGCGGACCGTCGACCGGACCGCGGCGGCCGGGGAGATGAGCGAGTTCGGTGTCCGGCGGGTGGACCTGCGGGGGGATCGGCTCGTGCCGTACGACGAGGAGGCGCTCCGCCGGAGAGGAATGGTGTTCCGGCTCCAGCTCGAGCCGGACGAGGTCGAGCGGACCGTTGCGGCACAGGCCGTGGAGTCGGTGAAGCGGTCGGCTGCGCTCGACCGGGTGACGTTCTCCTGGCTCCGGTCGGTCCGGCGGCGGGTGACGGTGGTCCACTACCCGCTGTGGGTGTTCCGGTACTCCTTTCGTGGCCGGACCTACCAGGCGCTCATCGATGCCGAGGATGGCTCTCTGGCGTACGGCAAGGCGCCGGGGGATGACCTGTACCGGGCCGGCGTGCTCGTCGCCACCATGGCGGGTGCTGCCTTCGTGGGGACCACCGTGCTCCAGCACCTCGGACGGCATCTCGATGGCAACAACGCACTGACGGTGCTTGGGGTGATGGGTGTCGTTCTTGCCCTGATCGTGCGGTGGGGGTACCGGCAGTTCCGGCTGGGCGGGATCGTCGAGGAGGGGACCGGTCTGCTTCCGGACGGCGCAGAACCGCCCCTGGGCGAGGTCCTCGGCCGCGCACTGGCCAGGCGGGGGTTCCGATGATGCTCCGACTGGTGCCGCTCGACTGCCCCGCGTGCGGGTCGGCCATGCGCGGTGAGCCGTGGGACACGCTGTTTCTCTGCCCCCACTGCGGCTCCGGCGGGATCCTGGGCGAGGACGGTCTGGAGATCATCGAGTCCACGGCCCTGTTGCCCGTCCCGGGCCGGCGCGCCGACCTGTGGCGGCCAGCCTGGATCCTCGAGGCCGACGTGACGGTCGCCGCCCGGCTGCTCGCCGACGGGACACCGACCCAGGGGAGTGGGACGCGGCGGCGGTTCGTGCTCCCGGCGTTCGATCTGCCCCTCGCCACCTTCACGCGGCTCGCGGCGGCGCTGACGGCGGTGGCGGAGGCGACCGGCGAGGTGCCCCACGCACCCGTCACCGGTGGCGTGCTCTCGACGGAGGACGCCCTGGTGTTCGCCCGGCATCTCGTGCTGTCCGAGGAGATCGGCCGGCCCGACGTGCTGGGGTCGATCCGGGTGGAGGTGGCGCCCGTGGCGTGGCGTCTGGCGGCGACCCCGTTCGAACGGGCCGGCGACCGGTTCCGGTGCGCCGTCACCGGCACACCGCTCTGAGGACGCCGGAGGCGCGGGCCCGGGTTCCGCCGTTCCGAGCGCAAACCGTTGACGGGACGGAGGAAGTGGTGGGGTGTGCGGGCTTGCGGTGGCCGGGCCGATGTGCTATAAACCTCCTGCTGCTTTCGGAAGAAAGTGGGCCTGCGGCCCACTTTTTTTACTGAAGCGGCCGGAGGACCATGAGGCTCGACGAGGGACTGGCACGGCAGATCGAGGCGCTGGTGCGCGAACGGGGGCTGGAGCTCCTGGCGGTGGAGACCACGGGCAACGCCCGGCACCTGACGCTGCGCCTGGTGATCGACGCCCCCGGCGGGGTGACGGTGGACCACTGCGCGTCGGTCTCCCGGGAGGCCTCGGCGCTGCTCGATGTCGAGGATCCGTTCGAGGGCCGGTACACCCTGGAGGTGACCTCGCCGGGGCTCGAGCGCAAGCTGTACTCCGAGGCGGACTACCGCCGGTTCGCGGGCCGGACCATCAAGGTCCGGATGCGTCCCTCGTTCCGGGAGCACCGGGTCGTGACCGGTGAGCTCGTCGGGCTCGAGGGCGGCGTGGTCCGGGTGCTGGGCGAGGACGGCGTGATCGAGCTGCCCCTGGCCGAGGTGTTCGAGGCCAGGCTCCAGGTGGACTGGGACGAGATCATGAGCGAGGGGAAGTGTCGTCTATGAGGCTGGACATCAAGACGCTGGTCGGCCAGATGGCCGCGGAACGGGAGATCGAGCCGGAGAAGCTGATCGCCGTCATCGAGGAGGCGATCTCCTCCGCGGCGAAGCGCCAGTTCAAGGAGAAGAACGTCAAGACGGAGATCGACCCCGAGACGGGCGAGGTCCACTGCTGGAAGGTCCGCGACGTGGTCGAGGAGGTCGAAGACCCGGAGATGGAGATCTCCCTCGAGGAGGCGCGGCAGCACGATCCCGACGTCGAGGTCGGGGGCGAGATCCGGTGGCCGCTCGACCCCTCGAACCTGGGGCGGATCGCGGCGCAGTCGGCGCGTCAGGTGCTGTTCCAGCGCGTCCGCGAGGCGGAGCGAGCCGTGGTCTACCGGAACTACTCGGACCGGGTGGGCGAGATGCTCAACGGGATCGTCAAGCGGATCGACCGCGGAGCGATCATCGTGGAGCTCGGCGACACCGAGGGGATCATCCCCCGCGGGCACCAGGTGCGGCACGAGCGGTACGGCCAGGGCGACCGGATCCGGGCCGTGGTCGTGGACGTCACCATGGACGCCAACCGTCCCCAGGTGGTCCTCTCCCGGACCGATCCCAGGCTGCTCGAGAAGCTGCTCGAGATGGAGGTCCCGGAGATCTACGACGGGACCGTCGTCATCAAGCACTGCGTCCGCGAGCCCGGGGAGCGGGCCAAGGTGGCCGTCTTCTCCAGGGACCGCGACGTGGACCCGGTTGGGGCGTGCGTCGGCCTCAAGGGCTCCCGCGTTCAGGCGATCACCCGTGAGCTCAAGGGCGAGAAGATCGACATCATCCCGTGGTCCAACGACCTCGTGGCCTTCGCCCAGAACGCCCTGGCGCCGGCGAAGATCAACCGCGTCGCCGTCCGCGAGGAGCCCGTGATGGTTCCCGTCCGCGACGAGGAGGGCAACCCGGTGGTGGACGAGGAGACCGGCGAGCCCGTGTACGAGGAGCGGATGGAGAAGGTGCTCGACGTCATCGTCGGCTCCGAGCAGCTCTCCCTGGCGATCGGCAAGCGCGGCCAGAACGTCCGGCTGGCCTCGAAGCTCCTGGATTGCCGGATCGAGATCAAGTCCGAGGAGGCGGTCAAGGACGAGCTCGCAGCGGCGCTGGCGGAGATGCTCCGCGAGATGCAGGGCGAGACCGAGGAAGGGATCGAGACGCCCCAGGAGCACGCGACGCCTCAGTACGACTACGACCAGCTGATCCCCCTGGAAGAGCTCGGGCCGGGGATCACCGACCGGCTTCGCGGCCGGCTCGAGGAGCACGGCATCCACACCGTGCAGGACCTGTTGGCCAGGACCGCCGAGGAGCTGGCCACGATTCCCGGGATCGGCCCCGTGACGGCCGAGGGGCTTCTCCGGACCGCGCAGGAGGCGCTCGACGCCGCCCTTGCGGAGGCCGCGGAGGAACGGACCGGGGAGGAGTAGGAGTCCATGGTGGAGAACCTGAGAGTCGTCGACCTCGCCCGTACGATGGGCATCACCCCGACCGAGCTGATCTTCAAGCTCCGGTCGATCGGCGTCAGTGTGTCCAGCGAGGAAGACACCCTTGATCTCGGGACGGTGCGGGCCATCATCACCGGCGAGACGCTCCAGAAGCGTCCGCGGGAGGTGATCGTCCGGACCGACGCCAAGGAGGAGGAAGGCCCGACCTCCACCGCACGGGACCGGCTCGTTCGCCGCAGGCGCCGGATCATCAAGACCGAGCGGGAGATCAAGGAGGTCGCCCCGGCCCGGACCGAGGAGCCGGAGACCGCTCCAGAGGCCGTGGCGGAGGCCGCTCCCGCGGAGCCGGAGGCCGCCGAGGTCCCCGCCGAGGCGGTGGCGGAGCCGCCGGTGGAGCAGGCGGAGGCCGAGGAGAGCGCCGCGGAGACCGTTGCGGAGGCACCGGAGCTGGAGACGGCCGAGGCCGCCGCCGAGCCGGTGGAGGCCCCAGCTGCGGAGCCGCCGGCCGAGGCCGAGGAGGAGATCGAGGTCAAGCCGGAGCCCGAGGTGTCCGAGGAGGAGCTGACGGCGGAACGCGAGACCCCCGAGGAGGAGCCGAAGCGGATCCGGCCGAAGCGGTCGGCCAAGACGCCGCTGGAGCAGGGGCTCCGGGAGCTCTCCCCGGACGAGATCAAGGCGCGGCTCCAGCAGCAGAAGGAGGCGGCGAAGCGGCAGAAGGCCGGGCGCGGCAAGAAGGCCAAGGCCGCAGCGGACGCCCGGGAGATCCAGGATCTCCTCAACAAGTTCGAGGAGCAGAAGATCAAGAGCCAGCAGGAGGGTGCGCCCACCAGGCCGCGGACGCCCTCTCGGCCCGCCGGTCCCCAGCGCCGGTCGCGCCCCAAGCGGCGCCGCCGCGGAGAGGCGCCGGCCGCGCCGCCCCGGCCCCAGGTCAGGCTCCAGTTCAAGGATGGCAAGGCGCCCGAGGGGCCGATCATCCTCTCGGAGATGGTCACGGCCAAGGAGCTGGCCGAGAAGCTCAACGTGACGGTCAAGGACCTCCTGGCGCTCCTGATCTCCAAGGGCGTCATGGTGACGGCGAACCAGTCGCTGCCCCACGAGCTCGCCGAGGAGATCTGCGAGGAGCTCGGCGTCGAGGCGATGGTCGCCTCGGTGGAAGAGGTCCTGGAATTCGAGCGCGAGGAGACGGAGGAGGCCTCCGGGCCTGCCGAGCCGCGGCCGCCGGTGGTCACCGTCATGGGCCACGTGGACCACGGGAAGACGTCGCTGCTCGACGCCATCCGGTCGAGCCGCGTCGCCGAGCAGGAGGCGGGCGGCATTACCCAGCACATCGGCGCCTCCCGGATCACTGCGCCGGACGGCCGGACGGTGGTCTTCATCGACACGCCGGGCCACGAGGCGTTCACCCAGATGCGGGCGAGGGGCGCGCAGGTGACCGACCTCGTGGTGCTCGTGGTGGCGGCGGACGACGGCGTCATGCCGCAGACCGTCGAGGCGATCAACCACGCCCGGGCGGCCGGCGTGCCGCTGCTCGTGGCGATCAACAAGATCGACAAGCCCAACGCCAACCCGGACCGGGTCCGGCAGGCCCTGGCCGAACACGAGGTGCTCGTGGAGGACTGGGGCGGGGAGGTGCCGGCCGTCGAGGTCTCGGCCAAGAAGAAGATCGGGATCGACGATCTCCTGGACATGATCCTCCTCGTCGCCGAGCTCCGCGAGCTCAAGGCGACCCGGGTGGGTCCGGCCCGTGGCGTCGTGCTCGAGGCCCGGAAGGAGAAGGGCCGCGGCACGGTGGCGACGATCCTGGTCCAGCAGGGCACGCTCCACGCGGGGGACTACTTCTTCTGCGGATCCACCTGGGGGCGCGTGCGGGCGATGATCGACGACGCCGGCGAGCGGGTGACCGAGGCGGGGCCCTCCGATCCCGTCGAGGTCATGGGGTTCGAGGACGTGCCCAAGGCCGGCGATCTGCTCCAGGTCGTGGAGAACGAGGCCAGGGCGCGGGAGGTTGCGGAGTACCGGCGCCAGAAGGAGCGCGAGGAGGCCATGGCCGGTCCGCGGAAGGCCTCCCTCGAGAACCTGTTCGAGCAGCTCGCCGAGGGCGAGACCAAGGAGCTCGGGATCGTCGTCAAGGCCGATGTGCAGGGCTCCGTGGAGGTGCTCCGGGACACGCTGGAGCGCCTGTCGACGGACAAGGTCAAGATCAACGTCCTCCACGGCTCCGTCGGCGCCATCACGACCAACGACATCATGCTGGCCTCGGCCTCCAACGCCATCGTGGTGGGCTTCAACGTCCGGCCGGAGCGCACGGCGCGGGAGCTCGCCGAGCAGGAGAAGGTCGACGTCCGGCTGTACACGGTGATCTACGACCTGATCGACGACGTCAAGAAGGCGATGGTCGGGCTGCTCGAGCCGGTCTACCGCGAGGAGGAGCTGGGCCAGGCGGAGGTCCGCGAGGTGTTCCGCGTGCCCAAGATCGGCGCCGTCGCGGGTTGCCACGTCACTTCGGGCGTCATCCAGCGCAACGCCAAGGTACGGCTGCTCCGGGACAACGTCGTGGTGTACGACGGAACCATCGCGTCGTTGCGGCGGTTCAAGGACGACGTGTCCGAGGTCCGGCAGGGGTTCGAGTGCGGGATCGGTCTCGAGCGGTTCCAGGACATCAAGGCCGGGGACGTGATCGAGGCGTACCGCATGGTGGAGGTCGAGCCGGAGCTGTGAGCGCGACATGGACGACCGCATCCCCGTCTACGTGGGCGTCGCCCTCCTGGGGCTCCACCTGCCGGAGGCGCGCAGCCTGAAGCAGAAGAGGGGCTCGGTGCGGCCGCTCGTGGAGCGGATCCGGAACCGCCACCGCGTCCTCGTCATCGAGGCCGGCCACCAGGATCTCCACCAGCGTGCGACGCTGGCGATCTGCGCCATCTCGACGGATGGGCGGGATGTGGAGGCGCGGCTTCAGCGGGTCCGGACGACGGTCGACGAGAGCTGGCCGGGGTTCGTCCTCTCGTGGGACGTGGACGTGACGCCGCTCTGAGGAGGAACGATGACCAGGTACCACGACACGCGCAACGCCCGCCTCGAGGACTCGATCCGGTCGGTTCTCGCGGAGCTTCTGCTCTTCGAGGTCAAGGACCCGAGGCTCGACCAGGTGACGGTCTCCGGCGTCAAGCTGACGGGGGACCGGTCCCGGGCGACGATCTACTTCTCGCTGATCGGAGACGAGGAGCGGGAACGCCAGGCCGCGGACGGGTTCACGGCGGCCGGCGCGTTCCTCCGGCGGGAGCTCGCGCGCCGGATGCGCCTGCGGATCATCCCGGAGCTCGTGTTCGAGCGTGACACGAGCTACGCCTACGGCGACCACATGGACCGGGTGTTCGATCGGCTGCACCGCGAGGGCGTCCTGCCCCCGGCGGAGGACGACGGTCCCGTGGAGGAGGGCTGATGGCGCGCGTCACGGGGGAGCCCGGACCGGCGGTGGAGCGGCTCGCCTCGGCGCGGAGGGCGCTCCTGACCTCCCACGCCTCACCCGACGGCGACGCCGTGGGTTCGGAGATCGCCCTGGCGGAGCTCGCCCGCGGGCTCGGGGTGGAGCCGGTCATCGTCAACCGGGACCCGATGCCGGCGGGCCTCGACCTGATGCCCGGCGCCGGTGCGGTCCGGCTGCTGGAGACGGTGGAGGGTGACCTGCTCGAGGGGATCGACCTCGTGGTGACGCTGGAGTGCCCCGAGCTCGACCGGGCCGGGATCGAGGGTCTGGACCGGCGGCCGATCCTCAACATCGACCACCACAGGGGGAACGCCCGGTACGGCGAGGTGGCGTTCCTGGACGACACGGCCCCGGCCGTCGGCGAGATGGTGTGGCGGATGTTCCGGCATGCGGCGATCGAGCCCTCGCCGGAGGCGGCGACGGCGGCGTTCGTGGCGCTTTCGACGGACACCGGCGACTTCCGGTACGGGAACGCCACGCCCAGGGCGTTCGAGGCGGCGGCGGAGATGGTGGCGGCGGGGGCCCGGCCCGAGCAGGTCTCGGAGTGGGTCCACGAGCAGAAGACCCCCGGCTCGATCCGGCTGCTCGGCGAGGCGCTCCGGACGCTCGAGCTGCTGGCCGGCGGGCGGGTCGCCGTGATGCAGGTGGACCCGGAGGCGTTCCGGAGGGCCGGCGCCACCGCGGCGGACACCGACGACCTGATCGACGTGCCCCGGACCATCGCCGGCGTCCGGGTGACGGTGTTCCTCAAGCAGTGGGAGCCGGGCGTGGTCCGGGTCAGCCTGCGGTCGAGGGGGACGCTGGACGTCCGGTCCGTCGCTGCCCGGTTCGGTGGCGGCGGCCACACCAACGCGGCGGGGTGCACGATCCACGGGGAGATCGGGGCGGTCCGCCGGGACGTGGTCCGGGCGGTACTCGAGCTGGTGGAGGAGGGGTGATGGCGCGGAAGAGGCACTCGAAGCTCAACGGGCTGCTCCCGGTGGTCAAGGCCGGGGGGCCGACGTCCCACGACGTGGTGGACATGGCGCGGAAGGCGCTCCGGGAACGCCGGATCGGGCACACGGGGACGCTCGATCCCATGGCGGAGGGGCTGCTCCTGCTGTGCGTGGGCAACGCGACCCGGCTTCAGCAGTACCTCCTGGGGTGGGAGAAGACGTACACCGGGACGATCCGGCTCGGGACGGCCACCGAGACCTACGACCGGGAGGGGGAGACGATGGAGCCCTCGGGGCCCGTTCCGGACCTCGGAGAGGGGGCGCTGGCGGAGCTCGCCGCCGCCTTCACCGGCACCATCGAGCAGCTCCCGCCGCCGTACTCGGCCAAGAAGGTCCGCGGCAAGAAGCTGTACGAGCTGGCCCGTGAGGGGGAGACGGTGGAGGTGGAGCCCAAGACCGTCACCGTGCACGCGCTCGAGCTCCGCACCTCCGGACCGGACCTGCTCGAGTTCGAGGTCACCTGCTCGTCGGGGTTCTACGTCCGATCGCTGGCCCACGACATCGGCGTCCGGCTCGGGTGCGGCGCGCACCTGGACAGCCTCCGGCGGGTGGCCATCGGTCCGTACACCGTGGAGCGGGCTCTGCCCCAGGAGGCGCTCGAGGCGGCGTCGGATCCGGCGGACGTGACGGGCGCCGGGGCCTGGATCCCCCTGGCCGAGATCCATCTCCCGTTCACCGACGTGGTGCTCAACCCGACGGCCGCAGACCGGTTCCTGCACGGTGGCGAGGTGATCGTCCTGCGCAGCGACTCCCGACCCGTTGCGGCGGGCGACCCGATCGTCCTGCGCAACCGGGAGGGCCGCCTGCTCGGGGTCGGCACCGTCGCCACGGTGATGGCTCGGGGCCGCACCGTGGCGATCCGGCCTCGGACCGTCATCGGCGCCTGACGGAACCGCCGGTCTCGGCACCGGCCCATCGGATCCTGCGGCACCGCCTGGGTGCCTGCTATCCTTCCGCGGACGATACGACGGGGAGGTTCCATGGCGGAGCGGAAGAAGGGCGTGCTGCGGTCGTTTCCCGGGATGTTCTGGCTGGTGATTCTGTTCGAGTTCTTCGAACGGGGCTCGTACTACGGCGTCATGAGCATCCTGTCGGTCTACCTGACCGACCGGCTGGGGTTCCCGAAGGAGAACGTCGGGCTGATCAAGGGCACGATCCAGCCTCTGCTGTACTTTCTGCCCATCGTCACCGGGGCGCTGGCGGACCGGTTCGGGTACCGGAAGGTGCTGCTCGCCGCGTTCACCCTCCTGGGGACGGGGTACCTCCTGACCTCCCAGGCCACGGCGTACACGGCGGTGTTCCTGGCGCTGTGCGTCATGGGGCTGGGAGCCGGCGCGTTCAAGCCGATCGTCTCCGGCACCATCGCCCGGGTGACCGACGAGTCCAACAGCACCGTCGGGTTCGGGATCTACTACTGGTCGATCAACCTCGGTGCGTTCCTGTTCCCGCTGATCCTCGTGCCGCTGCTCAAGTCCACGGTGGGGTGGAGCTGGGTGATCGTGGCCGCAGCGGTGGGCACCGGCGCCATGATCCTGCCGACCCTCCTGTTCTACCGCGAGCCCCCCGCCGACCCGTCGGTGGCCCGAAAGGACGCGAACCTCGTCCAGACCCTGGCCGACGCCTTCGAAATCATCTACTCGCCGGTGATCCTCGCAGTCCGCCGGGCGGCGTCCTCCCCGGCGGTCCGCGCCGCGGTGGTCGCCGCCGGGATCGTCCTGGCGGCGCTCGGCGCGTGGCGGTACCTGGCGCCGGGTGAGGCCGTGATGGCCGCGCCGGGTACGGCGTTCGCGGGGGAGGGCGGGCCGTACGAGGTCAGGGTGGTACGGGACATGACGGCGGAGGCGCCCTGGACGGTGGAGTCCGCGGGCGATCCGGCCCACCCCGTGCTGACGGTGCACGACCCGGACCGGACCCTCGCCGCGGCGCCGGAGGTGCTGGCGGCGCTCGGCGGCGCCCCGGGCACGCCGGAAGCGCTGGAACGGGCGGTCCGCACGGCCGAACAACCGCCGCGAATCCGGCTCGTCCTGGACCCCGGCGCGGGGTCGCCGTCGGTGGAGCCGGGCGAGGGGGGCGAGACAGTGGTCCGCGTCCCGCCCCGGGCCGAGGCCGCCGGGGCGCTGGCCGCGCTCCGGGCCGTCCCCGAGCTGGCGTTCCTGCCGGATCGCACGGTGGGGGAGCTGCTCTCCCGCGCGTCGCGGCGGCCGTTCCTGCTGGGGTTCGTCGCCCTCGTGCTCTGGGCCGCGGCGCTGGCCGTGGTGCTCCAGCCCCGCTACCGGGACGCCGCGCCGGGGACGCGGCGGACCATGGTCCTTGGGACGGTGGGGGTGGGACTGGCGCTGCTCTGGCTCCTGCCGGGGCTGTCCGGATTCGCCCGGATCGTCTCCTCGGTCATCTACCTGACCGTTTCCGCCATCTTCCTGATGGACCTGGAGGATCTCGACAGGTTCCGGGACCACTGGCGGTTCCTGCTGCTGATCTTCCTCTACTCCGGGTTCTGGGTGCTCTACTTCCAGATGTTCGACTCGGTGCTCTGGTACGTCAAGGCGTACGTGGACGCCTCGTCGCTCGACCACGCCGTCAACGGCCTCCTGGCCTCCCTGGGGATCGGGATCTCGTGGCGGTTCGACGTGGAGCACGTCACCGTCATCAACGCCGGGACGATCATCCTGCTCCAGCTCGTGGTGTCCTCCATCGTCCGGAAGACCCGCGCGCTGCCCACCATGATCGCGGGGATCCTGATGGGGACCGTCGGGATGGCGATTCTGGCCGTCTCCACGTCGATCTGGGTGTTCATCGCCGGGATCGTCATCTTCTCCATCGGCGAGATGACCGCGCACCCGAAGTTCATCTCCTACGTCGGCCTGATCGCCCCGCGGGACCGGGTGGCGACGTACATGGGGTACATCTTCCTCTACGGCGTCATCGGCTCGTCCATCGGCGGCGTACTCGGGGCGAACCTGTACGTCCACTACGTCGACCGGCTCAACCAGCCGCGAACGCTGTGGCTGATCTTCTCCATGATCGGTGTGGCCACCATCGCCGGGCTGCTGCTCTACTCCCGCCTCGTCCACCGCGAGGCGGCGCCGGAGGCGGAGGGCGCGTGAGGCCGGAGGGGTTCCCCGCCTGGTCCGAGGACCCGTACCTCCGCGAGCTTGAGACCCGGGTGGTCTCGGTGGAGCCCGGGGAGGACGGGACGGTCCTCGTGGAGCTCGAGGACACGGTGCTCTACCCGGAGGGCGGCGGGCAGCCGGCGGACACCGGCCGGATCGGCGGGGCCCGCGTCGTGAGCGTCCGGAAGTGGGGCGGCCGGATCGTCCACGTGGTGGAGGGCGAGGTGGCGCCGGGGCCGGTGACGGTGCGCCTCGACTGGGACCGGCGGTACGACCACATGCAGCAGCACACGGCCCAGCACCTGCTGACTGCCCTGGCCGGGCGGCACCTCGGGTGGACCACCACGGGGTTCGGGATCGGGCCGGAGGTCGCCACGCTGGACGTGGAGGTGAAGCGCCCGGCCCCGGAACGGCTCCGGGAGCTCGAGGAGCTCGTGGCGGAGGCGGTCCGGGCTGCCCGGCCCGTTCGGGTGCGGTGGATCCGCCGGGAGGAGATGGAACGGCTCGAGGTCCGGTCGCGGCGGCTCCCCGCGGGTCTCGACGGGCCGATCCGGCTGATCGAGATCGAGGGGATCGACCGGAACACCTGCGGCGGCACCCACGTGGCCTCCACGGCGGAGGTGGAGGCCGTGGCCATCGTCGGCACCGAGCCGATGCACGGGGGGACGCGGCTCTCCTGGGTCGCGGGGCGGCGGCTGCGGCGCAGGATGGCGGCGCGGGAGGAGCTGCTGGCCGGACTGCGGCGCGTGACCGGCGCGGGGGACGCCGAGCTCGCCGGGATCGTGGAGCTCAAGCTGCGGCAGCTCAAGGAGGCCCGGGCCGAGGCGGGCCGGCTGCGGGAGCGGCTCGCCGGGTCCACGGCGCGGGAGCTGATGGCGCGGGAAGGCCCCGTGGTGGCCGCGAAGCTGGAGGACGGCGACACGGTGGCCGCCGTGGCGTCGAAGCTGGCCGGTTCGCCGGGGAGCAAGGCGTACCTCCTCGTGGCGCCGGACGGGGCGCTGGCCCTGGCGCTGGCCGCCGAGGCGCCCGGGCGGGCCGAGGCGCTGGGCCCCGTTGCGGCGGAGGC
>Ga0256835_1000755_pt1 | contig 21605 bp, 17 predicted proteins | sample PIR30metaG_FD_185972 | JGI IMG/M metagenome (GOLD analysis project Ga0256835, IMG submission 185972) | Hydrothermal vent microbial communities from East Pacific Rise, Pacific Ocean - PIR-30 | ecosystem: Environmental > Aquatic > Marine > Hydrothermal vents | place: Pacific Ocean: East Pacific...
TAACTAAGGACGTGCCCGGGTCGGCTACGGGAGAAGATAAAAGTGAAGATAGCGGTTAGCGGCAAGGGCGGGGTGGGCAAGACGACCTTTGCGGCGCTTTTGGCCCGGGCCCTGGCCAAGCGCGGCCTCAACGTGCTGGCGGTGGACGCCGACCCGGACGCCAACCTGGGACAGGCCCTGGGGTTTGCCGACTACGACAAGCTGGTGCCGGTGAGCGAGATGAAGGACCTGATCGCCGAGCGCACCGAGAGCGACGGCCAGAACATGGGCACCTTTTTCAAGCTCAACCCCACGGTGAACGATCTGCCCGAGAAGCTCAGCGTAGAGAAGGACGGGGTGCGGCTGATGGTGATGGGCACGGTGAAGAAGGGCGGCGGCGGTTGCATCTGCCCGGCCTCCACCATGCTCAAGGCCCTAATGACCCACATGGTGCTTTTGTCCAAGGACGCGCTTATTTTGGACATGGAGGCCGGCCTGGAGCACCTGGGGCGCGGCACCAGCCGGGGGGTTGATTTCCTGGTGGTGGTGGTGGAGCCGGGCCGGCGCTCGGTGGACACGGCCAACCACATCAAGCAACTGGCCGCCGATTTGGGCATGACCCGGGTGCTGATTGTGGGCAACAAGATACGCGGGGACAAGGACCGCGAGTACCTGCAAAAGGCGCTGGACGGTTTCGAGTTCTTGGGTTTCATGGACTACGACGACGAGGTGATCGCCTGCGACATGGAGGCTATCTGCCCGGCCGACGCGGCCACCGCGGCCCGCGACGCAGTTAGCGCCATGGCCGACAAGCTCATGGCTATGCACCAGCCGAGGGCGTAGATAGTATGAAGTAGTTCAGACTTAATCTGACGCCCGGAGTCCTATGGGGGGGCAACTGTTAGATTAAATAATTTCGTTGCTACGCTTCAGAAGAAACTTAACTTCGTATAGTCGGAGTTCGACATTTGGAACCGTGCTTAATGCATAGTGAAGGGATTTATCCGCCTCGTGGCAAATGATCATCCCCCGCACTTCCTCTTCATCCTCGGCCAAGTGTGTTTTAACCCACCCGATGTAACGAAGTAGTTGACCGACCGTTTTATCGCTTGTTTTATCTCGTTTAAGCTCGATTACGAGCCAATGCGCTTCTTTCCTGTGCTTGGCCAGCAGATCAATGCGACCAACGTCGCAAGGATATTCGTACCCGGCCTCATCGTCTCCGGGTTCCTGGTAGAGTGCCCAATCGCGACCTAGCTCCATCAGGTCCCAGTTGTCACGCAGGAATTCATGCAGGTGACGTTCAAGTCCGAACTGCTGTTGGTCCGCTACAACCTCGTCGCTAAGCATCGTTTTAGTGGCTTCCGGTAGTGACTGGTCCCCGGATTCCTTTTGGTCCAGACACCACCAAAGGGCGTCTAAGGCCCAAAGGTCGAGATGGAGCCTTTCTCGGATGTAAAGCAATATTTGGTTGACCTTGACATACCGACTACCAAAGGGTTCGCCCCGGTCGAACTTTGGCCAAATACCCAGCCGTTTCATGTTTGCTTCGGAACGGTTGTTCCATACGCCGTACCGATCAGGCTGGGTGACTAGAAGGATAGCAGAGGCCATATTCTTGCCCATGCCAGAAACCATTGCGATGGCCTTGTCCAGCCGATCTGTTAACGGACGTTTCTCATCAACAAGTATTGCCAGGGCATCTCTGAGCCGGTCCATGTCGGCACAAACCCGAGATCCTTGCCGGTGTAGTCCACTCCAATGTTTGTTGTTTTCGATTTTAAGGAAGCTGCGGAATTCATCCTCGGTTATCTCGGGCACATGTTTTAAAGAAAAGACCCGCTGAAACCGCTCCAATACGGCGTCCCTCGGCTCCACGATCTCGTTGTAAATATCCATATCCTTGAAGATAGCGAGATTCTCGCGGAGGTCCCCAATCACTTCTGCCGGTACGGTATCAGTCATGCTTTTTCCTTTTACTTGCGCTAGCCGGGGGTTGTTCTCCCGTGGGCTTTAAATCGGCGCCGACTCACAGCAAAATTAACACACCGGGCTTCGTTCTTACCAACAATTTTGAAATAGCGCTATTTAGCCCCCGGCCGCCCGCACGATGGTTCGGCCTTAACCACCGCGATGCCTGGTTTACCCGTTAGCCTCCAGCCGCCCGTGGCCCCCGTACGATGGCGATGATCTTCTCACCTGCATCCCGCGCCACCAACACCTAGCCCTCGGCCGCCCGCACGCTGGCGATGCCCGGTTTGCCAGGCTAGCCCCCGGCGGCGCGCACGATGGCCCGGAGGTGCGTTAGCGCATCCGGCTCAAAGAAGGCCGGGGCGCAGTCGGACTGGGCGGCGATGAACCCCGGCAGGTTCAAGAAGGCCACCGCGTTGCCAAAGAAAAACTTGTCGGCCGCCTCGTCGCTGAGCCAGTCGTGCTCGGCGAAGATGGCCTGGAAGGTGTCGCGAAACTCCTGGGTGTGACCCACCATCTCCATCATGTGCCAGTCGGTGCCGTACATCACCTTGTCGGCAAACTTGTATTTGCCCTGGTCGCTCATGGCCGCCTTGAAGTTGGCGATGAAGCGCTTTTTCTTTTTGCCGTCTTGCAGGATGCCGGTGAGGTAGGAGAAGTCACAGTAGACCTTGGGGTACTTGCGGCAGAGCCGCACCACGGTGCGGGGGTAGCAAAGCTGCCCGGCCTGCTTCCAGTGGGTGCGCGTGCTGTACCAGCCGTCGGTGTCGGTGGTCTCCTGGCTGTCGGGATAGATATCGCCGCTTAGGTTGCAGGGGATGTTTTGGTAGTCGCCGCCGCCGGCGTGGCCCAGGCACAGGCGCAGGTCGGGGTATTCTTTGAGCACCGCGGCCCAGTGCAGCGGGTCGGCGCAGATGCCGGTGCCGGACCAGGCCTCAAAGCCGGTGGGGGTGCAGTGGGCCATGATGGGTATGTCTTCGGCGCAGCACCAATCGTAGAGCTGGCGCAGGACGGGGTAGGAGTCCCAGTCGTCGGGGCGGTAGTTGAGCGGGGGGTATATCTTCACGCCGATGTGGCCGTGGCAGCGGGCCTGCTGGCACAGCTCCAGGGCGCGGGGTCCGCGCTCGGGGTGAAAGGCCACGAAGCCCAGCAGGCGTCCGCCGGCGCGCTTGATGAAGTCGGCGGAGCGATGAATCTGCACATCATCAAAGGGGTATTCCGGGCCGATGGTGGGGACCGGGCCGTTGCGCCAGCGGTAGGGTGGTTCTATGTCCATGGTATGATGGACCATGAGGGCGGGCTGGTCATCGGGGCGGTAGTTTTGGTTGAGCAGTTGATCGAAGAGCACCGCGTCGCTGGTTAGCATCTTGAGCACAAAGGCGGCCACCTGCCCCTGGTTCATCATTAGTATATTGATGATCACGCCGTGCAGCAGGCTCATCAGGTCGCGCAGCAGGCTCAGGCGGGTGAACTCGGCGGTCACCTCGTCGGCCTCGGTAAAGGCGAGCGACAGGTCATCGCCGAGGATGTCGACGTCGTAGGGGTCGCGGCGTTGCCGGGCGTCTTCGCGCAAAAGACTCACCACCGCCTGGTGCAGCTGGGAGTTGCGGGCGCGCTCGACGGTGTCCTTGAGGTTGCTGGTTTTTATCTCGGCGTCCAGGTGCCGCTGGATCACCTCCACCAGGGCGCGGGCCACGGTCTCGGGGTCGGACTCGGTTTGGCGCAGGCCGAGCCAGCCGAGATGGCCGTCGTCGGTCTCCAGCAGCGGGCTGCCGATGAGCTGCTTGAGCACTCGGCCGAAGGTCTTGGCCAGCGACCGCGGCAGGGGCGCCTTGTGGTCCAGCACCTCCTCAATGGGCACGTAGAACCCGTTGAACAGGTGGGTGTGGACATCGATGAGCCGGTTAATGGCCATGGGTCCCCTCCCGGAAAAGATGAAACCAGGTTTGATTATGTTGGGTTGCTTAATATCTAACTATAAAGCCTGCCTTCTTTATTAACGCCGCTCCATGGCGCCGGCCTAACAAAACATCTCTCTTAACCGGACAATCAAACAATACGCCCTGCCGCCCCCCCACAATGCGCCCCCGTTCGCCTCGCAATACGCCCTACCGCCCCCCCCACAATACGCCCCCGTTCGCCTCGAATTAACGCCCGGACTGCGTAATGCTCATTCACCTGGTCTATAAGTTTTCGGGCGGCCAGGTTGTGTTGTGGGCACAAGCCTTTTTTGATGGCCACCACTTATATGTTAGCACGGTCCGGGGCTAGGTGTCGCGGCGGTTGCGCCGGCGGCGGCGGAACCAACCGAGCAGGCCGATGCCCGAACCAAAGAGCAACAGGCTGGTCGGTTCGGGAGTGACCGAGATTTTGAAGTCAGTGAACTCCATGGGCAGGCTGCGGTCATGGGGCATGAACGAGCTTAGGGAAATGACGCCCAGGTTGCCGAGGATATCGCCGCCGGCCGGGTCGGTGGTGTTGATGATGGCCATTATCTCGTGGTCGAACCACAGTTCCACGAAGTTGCCATGGCTGGGTTTGTGAATGCCGACGTGGTGCTCGGAGCCGACGTCCGAGGGGTCGCGCTGCTTGTAAACGTGGGTGGCGCTGTGAGGGGTGGTGTGGTTTTGGGTGAGGTGGCGGGCGCCATAAACCTCGCCGTTGTCACCCATGAGGCCGATGTGAAAGCGCGACGAGGCGCCGCTTTCGGTAAAGCCGTCGACGAACAGGGCGGGGCAGGTTCCCCACTGGGGAGTGATGAAAGAGGCGGTGATCCATACTCCCTGGTTGGCTACTGATCTGGCGCCGAACTGGTCGGTGCCCACCCCCATATTGCCCGTGACCTGCAGATTGCCGGCGGAGTTGACAAACACCGGGGAACCGACTTGAACCCAGTTCCAGGTGATGCCTTTCCAGTCCAAGGTGTTGGCCCCGGCGATAGGAGCCAGGCCCAAAACGGCGATGATCATGACGGCGTAAAGCAGTATCCAGCTACCCCGTTGGCGCGACATAATACCCTCCCTTTGTTAGCAGTAATATTTCCTGTCCGGTCCCAAAAACAAAGCCCTTTTGCTGCGCCAAAGCGGCAGCAAAAGGGCAATCATGGCCCACTTTTAAATTTTATTTAGCATAAAAAATATAGGATTGTGAGTCAAGCTGGAATTAATAAATCATCATAAAGCAGTATGTGAATACGACTATGTAAGGCTTGTAATACGAATAAAGGGTGATATTGGTTTTCGTAGTTTTAAGGTAAAGTTCATTTGAGCAGTATGGATAAAAGTAAGGATTGATGCTCTTAATTGAAGGCGTTAACGCCGCCGCGCCCCTGGGCCGCCGCCGGGCCGGAGTCGGCGCACTTCCCATCGCCGCCGAGCTGTAGTACATAGCAGGGGCCAACGCGACAACCCGAAGACCAAGGAAAAGGCAAAGGTGCTCGGCGAGCTGAAAAATATCCAAGTGGTGCTGGTGCGGCCGCGCTTTCCCGAAAACATCGGCGCGGCCGCCCGGGCCATCGCCAATATGGGCCTCGGCGGCCTGCGGGTGGTGATGCCGCAAAAGTACCGGGTCAAGTCCGTCAACGCCCTGGCCGCCTCGGCCGGCGCCCCGGTGCTGCAGTCCATGACCATCCACCCGGACCTCGACAGCGCCCTGGCCGACGCGGTCGCCGCCTTTGCCACCACCGCGCGCACCGGCGAAAAACGCGGCCGGCTCACCAGCCCGCGCAACGTGGCCCCCGAAGTCCTCTCCCTGGCCGAACGGGGAACCGTGGCCCTGGTCTTCGGCCCCGAAGACCGCGGACTCACCACCGAAGAAGTGGACGCCTGCCGCCTGTCAGTGAATATCCCCACCACCGAGGCCGCCAGCCTGAACCTGGCCCAGGCCGTCATGGTCCTGGCCTACGAACTGCGCACCAGCGCCATGGAACGCCACGGTCGTAAAACCCGCGCCCCACGCGGAAAACCCGCCCCCCTGGCCGAACTAAACGGACTAAAAGAACACCTGGTGCAAGCCCTGGTGGCTATCGGTACCCTGCCGGCCGATAACCCCAAACACTTCTTCCGACCCATGAAACTAGCCCTGGAACGCGCCGAACCCACTAGCGAAGAAGTGCGCGCCCTGCGCGGTATCGCCCGCCAAATCCTCTGGCTGGCCCGGCAGGTGAAGACGGAAGAGGAAGAGGAAGAGTGAAGAGTGAAGAGTGATCGGGGGGACCCTTTCTTTTAGAAAAAAGAAAGGGTCCCCCCGAACCTCCCTCCCAAAGAAAACCATAGGGGGGTTAAAGACGCTATCGCCTGCGACAGTCGCAATCGCGGTCTCCCGCCGTCCGGTTGCAATGCTAGTGCTGGTTAAGGTGTGGTGTTGGGTTCCTTTTAGAAAAAAGAAAGGGCCTCCCCGAACCCCCCTCCCAAAGAAAACCATAGGGGGGTTAAAGACGCTATCGCCTGCGACGGTCGCAATCGCGGTCTCCCGCCGTTCGGAAAAATCCACTATTCGTTATTAGGCCGGCTTCCCCAGGCCCCCGCGGCGGTCGCCAACGCTTCAGGGCACCACCAGGCCCATGTCCGGGGTCAAGACGGCCCGGGCCAAGGTCTGGGCCACGATCTGGTTGGTCTTGGCGTTGGGATGGCCGTCGAACTGGTTCTGCCAGGTCTTAAGGTTGCGCAGTTGGGGCAGGCCGTCGACCACCTGCACCCGGCCGTGCAGGGGCCAGTGGAGGATCACCTGGTCCACGGCCAGGTCGCCGCCGCGCAGGTATTCCACCTGCAGGCGTAAATCCTTTACCCCCGCAGGCCCCACCGTGAAGGGTAAGGCGACCTTGTGCCACCGGCCCTGGTTGTTGCCGGCGGGTACGTCTTTACGGCTCAGCACGTGGCCCTGGCCGTCGGTCACCTGCAGGCGGGCCACCGGTGCGTCGCCGGAGCTGGAGGCGATCTTGAGCCGGAAGTCGGCCCGGTAGTGCCCGGCGGTGATGGCCAGCCAGTGGGGCAGCGGGCCGTCGACCACGATGCTGCCCGGGGCGGTGCCGCGGCGCGCCAGGCGGATGACGCCGTAGGGCGAGGAGCCGTCGCGCTGGTCCACGCCTTTTTGATGCGGGGTCATCCAGGCGGGATACGAGATATCCTCGGCGCCGGCGGCGCGTATGACCTGCTGGTGCAGGTGCCGCAGGGGGTAGGGCTGGGAGCCCAGGCCGCGCCGGGGCAGGGTGGGATAGAGATACACGATGGTGCGGGGGGCGATGCTGGTGGCCCGGTCCAGCCAGGAGTGGAACAGCAGCTCAAAGACCAACCAGTGGTAGGTGCCGGAGCGGTAGTTATGGGCCAGGTATTGGATATAAGTGGGGGCCAGCCGCGGCAGGGCGTCGGCCAGGCGTATATCTAAAAAGCGGTACAGGTAGGAGTAGCGGCGCAGGAAGTGGTGGAAGGGCAGGTTGCGCCAGACGGCCATTTTGCTGGTGGGTCGCAGTTCCTTGTCCACCTCCAGGTCATTGACGTACCAGATATAGACGATGACGTCGGGCTTGGTGATGGCGCCCAGTTTTCGCAGGTCCTTGCAGTGATGATCGATCTCGTGGCCCGCCTTGGCGATGACGTCCATCTGCCAGCGTCCCGGTTGCCTCTGGTTGAGGATGTTCAGCAGTTGGTTGGTGATGCCTTTACGCCAGTCGGACTGGGCCCCGGTGGTGATGGAGTCGCCCTGCACCAGGATTCGCTTCACCCCCGGCGGCTTAGGCCCGGAGCTACCCGGCCCGCGCGGGCTGAACTGGGGGCGGTGGTGCGGGTTCTTGGTGTGCACGATGTAGTGTGGGTTGGGGCTGCGGTGCGTGGTGGAGGGGAAGTCGTGGTACAGGATGTATATCCACAGCTCGCCCAGGGCCAGGGCCAGGGCCAAGGAGAGCAGACAGAGCGCCAGGTTGGCCAGGGCGTGCTTGACAAAGCGCATGCCGTGTTGCCGGAGGCGCCGGTAAAGAGCCTGGGCCAGGAAGATAAGCGGGGGGCTCAGCAGGGCGATAGACAAGAAGCCATGGTATAGCGGGGTCAAGAGGATCAAGACGACCGGGGCGAGACAGTAGGACCAGCGGCGCAGGGCTGGTTCTTCGTCCTCGCCGCGGCGCCGGGCCAACCAGCCCACCATCCGGGTGAGGAGCCAGGCCACCATCCCGCCGACCAGGGCGGCGCCGGCCAGGCGGGCCGTGATGTGGGCATAGCCGTTATGGGCCGCCCAAAGCAGTTGGGAGTACATGGCCAGGCCGGCCAGGCCGAGGTAGATGCCCGCCGCGCTGACGCCCCGCCGGTAGTTTACCCGTCCCCGCTGCGGCCGGGGGCGCGGTTGTTTTTTGAGCAGGCTGGTCATTATCTGGTTGACCTTGCAATGCGCGCAGTGGCTGAAAACCGCTACCGTCGGCCTTGGGGCTCACCGGTCGTCCGCTGCCGCGCCGGAGTAACCTAAAATCGTTGTGCCGAGAATTGTTACCACTATAGCAGAGTAGGCCAAAATCGACAATGCCGCCGCCGGGGCCCACGCAAACGTTGACATTGTCTTTCAAAGGCTTACCTTATATAAACAAGCTGAATTTACGGAATGTCGCACGTGGCCGGTGCCTGGCCGGTAAAAATATTAACATCCACACCTATCAAGCGAGGTGACCAGATATGCGATTTGACAAATTTACCATGAAGAGCCAGGAGGTGCTGCAAGGCGCCATGACCCTGGCCGACAAAAAGGGAAGTCCCCAGATCGAGCCCATCCACCTGTTGGCGGTGATCCTGGAGATAAGCCAGGAGATAGCCCACCCGGTGATCGGCAAGGTCGGAGCCAATGTAAACGCGGTAATGGCCTCCTGCCAGGAGGCCCTGAACAAGCTGCCCCAGGTGGCCGGGGCCACCGGCCAGGCCCACCTGTCGCCGGCGGCCATGGAGGTACTCAACCAGGCCCAAGCCCAGGCCGAGGCCATGCGCGACGAGTACACCTCCATCGAGCATATCCTGTTGGCCCTGGCCGGCAGCGAGAGCGCCGCCGGCGATGTGTTGCGTGACCACGGCATCACCCCTGATGCCATCATGGCCGTGTTGCAGGACATCCGCGGCACCCAGCGGGTTACCGATGAAAACCCGGAAGACAAGTACGAGGCGCTCAAGAAGTTCGCCCGCGACCTCACCGAGGCGGCGGCGGCCGGCAAGCTGGACCCGGTCATCGGGCGCGATGAGGAGATACGCCGGGTGATCCAGATTCTCTCGCGCCGCACCAAGAACAACCCGGTGCTCCTGGGCGAGCCCGGGGTGGGCAAGACGGCGGTGGTGGAGGGCCTGGCCCAACGTATCGTGGCCGGCGACGTGCCCGAGGGGCTCAAGGACAAGCAGTTGGTGAGCCTGGACATGGGGTCGCTCATCGCCGGGGCCAAGTATCGCGGCGAGTTTGAAGACCGGCTCAAGGCGGTGCTCAAGGAGGTCATCGACGCCCAGGGCCGCATCATCCTGTTCATCGACGAGATGCACACCCTGGTGGGGGCTGGCAAGGCCGAGGGGGCCATGGACGCCGGCAACATGCTCAAGCCGCCCCTGGCCCGTGGCGAGCTGCGCTGTATCGGGGCCACCACCATCAAGGAGTACCGCCAGAACATCGAGAAGGACGCCGCCCTGGAGCGGCGCTTCGCCCCGGTGATGGTTAACGAGCCCAGCGTGGAAGACACCATCGCCATCTTGCGCGGGCTCAAGGAGAAGTACGAGGTGCACCACGGGGTGCGCATCAAGGATTCGGCCCTGGTGGCCGCCGCCACCCTGAGCCACCGTTACATCACCGACCGCTTCCTGCCCGACAAGGCCATCGACTTGATGGACGAGGCCGCTTCCAAGTTGCGCATCAACATCGACTCGCTGCCCGAGGAGCTGGACTTCATGCAGCGGCGCATAACCCAGCTCAACGTGGAAGCCGAGATGCTCAAGAAGGAGAGCGACGAGGCCAGCGCCCAGCGCCTGGAGAAGGTGAACCAGGAGATAAAGGAGCTGAGCGAAAAGGCCCAGCGGCTGCAGGCCGAGTGGGAGACCGAAAAAGGGGTCATCGAGGCCATTCGCTTTGCCAAGGAGAAGATAGACAACCTGCGGGCCGAGCTGGAGCGGGTCGAGCGCGCCGGCGACCTCAACCGGGCGGCCGAGATAAAGTACGGCGAGTTGCCGGAGCTGGAAAAGGAGCTGGCCGAGGCCCAGGCGGCCATGGACCGGCGGCAGCGGGAGGGCAAGTCGCTGGTGCGCGAAGAAGTCAGCGCCGAGGACGTGGCCGAGGTGGTGGCCAAGTGGACCAACATCCCGGTGGCCAAGCTGCTGGAGGGCGAGCGCGAAAAGCTCCTGCACATGGAAGAGCGCATCTCCAAGCGGGTGGTGGGCCAGTCCGAGGCCATCACCGCGGTGGCCAACGCGGTGCGCCGGGCGCGTTCGGGCCTGCAAGACCCCAACCGTCCCATCGGGTCTTTCATCTTCCTGGGCCCCACCGGGGTGGGCAAGACCGAGCTGGCCCGCGCCCTGGCCGAGTTCCTTTTTGACGACGAGCAGGCCATGATCCGGCTGGACATGAGCGAGTTCATGGAAAAGCACTCGGTGGCCCGGCTCATCGGCGCACCTCCGGGTTACGTGGGCTACGAGGAGGGCGGCTATCTCACCGAGGCGGTGCGTCGCCGGCCCTACAGCGTGGTGCTCTTCGACGAGATCGAAAAGGCCCACCCCGACGTGTTCAACGCCCTGCTGCAGATTCTCGATGACGGCCGGCTCACCGACGGCCAGGGTCGCACGGTGGATTTCAAGAACACGGTGCTCATCATGACCTCCAACCTTGGCAGCCAGTACATCATGGAGATGAACGAGGCCGACCGGCGCCAGGAGATGGAAAAGGCGGTGATGGACGCCCTGCGGGCCCAGTTCAAGCCCGAGTTCCTCAACCGGGTGGACAACGTGGTTATCTTCCACTCCCTGAGCCGGGAGGACATCGCGGCCATCGTGGATATACAGATAGAGCGCTTAAACCGTCTGCTGGCCGACCGCGACCTGGCCATCGAGCTCACCGAGGAGGCCAAGGCCGTGCTGGCCGATGCCGGCTACGACCCGGTCTATGGCGCGCGTCCCTTGAAGCGGGCCATCCAGAGCATGGTGCAAGACGTCCTGGCCATGAAGATACTGGCCGGCGAGTTCGCCCCCGGCGACAAGATCATCGCCGAGGCCGATGGCGGCGAGTTGGTCTTCCGCAAGGCCTGAGCCGCGGCGCGCCAGGCGGCCGTAAACACCAATCCCGGCGTCCGGGGGCCATCCCCGGGCGCCGGGTTTTTTAAGCCGCAGGGGCTTTAAATCGGCCGGTGCGATTTGCTAGCATGAGCCAGGCGAAAAGCGGGAGGCCGATGATGCAAGCTTTGGCAAGGGGAAGATGGCCGCTGGCCTGGGTGCTGGTCCTGGCCTTGGTCCTGGCCTGGGCCGCGGCGACCCCGGTGCGGGCGGACGCGCCGCGCGGCCTGGTGGGCAAGTGGAAACTGGTGGAGGGCTCCCCGGGCATCCACCTGGGGCTTATCTATTTCTTTGATGCCGACCACAGCGGCCGGACGGTGTTTTTCGGCAACCGGACCATCCACTGGAAGTGGCGCCTGGAGCGCGACCATCTCATCATTCAAAACCCCGACGGCTCCGGCCGGGAGCATACCCTCACCTGGCTGGGCCGGCACCGCTGCAAACTTACGGGCAAGTACGGCTTCATTGTCTTCCAGCGCCAGTAGGGGGTGGTGAGCAGCGTGACCGATGAAGCCCCCACCGTGGCCCAAGCCCTTGAGAGCATGCCCGGGCTGGCCGACCTGTTGCGGCCCCTGCCACCGGAGGCGCGGCTCACCTGGCCGGTGCTGGAGGCCCACGCCGCGCCGGGCCGGCCGCCGGACCGGCTGGCCGCCTGCGTGATAATCCTAAGCGCCCTGCGTCCCCGGCAAGGCTGATGCGCGTCCTGCTCATCCAGACCCTGGCCCTGGGCGACCTGCTGCTGGACACCCCCCTGCTCTCGGCCGTGCAAGAAGTCCATCCCCAGGCCCGGATCACGGTGCTGGCCCAGGAGGCCTACGCCGAGGTGGCCGGCCGCCACCCGGCGGTGGAGCGCTTCATCCCCTGGCCCGGGCGCGAGCTGGCCGAGCTGGCGTCCCAGCCCGGTCCCGGGGCCCCGCTGCCGGGCCTGGCCCGCCTGGAGCGCCTGGAGCGCGAGCTGGCCCCGGGCTACGAGATGGTGATCAACCCCTGCTTCAACGACCCGGCCGGGGCGCTTAGCTTCCTGGCCCGCGGCCGGCGCACTCGGGTATTGGGGGCCGATCTCTCCGCCGAGGGCGCCCTGGTGATGCGCGGCGACTGGATGGCCTACTACCAGGTCCACCTGCAGGGGCCCCATCTCAACCCCTTGCACGCGGCCGATATCCTGGCCCTGGCCACCGGTGCACCGGCCGGGGCGCGCCGGCTGGTCTTTGCGCCCACCGCCACAGAAAAAGCCGCCGGCCGGCAGATGCTGGCCCGCCTGGCCCGGGCGGGGCGCCCCAAGGTGGTGGCCCTGCAGATGGGCGCCGGCAAGCCGGAGCGCTCTTGGCCCTGGGATAACTGGCGGGAGCTGGCCCGCGGCCTGCTGCGCCGGGGCCTGGGGGTGGTGCTCACCGGGGTGGCGGCCGAGGCCCCGGCGGCTGACCGGCTGGTCCAGGAGTTGGGACCGGGGGTGCTCAGCGCCGCCGGGGCCACCGACCTGGGCTGCCTGGCCGGGCTGCTGGCCGGCTGCCGGGCCCTGGTCAGCGGCGACACCGGGACCATGCACGTGGCCGCCGCGGTGGGGCTGCCCATCGTCTGCTTGAGCCTGGCCGGAGCCCGGCCGCGGGCCACCGGTCCCTATCGTCCCGGCAGCCTGGTGCTGGAGGCCGCCCTGGACTGCGCCCCCTGCGCCGATCCCGCCGCCTGTAGCCACCACCACTGCCGCCGGGCCTTGCGGCCCGATGACGTGCTGGCCGCCCTGGAGCACCTGCTGGGCGAGCCCTACCGGCCGCCGGAGGGGAGCCGGACGCGGGTCTACCGCAGCGCCAGGGCCGCCGACGGCCTGTTGGAGCTTAGTCCCCTGGGGACCCACCGCGACCAGCCGGCCCTGGAGGCCCTACGCGCCGCCTGGCTGGCGGTGCTGGCTGGCCACCCCGCCGGGCCGCCCCTGCCCGGTGAGGAGCTGCGCCGGGTAGCCGGGGAGCTGGCCGCCCTGGCGAACCAGGCAACCCGGCGCTTGCAAGAGCTGCGCGCCGCCCTGGCCGCCGGCCGGGGAAGCGCCGCCGCCGAAATGGCCCGGGCCGCGGCCGGGTTGGGCGAGCGCTTCGGTGGCACCGCCCTGGCCAGCCGGGAGCTGACGCCGCTGGCCATCTACCAGGTCGCGGGCATCGGGGCCCAGGACCAACCAGACCCGGTAAACCAGGCCACCGGCCAGGCCCGGGTTTACGGCCAACTGGCCGCCGTGGCCCGCCGCCTGGCCGGCCAGGCGGCGTCCCCGCCCGGGTGATTATCGGCCAAGGGTATGCTATGTTGACGGCGCGAGGATGCTGACATGAAGCCCTACCTGCCCGACAAGCTGCCCCTGGAGTCGCTGGACTGGGAGAGGCTCGTTTCGCTGATCGGAGCGGGCCGCGAGGCCCTGGCCCGCTACGACGGCGTCCTATCCACCATACCCAACCCGGCGGTGTTGCTTTCACCCCTCACGACCCAGGAAGCGGTGATATCCTCGCGCATCGAAGGCACCGTCACCTCGCTGGAGGAGGTGCTGGAGATCGAGGCCGACGGCGAGGAGGCGGTAAAGCAAGACGACGAGATATGGGAGGTGGTCAATTACCGGATGGCCCTCGTGTCCGCCGCGCGGATGCTGGCCGACCGCCCGGTGTCCCTGCACATGATACGCACCGTCCATGAGATTCTTTTGAATAGCGTGCGCGGCCAGGAGATGGGCCGGGGCAGCTTCCGGCGCGATCAAAACTGGATCGGCCGTCCGGGCAGCACCATCGAGGAGGCCACCTACGTCCCCCCCGAGCCCCAGATGGTGCCCGAATACATGGAGAACCTGGAGACCTACTTCACCCACCCGGAAAAGGACCCCCTGGTCCAGCAGGCGATCATCCACGCCCAGTTCGAGCTGATCCATCCCTTTAAAGACGGCAACGGGCGGGTGGGACGCATGCTCATCCCGCTGTTGCTCTACAAGGCCGGGTTGCTGGCGGCGCCCATGTTCTACCTCAGCGAGTACCTCGAGGCCCACCGCGACCAGTACTTCGACCACCTGCTGGACATCTCCCGCCAGGGGCGGTGGCAGCAGTGGGTGGAGTTCTTCTTAAGGGCGGTGACCAAGCAGGCCAAGGAGAACACCGCCAAGGCCCGGGAGATATTAAAGCTCTATGATTGGGCCAAGGCCAAGGTGCCGGAGTTGACCCGTTCGCAGTTCGCCATACGCGCCCTGGACGAAATTTTTGCCAAGCCAACCTTCACCACCAGCGGATTCACCCGGCGCTCCGGTATACCCAAGCACAGCGCCGGTCGGATCATTCGGGAGTTGGTGGATGGAGAGGTGATCGGAGTTTTAAAGCCCGGTCGCGGCCGCCGGCCTACTACCTACTACTTCGGGCGGCTTTTACTGGCCGCAGAGGGTAAAACGGTTGTGTAGCGGCTATGCTCCACAAGATATTTTGTGGAGCACTTTTGGCGGTTTTATGCTCCACAAAACTTCTTGTGTGTAATTCATGCACCACAAAAAAGGCGTACCCACAACATCTAGCCAAAATAAATAATCCCAACCACAATATGTTGCAACGATCCCTGGGCCCGGCCGCCGCCTCCGGCTGGTGTCAGCTCAGCTTGGAGAAGCTGGCCGGTCCCGGGGGGCTGCTGCGGCCATAGGCGTCCATGAGCCGCTGGCCGTCGCTTAGGCGCTTGAGGGCCCCGCCGGTGCGCTCCTTGGCCGCCTCCAGGCCCTGGGCCACCTGGCGGTCGAGCTCCAGCAACCGGCCGGCCACGCCGCGCACCTCCTGGATGATCGCCTCGGCCTGGGCGCGCTGGTTGGGGTCCAGGCCCCCGGCCCCGGCCGGCCAGTCGGCGAATACCGGCTCCAGGCGGCGGGCGGCGGCCTCCAGGCGGTCAAATACCCGGCCGCGCTTGGCCCACAGGTCCTCCAGGTCGTCCAGGCGGTCCTGGCGCAGCACCTGGAGGCAGCCCTGGGCCAGGCCCAACAGCTCGTGGTGCAGGCCTTGCCAGCGGCGTAGGAGCTCCAGCAGGTTCACGAGAGGCACTGGTCCTTGAGCAGCTTGGCGAACTCGCCCCAGGCCCGCAGCTCCGGGGCCAGGTCGTATTCCAGCAAGTCGGCCAAGAGCACCCAGTCTTCGTTTTCCTGGGCGTCCAGGAGCTTCTTGATCAGGCCCGAGAGGTTCTCCAGGGCGGCGGCGGCGGTGCGCTCCTGGTAGACGGCGGACTCCAGGTCCAGGCCCAGCAGCCGGCGGGTCTCTTCGAGCATGGTGAGAAAGAGCTGCAGGCTCTCGAGCACCGCGATGTACTGTTCGCTGGCGTCGCGTTCATCGACCACCCGAAACAGCTCGGCCACCGCGGCCACCGCCTGGGCGATGGCCTCCAGGTAGGTCGGGGCCTGGCCCATGAACTCCAGGGCCACCTGCCGGGCCTCGGCCGTCTCCACCTCCAGGTGCTGTATCTCGCTGGCGGCCATGCCCGAGGCCGGCCCCATGTCGGCCATGTTGTAGGGCTCGCCGTTGACCTTCACCTCGCGCAGGGCGCGGTCGGCGCTCACCTGGTTTTCCAAAAGCCATCCGATGACATCCTGCAGGGTCTCACCCTCGGGCTCCACCTCCAGGCGGGCTCCGTCCAAGACGACCTCCATGTCAAAAACCTCTCTCGCCCGAGTTTGGGTTATCGCTCGGAAGCCAGGTGCTCGAGCATCAAATCCAAGGCTTCCCGGTTCTCTCCCGCCGGGGGATCCTTCTCCGGGCCGGGTCCCAGGCAGACGGCCAGCAGATGGTCCATGCGGTGGTAGTAGGTGTGCTCGCTGAGCACCCGCCGCCGCCCGGCCGCGGCCACGTCCGAGCGCTGCTGGGGGTGGGCCAGGTAGTGCTCGATGAGCCCGGCCAACTCTCCCTCGTCGCTAAAAACCGCTACGTCCACCTCGGGCAGCAAGACCCGGGCCAGGGCCGAGGAACGCTGCACCAGTTGGAACCCGCCGCAGGCGGCCACCTCGAAGGTGCGCGGGTTGACAAAGTCCAGGGCCGCGGGGTCGGCCGAGGCCCGGTCGCTGGAGGGCAGGTTCAGCACCACCTGGCAGGCATTATACACCCGCACCACTTCCTCCGGCTCCAGCCGGCGACCATCCTCGCCCACCAGCCGAGCCAGCCGCCCCTGGTCGGGCCAGCCGGTTCCCCAGACCCGCAGCCCCTCGATGCGGCCGGCCAGGGAGCCGAGGAGGCGCACCCGGTTGGGATAGCCCTCGCCCATGAACCCCACCCGGGCCCCCCAACGCTTGTCCTCCGGCTCGCTTAACTCCAGGGGCCGGTGCACCGGCGGGTGGGCGGCCAGGGGCAGGTGATGGCCGTTGGCCCCCAGGCCGCGAAGCTGCGCCTCCATGGCCCGCCCCTGGATGTGGAAGAAATGGTCATAGGCCGCGGCCACCTCCCGGAAGTAGGGACGCATGCGAAAATCTTCCACGAACCAAAAGGCGGTGACCGCCCCCAGCCGGCCCAGCCGCTCCACCACCTCGGCCGGCAGGGGTGCCTGGGCCAAGGCCAGCACCAGGTGGGGCTTGAACTCCTCGGCCGCCAGCAAAACCGCCTGGCCCAAAAAGCCCAGCAAAAGGTCGACGGCCCGGCCGGTGCGCTTCGCCGGCAATTCCGAGCCGCGCACCTGGCGATACAGCGGCTCCACCGCCTCCAGCGGCGGCCGCCGCACCCGGCAACCCAGGGCGCTCAGCGCCTCGGCGCACCAGGCGGCCAGGGGCAGCGAGCCGCCGTAGACCGGCGGCACCACCAACACCCGGGGCTCGGCCGGCCGCGGGGCGCGGGCGGCCGCCGCAGTGCTTCGTTGCAGCAGCCGGGCCTGGTCGGGGTAGAGCCGCGCGCTGGGTGGGTGCAGGACCACCGAGCGGCCGGTGGCCGCGGCCAGCTCCCGGCGGCTGGTCACCAGGCGTAGCCGCGGCAGCAGGTGGGTAAGGTCGCGGGCCTCCAGGGCCAGGCGCAGTAGGCCCAACTCCGGCTCCCAGACCAAGAGATCACGCCCGGCCAGGGGCTCCAGGTGGTAGCCCAGCCCAAAGCCGAGCACGGCCAAGGGCCCGGCCGGGGCGTCGGCCGCCAGGCGCCGGCCCTCGGCCTCCGGGTCCACCGAGGAGCAAAAGAGCACCCCGCCCATACGCAGAAAAGGCGCCCCGGCCCGGCTGGGTCCCAGCTCGGCCCCCTCGGGCGGCTGGGCCTCGGCAATGCGCCGGGCCAGCTCCGGCTGGCTTTTGGCCAGCACGGCCAGGTTTTGCTCCAAAAAACTCACCGCGCCCGTGGTCCTCCCGCGCCGTTATTACTTTAGCCTATTATCCCGGGCCGCCGCCACGCTATCAACTCCCGGACTTGGCCCCGGCCGGCCCCTGGGGTTTCGCACCCGCGCCCAGCGCCCGGAGCCACCGCCCCCACTGGCCGGCCACCGTGGCCAGGGCCAGGGGACCCAGGGCCGGCTCTTTTGCCAACACCGCCTGCACCCCGGCCGGGTCGGATTGCCGCTGGGCCTTTTGCAGCTCGTCCATGGCCCGGGCCAGCTCGTTGATGCGCGCGGCCGTATCGAAGCTGGGCGGCGCAAAGTCCCGGGCCGCCTCGGCGGCGATATCGGCCGCGGTGGAGTGGTAGGCGCTACGCAGCGTCTGCCGGCCCACCTCGCGCAAGACCAGGGCCAGGGCGTCTTGGGCGGTGAGCGGCCGGGGCCGCAGCGGACGGTAGCGCAGGCCAAAGTCATCGGCCACCGCGGCCAGCGCCTCCACCGCCGCCGGCACATCCAACTCCCGGGCCACCGCCTCGGCCCTGCCGCCGCCGAGCAGCCCCAGGGCCGCGGCCAGGGCGGCCCGCGGGGTGATGAGCCGGCGGCAGGGGGCCTGGCCACCGCAGGCCGGCGACTCCTCCCAGCAAGGGCCGCAATCGTCGCGGGCCTGCAGAACCAGGTGGCCGGGGGCGTAGGGCCCGGTCTCGTGGGCCTGGGCCGGCCCCATGAACAGCGACAGGGTGCGCGCCCCCACCGCGGTGGCCAGGTGCAGGGTGCCGGTGTCGCCGGAGATCACCAGGTCGCCGGCGCTCAACACGGCCGCCAGGTGCTCCAGGCTGGTGCGGCCCAGCAGGTCGGCCACCGCCTCGGCCGCCGGGCCCAGGGCCCCGGCCAGGCGCCGGGCCAGAGGACGTTCGGCGCTCGAGCCCACCAGGACCACCCGCGCCCCGGCATCCAGCAGTCCGCGGGCCAGCTCGGCGAAGCTATCCACCGGCCAGCGCCGCAGGTCGTTGTTGGCCCCCAGTTGCAGGACCACCAGCGGCCCACCGCCGGCGGGAATGAGCCCCTCGGCCGCCTGGCGCTCGGGCTGGCGCACCCGGTAGACCAGCCGCCGCCGGGCCGGGCGCGGCGGGTCGGCGTAGGATACCAGGATATCGCAAAGGTGCAGGCGGGTGAGCCGCCGCTGGGCCACCATGGCGGTGATAAAGCCCGCGAAGGCCTCGCCCACCAGTTGACGCCGGTCACTGAGCCGCCAGCCGCGCCGCTTGGCCCCTCGCCACCCGGCGGCCACCAGGGCCGAGAGCTTGCTGAGGTTGAGGTTGATCACCTCCTCGGCCGGGACGGACCAGGCCGGGGTCAGCAGGTCGCCCAGCACCGCCCGGCGCACCGCCGCCGGCGCACCCCGGCGATCGGCCAGGGCCACCAGGGTGGCCGGGTCCAGGATGATCAACTCGTGGGCCATTTCGCAGTGGCGGGCCAGGGGAGCCTGGGCCGGGGTGACCACCAGGGCCAGGGGCTGGCCGGGACAGTCGCGGCGCAGGCAGGCCAAAAGCGGGGTGGTCTGCAGAAAATCGCCCAGGCGGGCCAGCTGGATCACCACCCGCCGGCCGGATGGGACCGCGGCCGCCGCGTCCCTGGCCTCAGATGAGCCCGGCACGGCTAACCTCTCTCACCAGGGCCGGCGGGGCCGGACGGTGGTCGCGCCAGGAGGCGGTGGGATCGATGCGGCCAAAGGGCGCGCCGGCGGCCGGGGCGCTCACCAGCCAGCGCCCCACGTAAAAGCTCTGCGCGCCGCTGCCCACCAGGCCGCGCGGTAAAAAGGCGGTCCGCGCCGGCCGGCCGGCCAGCAGCGCGCTCAACTCGCGCTCGCCCAGGTCGTGGCGGCGCGCGAGAAACCCCCGGCTCACCAGAGGCCAGGCCCCGGCGGCCACACAGAGCAGTAGCCGCCCGTCCGGGCGGCAATGGGTCCGCGCCCGCTCCAGCAGGTCCGCCGGCCTTGGTTCGCGCTCTAACCGGTCGCGGATAACCACCACCTGCCAATCACCGGTGGCAGGGTCCATGGGGTTGATTTCACGTACCTTAACCCCCTTCAAACGCTTGGCCAGTTCAGCGGCGGTGCGCCCCTGGTCCGCCGAGATCACCCCCACCAATCCCTGGCCGGGAATTGACTGAAGTAATTGCTTTAACTCATGGGCCAGGGAGGCGAGCAGCCCCTCTTCCTGGGGATCGGGCGGGGCCGGCCCCTCGTCCACCTCCCTGACGGGGGTTTGCAAGAGCGCGGCCGCGGCCTCCCGCGCCCCTCCCACCACCAGGCTGGCGGCCAAGGCGGTGGCCGAGGACACGGCCTGCTGGGCCAGGCGGGCCAGGAAAAGCTCCTCCCACTGCGCCGCGATCACCGCCCAGTCGTGGCGTGCGACCACCTGCCGCCGGGCCTGCTCGGCGATGGCCGCGGTTTGCCCGGGGTGCTCCAGCAGCTCGAGTACTCGCTGCACGTAGCCCTCGACGTAGGCCGCCGACCCGGGCCGGCCGGGCACCTTGAACTCGCCGGCCACCACCGTCTCGGCCAGGGCAAAGCCGTCGGTAGTGATGATCGGGGTGCCCAGGGCCTGGGCCTCCAGGGCGGCGATACAGGATATCTCTGGAAAAACGCACGGATAAACCACGGCCGCGCACGAGGCCAAGTGGCGGTAGTAGGCCGGCTTTTCCAGGGGGCCCAGGTCGGTAACCCCCGGCGTGTCGCGGACCAGGCGGGCGATGGCGGCGTACTGGTCGGCCAGCCGGGGGTCGAGGTTGGCCGGGTCCACCCGGTAGCCGCAGAGCAAGAGCTCCAGCTCCGGGCGCACGGCCCGCAGGCGCGGCCAGATGGATTCAAGCAATAACTTTAGCCCACGTTCCGGGCGCGAGACATAGGTGAGCCGGCCGGGCTGGGGCCGGCTGTCGCGCCGGGCTTGCTCGATGAGCTCCAGGTCCAGGCCGTTTCGAGTAACCACCAGGGACCGCGCGCAGGCCGGCAGGGCTTTGGCAAAGTTATCGGCATGATAGCGGCTAAGCACCAGGTTTAGGTCCACCGCATCCAACCGCTGGGCCAGGGCCGAGGGCCGGTCCAGCACGTCGTGATTCCACAGCACGCGCAGCCCGGCGCTGATGGGCAGATCCAGCAGGGCAAAGGCCCGGCTCACCACCAGCACGTCCAGGCGCAGGCTCGGGGCCATCTCCACCAAGTTGGCCAGATCGCGAAAGATTACGCCGTGATACTCCCCCGGGGCGGGGCAGTGGCAAAACACGCTCACCCGGTGCCCCCGTCCGGCCAGGGCCCGGGCCATCTGTACGCAGGCGGTCTCGGATCCGCCCAACGCCCGGGTCTCGGGGGTGTCGCCGCTAAAGGGCTCGCCTCCGGCCACCAGGGCTATGGCCAGGCTGATCGGCATCAGGCCGCCCTCTCGGCCGCGGCCATGAGATGCGCGGCCCGCCGGTCATCGGGGCGCAGGGCCAGGGCGTGGGCCAGCTCCCGGCGCGCGCCGGCACGGTCGCCACGGGCCAGCAGGCTCTCGGCCAGGGCGGTGCGGGCCGCCAGGTTGTCCGGGTCGCGGCCGGTCGCCTGGCCCAGGGCCGCGATGGCCTCGGCGTGGCGCCCCTGGGCCGCCAGGGAGCGGCCAAGAAAAAAATAGGCTAAAAACATTATCTTATCCGGCTCGGCATCCACCACCGGGGCGCCAATGCCTGCGGCTACGGCCCGGCCCAGGTAATCGGCGGCCGCCGGCCAGTCGCGGTGGGAGTAGGCCAGGCGGCCGGCCTGGTACAGGGTTAGGCCGTGGTCGGGCATTTGCTTAAGTAATTGCTCAAATATAGCTGCGGCCCGGGCCGGCTCGCCCTGGCGGTCCAGGACCTGGGCCAAGAGGTAGTGGCTGTGGGCCCACAGCTCGCGGTTGATCTCGCGGGCCTCGCCAGAGCCGACCACCTGCTCCAGCTCGCGCCGGGCCGAGGTGAACTCGCGCTGGTTGAGCCGGCAGCGGGCCAGTTGGAAGTGAGCGTAAAAGTCCTCGGGGTCGTCTGCGAGCATTTGCTCTAAAAGGCCCTGGTAGTAGCGGCCCTTTTCGGCCAGGCGCCGCTTGTCCTGGTATCCCCAGT
>Ga0256835_1000756_pt1 | contig 21593 bp, 20 predicted proteins | sample PIR30metaG_FD_185972 | JGI IMG/M metagenome (GOLD analysis project Ga0256835, IMG submission 185972) | Hydrothermal vent microbial communities from East Pacific Rise, Pacific Ocean - PIR-30 | ecosystem: Environmental > Aquatic > Marine > Hydrothermal vents | place: Pacific Ocean: East Pacific...
GATTGATATAAAACCTAAGGAACATATAACCATGCGCGGAAATAATTCTGAGCATGTCTTCTTGATAAAACAAGAAGCATTGCGAAAGCAAGGGATAGTTAATGCACAATTAATTATCCAGATAAAGAATCCTTTTCAAAATAAAGATAAGAGCTGATTATTGATAATAATGTCAAAAATAGCAAATCAATTCCGTTTTTCATGGATTGATGAAAATATCGCAGGTTTCGCATTTCCACATTCTGAAGAGCAAATTAAGTTTTTATCAAAACAAGGTATAAACATCATAATTAGTTTAAGTAGAGAACCCTTAAATAAAAAGATTGCAAAAAAATATGGTTTAGAAGTAGTACATCTTCCCATAATTGATTTTAGCATTCCTAATGATAGTATTCTAAAACGTTTTATTGAAATAGTTGATGATTCTATTAAACAAGATAAAAAAATAGGCGTTCATTGCAAATACGGAATAGGACGAACAGGACTTATGTTGGCAATTTATCTCATAGAATTCAAAAATATGTCGCCAGAACAAGCATTAAGAAAGATTCGTGAATTACGTCCTGGATCCGTAGAATCTTTTGAGCAGATTAATTATCTGTTAAAATACAAGAAAACACATTCGTGATTATTGTTTGAAAAGAGGAGATTCTATGTATCTATCAGAAATACAGCAGCAATTCAAGGAATTTATTGAAAAAAGAGGATGGTTAACATTTAATAAAACACAAGTGTTCACACATCTCATAGAAGAACTCGGAGAGATTGGTTCTCATCTTTTATACCAAGAAAAATACAAAATAAAAGGGATTGGTCACGAAGGGACAGATTCATCATTAGAACGAGAATTTGCGCAAGTATTTAATTTACTCATGCAGTTGGCAATTATGGAAAATATTGATCTAGAAAATGCATGGAAAAAAGAATTTGAGATTATGAAGAAGCGTTTTCCCGAGGATAAATGGAGAGAGGCTTTAGGAATAAATAATTCAGGTTCTAACCCCTAAAAATTAATGTTCTTTTTCAACAAGCTCAATTTCGGCAACATAGACGAGTAGACCAATTAATATGCCTTCAATTATAAAATTAAAAATAAACATATCGCTCCTTAGAAATATTTTGAATAAGATAACTATAAAATAAAAAATCACGAGAAAAACTAGAGTCCAAAAAACAATTTTGTGATGATCCAAAGTTTTTTTCCAGCAAACATAATAAAATAAAGAACTAAAAATAATTGATAAAATCATTATTAATAGACCCTTAATATAAAAATCAAAGCTAAAGAATTGTTTGTGAATAATTATGCCTAAAATTATAGGATAACTCATTATTGTTATGAATAAAATATTGATGGTTAATATAAATGAAGTATATTTTATTTCTTTATTATTCATGTGAATGACCCTTGCTTTCGCGTGGAGTTTCTCCGGCCATGCCATCTTTCACGGTGTTGGGGGACTCCAGCACGGAACCCTTTCACAAAAATCTCTGCCAGAGGCATAACCAACAAAAAAATGTATGTCAGATGGGCATATAAGAGTCTCGACTTTAATCCAAAAACCATATTGCGGAAAGTATTTTCTGTCTATTAAATTAAGATTAACTAATGTAAAAAAATAAAAAATAATTGTATTTGGGATGGAAAAACAAATTATTTTTCAATTGTTTTTAAGATCCATGCAATTAATGCTTCAAAAATCAACATAAAAATACTAGTTACGCCTGAAAAGCCTATCCATGCTGAGACATAAACTGCTGATAAACTGTAATTAATATTAAAGCTATTTGCATATCCAAATAGGGTGGCTATCTCTGGGAGGTACATTAATGTGTATACTATAAACGCCACTGGAATCGTAACATAAGACGCGATAGTTCCAATTTTAACTTTCCGAATATTTCCTCTCCCTAAAGAGATTATCCTAAATATTGCTCCGAGCATGATTAATCCAAAAACAACGATTAACGCAACAAATTCATTCCATGGTGCAACAGTTACACCATATTTGTTTATAACGTGGAAATAATGATCTCTTATGACTAAATTATTTTTTTCTGGTGATATACTGTTCATTATTGCTTGATCAAAAGAAGTTACAAATATTATACTGCTAATTATACCAAATATGCCTCCCAGCGCGATGAGAACTAATCCTACAATATTCATTTTCTCAGCATCGCTTTTGGTTAATGTCCCTTTCCTAACTCCAAAGAAGTAAATCACAACTCCACTAAAAATTAATCCAAGTAGTACAGTAATAATCTCAATTACTGGAAAAGTCGTTCCAAAAAGTGATCCACCATGACCTACTGGTATTCCATTGCTTGTATATCTCCCGATATGGTTATTAAATCCTAAACTCAACAAAATTACCACAACTAAGTCGACCAAAAAGAAGATTGATATAATTAGATTAATAGTTTTACCAGTAAACGCCGCATTTCCAAGATATGCTGCAATGAGTGCAGAAAAAATCATTAATAGGAAGTATCCTTGAGGGAAATGTACCGCTACATTTGGCCCCTCCGGGCTAACTATCGATATTCCACCGAATAGACCAATAATCAGTGCTGAAGCTAGATTACCAGTTGCCGCTGAAAATAACAGAACAAACATTAATACTAATGTCGGCCGATATGGTATTATCTCGATCCCAAGTGAACCATCGAAGGGAAGAGATAATACCGGCAATAATCCGCTAATCATTACTAAAATAACTCCTATCAGTGTTAAAATTCCAGTTTTGAGTGTAAATAATTTATCCATTTCTAAGAACGTGTGTCCTTTAGGGATCACAGTAGGCATCATTTATCTTCTCACCAAACAATTTACTTGTATATCGTATTTGTCTTTGTCGCATAAATTATTGTATTAATCCCTTTGGGAACTTACCTCTTCTTTTTCGCAATGCTTCTTGTTTTATCAAGAAGACATGCTCAGAATTATTTCCGCGCATGGTTATATGTTCCTTAGGTTTTATATCAATCTCTTGGAAGAGAAGTTCTCACAAATAAAGTTAAAACACTTTAAACAGGTGTTATAAGGGGATCTCATTATTTCGACATCTTCTTAAAAGATTGTGTCCTCTATTTTTTAGAGGATGATATTATGAGTGGCGTAGGTACTGCTATAGGTGGATTACTCACGATCACTAGTATTTTTTTGACTATCGTGGTTACACTTTCATGGACTAATGGTTATTTTTGGCTTGTCAGCTTCTGGCTTTTTGGGTTATTAGGTGGCTTGGCCTTGGGAAATCTTAATAGTCGCAAAGCAAGAACTAGAAATACCTATAAACAAGAATATTTAGCATATGCATCGATCTTTTTAGGAGCAATTATTTTAATGGGTATTGCTTTTCTATTAGGACTATTAGGAAATGTAGATGCTGTTAGAAAACCAGATGCACCAAGTTCTTCGATAATTGTTTGGTTATCAATAGCTAGTGGGCTCACTGCCTATTTTGGAGTAGGGTTAGTAGTAGCAAATATTGTCGCACCAGAAACTGCATATTAATAAAAATATTGAACCGAAAAAACAATCTTCTTTTTTTTTCAAGTTATGTAAAAGTTATCTAACCATAAACTATTTCATGTTGTTTTTTGAAAAAAAGTTGGACGGAGGATAAAATTGCATCCGAAAAAAAATGATACCAATAAACCATTACTATCTGTGAGGGGAGTATCAAAAACTTATTTGAGCCAAAGAGCAGAAAGTGGAACCCTAATGGTACTTGATAATGTGTCATTTGATGTTGAAAAAGGAGAATTCGTGAGTATTATTGGTAAATCAGGTGCGGGAAAAACGACTTTGTTAAGAATAATAGGAACACTTGAAAAACCGGATAGTGGCTCTGTTTATTTAGGAGACATGGAGTTAACAAAACTTAAGGGTAATGAATTATTAGAAGTAAGAAGAAACAAAATTGGTTTTGTTTTCCAAGATAATAACTTAATTCCTGTTTTAACAGCATTAAAAAATGTGGAACTCCCAATGTTATTAGTAGGACTTCCAAAAAGACAGAGGGAAGAAAAAGCTAAGGAATTGCTATCAATGGTTGGTTTGTCAAATCGAATTAATCATTTACCATCAGAAATGAGTAGTGGAGAACAACAAAGAGTAGCAATTGCTAGGGCATTAGCAAACAATCCAGAATTATTACTGGCTGATGAACCAACTGCAAATCTTGATGAAGATTCTGCAACAAGCATTTTGTCTTTGCTCAAAAAGATTAACAAAGAGGAAAAACAGACCTTATTAATGATTACTCATGATAAAAATGTTGCAAAACAGGCAAAAACTATCCTAAAAGTTGAGAAAAAGAAGGTAGTGATTATAAGATCTAATCGTCCATTACTTTTATTAAAAGACACCTAAGATTTCCGAGCAACTCAAAAACGTTTAGTTATTTTGTGATTATTATGCTTATTATGCTAAGGAAAGCTTTCCTTTTTTAATTGCATCAATAATTTGGCGACCTAATGTTTCAAAAGCAAGTTGAACATTTAGGCCTGTTTTTGCTGAAGTGTCCATATACTCCACAGTAAACCCATATTGTTTAACTGTCTGAGTTAACAGCTTAGCATATTCCATTGCTTGTTTTTTAGAAACAGCTCTTTTCAAGTCTGCCTTATTACCAAGTAATACCATTGGAACAACACCCCTTCCGCTGTTTCTCCATAATTCATCTATCCATTGAGGCAAAGCCATAAAAGTTTCTGGGCGAGTTACATCAAAAACTAATAATCCACCCATTGCACCCTTGAAAAACCTCTGCCTAACACTTTGAAATGTTTGTTGTCCCGCCAAGTCCCAGATTTGCCACGTAACCGCGTTACCGTCGATTACTTGACGATGCGTAGCGAAATCTGCCCCAATTGTCATCAAGTGCTGACTTTTGAAGCCTTTGCCCATGTAACGATTACGAAGGGACGTCTTTCCTACAGCACCTTCGCCCATAAGGACTATTTTTAGAAAGTAATTTCCGCCTTGCAATTTGGTCTCAAAAAAAAGTTATCTTTTATTCTTTAAGGATTTTCTGATTTACAATTCCGAATTTTAAATTAAAGAAATAAGAAAAAGAAAGAGGTTTAACTCTTTTCTTTTTCTAATCTTAACTGATTTCGTTGATGCCAAAGTTCTTCTTTTAACAAGTCCCTGATTGCGACTCTAATCGCTTCAGAGCGGTTAGGATATTTTTGCATTTGAACCAATTCATCCAGGTCGTGTAAATATTCTCCTGGTAAGTGTACTGTTACCAACCTCATACTTTTCTACCTCACAATTATTTACTCATTAAAGGGTTTAAAGAAAACGATATTACTCGAATACTACTTTCTTAATATGTTTCCAATGTTTCCAGTGGAGGTAACGGAAAAATGAAAAAAAATAAAGTGAAGAAATAGCAATTATAGGAGCTTCTAAAAATACTTAACAAATATTTCGGAAGTTTTCTTAAGGAGTTATACCACAGTAAAAATGGTGCGGATTATTAATGGAGGTATTAGGAAAACAGTTGGTCAAAGAAATCAAAAAATATGCTTCAAAGTATTCAGAAAAAGATATTACATGGGTACTTGGAAAGCTTGCCGTTGAAAAAGAAGTAGGAATAAATACAGTCTCAAAATTCACAAAAAGAACAAAAGAAGAAACAGAAATATTCTTAGGTAAATTTTTACAAATCGCATCTTTCCCAGCTAGGTTTAGGGGAGATAAATTTGTGTTATTAGGAGAAATATATTTTCAAACTGACAAGGAAAAAATAAAAAGACTAAGTAAAAAAGACAAAGAATTTTTGGGTTATTTGGCTGGAAGAGAAATTTTTAAGCCAAAAGAGTTTTCTTGGGTATTTAATATAACCCAGAAAGAAGCAGAATATCGATTTTATTCCTATATTGTAAGTGGATTGTTAGATACAAAAAGAGTGTTGGGAGAAATTAAAGTAAAATTAAAAGCTTATGGAAAAGAGCTTAGCCACGAACAAATAACAGGCCATGACCTCCAAATTGTTGGGATCTGTCAAATGCTTGTAGAAACCACTCCAGAAAGAGTAAGCGAACTTACTAGAATTTCTGTTTCATCAATTATGAAAAGGCTATTTTACCTAACATACCATAATGCGATTAACGTAAAATATGATATAAGAACAAAGAGACTTAGAGGAAAAATATTCATTATAGAACTTTCAGGTTTCACAATTAGGTTTCCAAGAAGATCAGTTAGTATTTTAGAAGAAGATGAAAAACTCGTTGTTGGACTTATATTAATGATGACAAAAGTCTCCGTGAAAAAAATTGCATCAACTATTGAAATTGAGGAAGAAAAAGTTCTAAAGATTGCAGCTAAACTAACTGCGATTCATATTGTTCCAATTGGTTTAGATGAAAAAGAAAACTTATTCTTTACTCAACCAATAGATTTTCAACCATATCGACCTTTAGAACAACTACAAAGACTTTCATTATTTAATTATAACGTGCTTATTGGGCTTTTAGTTACATATAAGGAGATTAATCTTAAAGACCTTGCTAAGAGACTGAAAGAACCGGCTTTTGAAGTTTTGAGGGCATTGGTGAATTTAGTTTTAGAAGGATATGTTGTTTGTACAATGGATGGAAATTATAATATTAAATTATTGGAGTTTCGTTCATTTAGGGGAGCTGGTGAACATGTTATTAAAAAATGGGAGGCAGTAATTATCGGAGCATTAAAATCAAAAGGCGAAATAGAGATCTCAGAAATCGCATCATTATTGAATGTAACTAAAAGGGTTGCACTTGAAAAAGCGTACATTATTGTGGCAACGGGACTAGTTCCTGCAATAGTAAAGAATGAAAAAACACTAGTTGCAATATCCGAGATCCATATTCCACAAACAATCACACCGCCAGAACTAGAAACAACAGAAAAGGAAGTCTTAGGTTATTTATTAATAGCTGAAAAGCCAGAGTGGAAGTTTATTGAGCAATTTTGGAAAATTGGGCGTGCTGCAGCAAGAAAAGTAGTATACGAATTATCTGGATATGGTCTTCTTGATATTAAAGACACAGGCAAGAGAATTGAGATTAAATGGATCATTAATCCTACTCCTGAGCGTCAAATTGAGGAATTAGGAGAAAAAGCAGTTATGCTATTTGAAAGTCTAAAAAAAGCCCCTCCAGTAAATACTATTCAAGATATTGCTCGAAAAGTAGGCTTTTCTACACAAGAAACACTTAGACTTTTATTTGAACTATCCTCAGAAGGCTTTTTAAAAGCAGAATTAGGAAGAAGTGTAATATCAATTAAAACCTTAAAAAAGGCGCCAGTTATTCCTACTTGTTTAAAGTGCGGCGCAAGATTAGAAGATCCTCGCCAGCCTTGTCCAAACTGTGGTGCACCACCAGTTACTTGTAGCGTATGCAGAGGCCCTATCGCACCAGGAGACAACATTGCAAAATGTCCATCTTGTGGGCACTTTGCACATGAGGTACACTTGAAGGAATGGTTAAAAATAAAAGGCGAATGCCCCGTTTGTAGAACTAAATTATCAATTGAAGATTTATTATTAGAATGAATATTTACTCATATGATTTGTTAAATTAAAATATTTTTATAATGTGCTATTGTCTGTTTTTATTTTCTATTATCTCTAAAAAAGGAGGAACTTACACCGAATAAATTCAAATAGGATCTCCATTATACATTAATAGGACAATACTTGGTGATAGCAATGAGTGAAGAGGTTCCAGTCCCTAATAATAATTGTGAAGAGGAAATTAACTCCCTAAAACAACAAATAAGTCAATTAGAAAATGAAAAAGCTACTTTAAGCAGTGAAAACGAAACACTAAAGGCTAAGGTATCTGAATTAGAAGAAAAAGCCAATAAGTTAGCAGAATTGGAAGCAAAAATATCTGAGCTTGAGAATGCAAAAAGTTCTGAAGAATCTAAAGTACAACAGCTTGAGGCAGAGAAAAATGAGTTAGAAAATAAATTAAAACAATTAGAGACAGAGAAAAATACGTTACAGAGCAAAGTCTCGGAATTAGAAGCAAAAATTGGAGAGATTACAAAAGAAAAAGAAGCATTACAAAGTGAAGTTGAAGCTAAAGAAGAAGAAATAAAAAGAAGTCGAGAAATGATAAATGAATTACAACAAGAAATCAATCAATTAAGGAATGAATTAAATTCTGCAAAAACAGAGTTAGAGAATTTGAAGAAAGAAAAATCTGAATTAGAAGAAAAAGTTGCTTCTTTAGAGGATGAGATTAAACAAATAGGGAAAATGAAAGAAGAATATGAGGGAATGGAAAGAGCGTTAAAGATCTATAAGGTATTGGGTAAGATAGATCCTGCGTGGGGATGGGTTGGCATTCTTCAAGAAAGAGAAACTATGAGTATAAGACAACTAGCAATGTCAGCAGGTGTTTCACAAGGAAAACTTATGGAGATGCTACAAGAGCTTGAGAAACATGGATTAGTAAGGATTCAAGGCGAAGGTCCTGATGACATGAATCCAAAGGTAAAATTCATTCAATAAAACAAAAAATCAAATCCCTTTAAGTAATAATTCTTTTTTTTTACTTCATTTTTTAGAAGCTATTTATAAATAATATATCTGGTTACTTGGTTTATAAATAATAGCCAAAAATAGATTTAATTACGTTAAAGTCGCCATGTTTAATTATGGAAAAACTAGTAGAACAAAGAGAAAGCCCAAATGTTGGTGGCTATGTATTATTAGGGTCTTTCATTTTATTTTCATATTTAGGATTACTTTCTTCACCTTTTGGTAAATATATTGGAAACCCATATGTGTTAAGCGTATTTATCGTTAGTTTTGGGTATTTAGTGGGGTATATTGCTTTTAGATTTGCTTCTTCTGAAGTAAAAGCAACTTTTGGGGTAACGTCTCTTATTAGCCTAAGCATGAAACATATTTTAGGTATTTACTTATTAGCCATTAGTTTAGCATGGTCATTTACAGCATTAATAACTACAACAATAGAAGCCTTTATTCAAAATGATTTTTTATTAAGCAGATTATTGGTTTTGGGTTTAATTTTATTATTAATAATATATCCATTATTTGATTTTTTTGTACTAAGTATGCCTGGAGAAAGTGGGGTTGGATGGATACAAAAAGCCTTAGAAAAGAGTGCAGAAAAAATTAGAAAAATATTTTATTCGCCATTAATTGCTAGTTTATTACTTTATTTACTTGTTTACATTTTCCCAATTACTGTACTATTTGTAGCTTTAGGAGAAAACTTACTAAGGGCAATAACAGTATGGGTTGTTGTATTCCCACTTCTGAGTATTGCTGTTATTACTGGGGCAGGTATTGCAGAAGATATGTTAAGTCTAAAATTAGTAAAAGTAGACAGTTTGAGTTCATGGAAAAAACTTGGATTTATGTCTATAAAATTTCGTAAAAAAGAAGGTGGACATTATATTATACCAAGAATATCATTAGGAAAAAATGTTCTAATATTATTCGCGATTCTCACGATAATTGGTACTCTTATATCTATAGGTATTAGAGTTTCTCGAATTACTGGCCTTCTTGGCTTAACTGCTACAATTGGAATATATTATGCGTTATTTACCCTATTAAATAAAGGGCGAGGTGCGATTAGACAATTTAGTGGTCTATGGAAAGAAACAGGATTTAAAGTAGCCATTTACACAATAATTTTTCCAGTATTTTTAACTTCAGGAGTAATTCTTTCCTATGTATTTGAACTAATTACCTCCAATCAAGCAATGTTCAAATTAGCTTCTTTTTTAAATATTAATGAACAGATATTTGTATTACAAACAGTCCTTTTACTTCAAAACATTGCTTTTTTAATGGTTATTGGGTGGAATTTAGCTCATACTTCTGCAATATCAGAGAAAAGGCTTGCATGGGATGCTAAAGAGATCTATACTTCTGCAGAGGAATTTAATCTATTATGGAGGAGAATACATACCGATGAAGGCAAGGTCGCGCTAATTCTTGTGATAGGAGAATGGATAAAAGAGTTTCCTGGAGAAGCAGATAAAATTCTTGATGTCTTAATAAAAATTTCAAAAGAGATTAAATTAGATGATGGAAGATTAATATTAGCCATTTCCCAAGCCATTGAAAATGTGTATTATGCTACAGAAGAATCGATGATTGCGAATAGAATAATTGATGTATATAAGGGAGATATACCCAAAGATACTGGTGCAAGAATAATTATTACACGGTTATTAGGGAATATCGGAGTAAAATTTGAAGATACTACTGCTGACGTGATAGATCTTTTGTATCTATTGTTAAATGATAACGAAATATCAGTTAGATGGGAGGCAATAAATAGTATAACAAGAATAACAAAAACTCACGAAAAATATGCGATATACGCGATGGGATTAGTAATAAAAACAGTTATTGAAGGAGATAAGGAGATAAGAGATTCAGGACTTAGAGCATTGTCTAAAATTTGTGAGTTAAGAATAAAATATGGCCAAATGGCTGTTAGTGTATTTCTTAGCTATCTGAGAGAAAAAAGAGTAAAAGAATTGTCTGGAGAAGCTGTTGCGAATATGTTTACATCAATTTTAAAAATTAGACCCGAAGTTACTGCTGACCTGAACTTAGAACTGAAATCATTAATTTATTCAGAAATCAAAGACGAGCAACTAGTAGCATTAGGAATAATAATTAGTTTATTAAAAAGCCAATATGACCCTGGAATTAATTTAATTCTAGAAACAATTAATTTAATTTATAGTGAACATGATGAGATTGCCAAAGTAGCAGCAGAATTATTTCCATTGGTTTTAAAGACACATTATTATGAACATGAGAAGATACAAGAGATCATTAGAAATGCGATTGTAGATGAAAATCTAGGGAACCTAAGAAGTAAGATAATTATGGGGATAAAAGAGGCAACTAAAAGAGGACAAAAAATTAACAATAGCTTAGTGAAAATTATTTTACAATTAGCTTACGAAGAAGATCCTGAAATTTCTAAAGAGTCAATATTAACATTATATTATATTCTAGAAAAAGATATTTCCATATTAGAACACGCTTATAGCATAGGTAAAAACAAGAGAAATAGTAAGAATAGTGATGTAAGAGAAGCAGTGGTATTATTATTAGAAAAAGTGTTAGAAAAAGATCCTGCATCAAATAGCTTAATAGCACCAATGATTATTGAAAAAACAAATGATCCTGAAGTTGATGTTCGTATAGTGGCAACCAGTTCTTTAGGAGAGATAGTTAAAAGCTCCCCAAACATGGTAAGCAAGATTCTTGAGACATTAAAAGAAAAATCATTAGATCAAGACTGGAGAGTCCGCATAAGTGTTGCTTCCACTGTTAAAGCAGTTATTGACGAGACAACAGTAAAAAATGAAGAATTAATACCATTGCTTATTGATCTAGTTCAAGATACCGAAGAAGCAGTTCGATATGAAGCCTCTGATACCATAATGTACTTAGTAGATGCTGATGCTAGATTCTTAAAGAAATTTTATGACTGGCTATATCAAGCTATTTTAGGAACGAAAAATATGGAGATAAAAGCATCATTAGTGTTTTTATTTTCAGAATTAACACGGAGGATGCCATTACAATTTTCAGAAACAATTCTGCTAATTTCTAGGTTCTTGTCTAGTGAAAATACCCGTTTAAGAACAGCAGTTGTGCAGTCCTATGAAAAATTGATGGCCAGATTTGAGAAAAAAGGTAGTATTAATCCAAAACTCTTAATTGCAGTAAATGAAGCTTTGGATACTGCGTTATTCGTGGCAAATAGCTCTGATCCTAGTATGAGAAGAAGTGCATATGAAGCGATAGTTCACTTGATTAAGAACTTAGACCCACAAAGCGGCCCTTACAGGAAAGGAAGGAAAGCAATAATAGATGCTTTAGAAAAACATGAAAAAGATCCGCAACTAAGGAATTATTTAGAAAAAGCAAAGATTTTGACAACACCATTAACATTTTTCTTTTAATGATAGGCTTCCAATTTATAATATTTGTTACGACTTATTTTTTATTTTTTTAAGGTAATCATTTATTTTTCATTCTGATATATTCCATTATAAAGAGTATTAGGAGTATCTTCTGTTTTAATTAGAATTAATTGAGAAATACGTGAATTGACTTGTATTTTGAGATTATTATATACAGTTAGTAAAGAGATTCCTTTTCCTTTATATCCCGGATCCCACACTGCAGTATGAATTGTTGCACCCATCCTCATTAGAGATGACCTAGGAAATACCAAACCGATAGTATTTTCTGGTATCTGAATCTCTTCATTATATCTAACCATATAAGCACCAGGGGTTAATGAAAAGAAACTATTTATTATTTTAAGGTCGTCTACTTCAGAAATTACTCTGTCATTATTATCGACCGACAATATGCCTTCCGTTTTGAATCTTGAGATCTTTTTAACTGTCAAATCAACACCGGCGGGTTGTACTTGTTCATTTGACAGTGTATTAACCCACGCAGGCCAATTTTTGGGTAATAAAATCATAGTAGTCTTACCTTTAAATATTTATTTTTATATTTTGTTTTAGAGAAGAAAGTTTTGGTTAATAAAAAGGAAAACAATGCATACGGGATATAACTAAAAGTGAACTACCTCTTGCTTTGGCAGGGGGCTTCCTGCTTCATCAAGAAGACTTGCCCCAAAACCACTTCTCTGTAAGAAATGTTTCGGAGAATTTTTTTAGGATTCTCTCCATAGACCCTACGGGGCATCCCGTCCCTGTCTTGATTTTGAGGATGTTTAGGGGAGCGTTGTAGTCTCTGTCTGCTTCCCACCCGCAAAAAACACAAACAAACACACTGTCGCTCAGTTTTAGCTCGGTAGTGGTTTTTCCGCTACGGCACACTTCTTGCTGGTATGAAGGAGTAAAAGCGTGTATAGGCTTTCATTTAATCCCCTCCCTTGCGGAAGGGGATTTCCCGCCGAGAGATTAAAATAATAATTAATAGAAACAAACATCTATTTTTTCAGTACATATTTTTTAATTAAATTGAAAGGATACAAGTCATCAAAATCAAATTCAATAATCCGATTAGTGATGTCCGCGTAGGAATTTACGACTTCTTTTACGATATCATTAACTTTTCGATTATCAGATTTATCAACAGATTTATCAAAAGTAATTATAGAATCTAAAGTTGTTATTGGTTTTCCAATAGTAGAAACTAGTACTACATTATTATGTAGGCCTAATTCTTCATGAACACGTTTAGAAATTATTGCTGCCCAAACATTATAAAAATTACCTACATGACTATTAGGATTTTTCCCAGCGACTGCTTCTAAAGTTTGCGGGCGGAAAGGACTAATGATTCCTAGTACACGGTTACCTCTTCCAATCTGACCATCATCTCCTTGCTCTGCAGAAGTTCCTGTAACTGTTATATATTCAATGTTTTTCTCATAATCATCGGCCATATTAATCCAAATATCTTCAATAGGTAGTCCCGTCCTGTTTGCAACAGCTTCTCTTAACTTTTCTTTTCCTTCTTTATAATCTTCAATTCCTGAAAGCTTTGGTCCAATAAACGCAACAGCAATTGTTAACCAAATTTTTTCGCCCATTCTCCTACCCATTACTTTTATATCTGTTCCAATATATGGATGACGTATACGGTAATCAGAATTTAAGAAATTTTCAACATCTAATACCATCTGTTCAAGAGGAGAAAGAGGAGCCCAAGCGGTGGCGAAACTAGTGTCATTTGCATTAGGAACTTGTTTTTCCCTCCCTAATTCAAAAGTCCCAACAAGATCATCACTTCCTCTTTTAATTTTTGAAGTATCCAGTTTATATACAATATCTGGAGACAAAGAACCGAATACTGCTTTACAAGCTTCAGCACCTAAATTATAAATAGGAACTCCAAATAATTTTTTCCCATTCCAGTAGTCTCTAACAGCACGACCAATAAAATCTATATGGATGGGTTCAATTATTTCGCCTTTTCCAAAATCAACTCTGGCTCTTCCACCAGTTAATGAGATCTTATCAATATTATGATGAAAAATTTGGTTGAAATTTTGAAGAGTGTACTTACTATAATTAGAAGAAATAAGTGCACCCAGCATATCTGTAATAGTATCTGGATGTCCAAGACCTTTTCTTTCAACTATTTCAGCTGGTAACTGAGAAACATCTACTAATGTTTTTGAGGAAATAATAACATTTGGATCCTGAGTCATTTTGTCAATCCTCTCTTTCAAAAATTTTCTCTAATCAATCATATCTATTGAAGGGTTTTGAAATCTTTTGTTAGTGAACTATCCCTAGCGAAAGCAAATAGCTTTCTGCTTCATCAAGAGCATTTGTCCTATAATCAAAGCCCATTTACAATACAACTATATGAGACTGTCGTCTTGTTTTCATTACCTACTTTTTTTTATGAATTGAATTCCAGCTAATTCAGTTAACATGTTCTCTATAATATATAATAAGATAACAAAGAATAATATTTAAGCGTAGGATAATGGATGATTATGTAAGTAATTTATAAAAGTAAAACATTACACAGCTCAATATAACCACGGGCATCATTTTTTCCGATATGACAAAATTGTAGAATTAATTCGTTTTCTGCAAGTTTTGCTAACTTTTCAGCAGTGCTAAATATATCTAATGCTTCTTTGAAGTATTTTTTTGCTTCTTCATATTTTTGTTCATCAAATAATTTTATGCCTTTAATAAGACGGGTCATGCCCTTATAATATTCTTTTTCAGCTTCAAAACCAGCCCTCAGCTGATCGGAACCAAAAGAACCGATCATTGCTAACGCTTTATCTGCCGTAATTTCTGCTTTTCTAAAATATTCTATTGCGTCATCCAATTTGTTAAGTTCTCTTAATGCAAGATTTCCTTTTGCCTCAAGATAAGATGCATCAAGAATAGTAGCTGTAGCTAAAAGTATCCGCTTTTTACTTACATCCGAGCTCAAATCCGCAGCGCGTTTATATAACAATTTAGCTAATTTACTGTATTTTAAAGCATTCTGATACTTGCCTTCGTCTACAGAAATTAGTGATTTAGTCCATAATTCATCGGCTTTAGTAATCACTCTTTCTTGAGTTAGTGTATCTAATTGATCTACAATCTCCTCAAAAAATGAAATAAATCTCCGTTCAAAAAATACAGATTTACGCATTGATCCACGAGCATTCATTAATGATTTTTTTGCCCTTGCCGTTGACTTTAATTTTTCAGTCACCCCTCTTTTATACCAATACATTCCCTCTGAAAATGTTGCTCGAGAAAATGCCACATATGCAGGATAAGTATCACCCATGCTTGTAAATAATTTTACTTCTTCGTTAAAAGACTTTAAAGCTTCACTAAATTGTTTCATTTGTTCTAGCCGGTCATTAGTTGTCATAGCTTTGGAGGCAGATATCATTCCTTCAGTTCGGAATAAATATGTACGAGATAGATTATCCCAAAAATCTTCTCTGCTCCCCCACGAATCACGGAAAAGAACAAGTCGTCTTTTAGCATCTTCATACATCTGAAGCGCCCCAGAATAATCCTTAGAGAAAAATGCTTTTTCAGCGTTTACAAGATATGTTAAGCCTTGTGTAAAGTAAGAGAGCACTTTTTTTTCGATATCGCCTTCTCTACCTCTTTCCAAAAAATAATTTGTGAGATCCATTAAGGCCTTAATAATTTCATCGTACTCTTTTTCATCTCCTAGATATTTAGGAAGCTTGTACTTAAGATCCCAAAACAACATAATTGTGCCCTCATAATATAGAACGTGATTTAGTATATTGTTTTTTCGAACGATTGGTATTGAAAAACATCACTAATTGCATTTTAATTGCTATTTTTTAAAAAAGTCGACTAAAGTTATTAATTTTGTGCTATATATTATCCTACTTTTTTTTAGCATCATGTAGTATTAATGCGGCCTCACCAACAGTTATAGATAGTAAAGAAGCTAATTCTTGAGCAGTTATTTCTTTATTCTTAGGCAAGATTCTTTTAAGCGTATAATTTAGACGATTTTTATAACCCGGAGTAACTCTAATAGTTTCAATCAAATTAATGAAATTAAGAGGTGAAAGCTTAAATCTTTGTTTAGGTCGGCTTATGATTTGTAATGAAATTATGTTTTTATTAATAATTGCGGGAGAGTTTTTGTTTTTTTCGTCTGTTATATTATGCTTTTTAATAATAATATTAGTATCAAGATCTTTGTCTATAGTTCGATTATTTGAAAAATGATTTGAATTTAAGGAAGTAATTTTTTCATACTTAATCGAATTTTTTGACCCTTCTGGTGAAACAGGATTTTCTTCTAATAACACGTCTAAAGTTAATGTTTTATCATCATTATGTTTTTCATATAATTTTTGGCCCTGTAGTAATTGCTTCTTTTCTTTTTTCTTTGGTTTTTTTAATACTGTTTTCTTTTTTTCTGCTAATATTGACTTACTGTTAACTGCAGATTCGTGGTTAAGACGAGACTTTTTGTCTTTATCTGTTTCTTCGAAAAAATCATCTAAATTTGAAGACATCTTTCCCATTTTGTTTTATAAAATTGAGTATGAAAAATAGTTTCGTTGGGATAGTGGTTTAATGTGAATTGTTATTTTCACTGCCAAGTTATAATATTATTTGACTAATTAGTTTTTATTTTCTCTTATTAAATAAATCATTTATCATTGTGTGTTTCATTTATTTGACTTTTTTACGGTTCAGTTCCACCAAAATAAATAAAAGAACTCATTTCGTTCTTGAAACTAGAAAACAATTAAAGGTGCTATTGCTCATGTCATTCCAAGACGAGGCTGTTCGTTTATTCCAAGAAGGGAGCATAGGAGTTGCTGTCTTAGTTGGTGAAGATAACCAGATTTACTGGAAAATGGGTGAATGGGACTTCGACCCCGTTCAAGCCATTAGAGACTGGAAAGCAGGGACATCCCCTGTTGTAGTAGGAGGCCTAAAATTCTCCGTAATTCGTAAGCAAGACGACCGATTTGTTGCTACTAACCTTCAACAACAAGGCCATTTAATAATTGCAAAGTGTCCATTCTGGCCGGGATATCTTGTCGCGTGGGCACCTTCAACAGTAGGCCCAGACTTAGCATATTCTGAGGTAGCCAAATTAGCTGCAAAAGTAAAGTCTTAATGATAATTTTATAATAATTACTAGTTCTTAAGAGATTTTATCAACATTTTTTCAATTTTCATTAAGAACTATTTTTTGTGTAGTTCTGACTTTTTCAAGAAACTTGGTTTTTCGGTTCTTTTTCTTTAAGAACTAAGTATTTTGTTTGCCATCACTATGGAGAAACTTATAGAAAAAATTCTAGAATAATTATGTGGAAAAGTAATTACTGGTGACAATTATGTTGTTCGAAGACGGAATTATTGAGAGAATGTGGGGTTCCTCTCGCATTGTCCATGGCACTAACCGTTTGAAAAGAGGTTTTGCAAAGATGGTTAAACATGGTGCCATTTTTGATGTAACTAATCCAGAACAAGCAGCAATTGCAGAAGATGCTGGTGCTGTTGCAGTAATGGTTTTAGATAAGCTTCCAGCAGACATCCGAGCTGCGGGTGGAGTCGCGAGAATGGCATCTGTTGAAGCAATTGAAGCAGTAATGGATCATATATCTATACCAGTAATGGCAAAATGTAGAATTGGTCACACACAAGAAGCAATTCTTCTCCAAGAAATTGGTATTGATATGATTGATGAAAGTGAGGTTCTAACACCAGCAAATGAGGCAGCACATGTTTGGAAATGGGACTTTACTGTTCCTTTTGTTAATGGATGCAGAGATTTAGGAGAAGCATTAAGACGCATTGAAGAAGGAGCTGCAATGATAAGAACGAAAGGTGAGGCAGGTACTGGAAATGTTGCTGAAGCAATAAGACATATGAGAATGGTAAATCTTGGAATTAGACAGCTGGTTTCTAATAAAGACGACCCACAAGAATTAATGAGACTTTCAAGAGAAATGAGAGTTAGTTATGAATTAGCGTTAGAGACTGCACAACTAGGTCGACTTCCAGTAGTTAATTTTGCAGCAGGAGGAATTGCAACTCCTGCAGATGCTGCAATGATGATGAGAATGGGAGTAGATGGAGTGTTTGTAGGTTCTGGTATTTATAAGTCACAAGATCCCGAAGTTCGTGCAGAAGCAATAGTGTATGCAGTTGCTAATTGGGATGATCCTGAGAAAGTTTTAGAAGCACAAGCTATGATCTCAGAAAAGAAAAGCATGACTGGCATCGATATAAACGCACTGACAGAAGAACAAAAGATCCAATATAGAGGAGCCCAACTTTAAAGAGGTGAAAAAAATGGTAAAAGTCGGTATTCTTGCATTACAAGGGGCTTTAGAAGAACATGAAAATGCCCTAAAAAAGGCCGCTGAGAAAATTAATAAAGAAATCGAAATTGTATTTGTAAAAAGAAAAGAACAAATTGAGAATATAGATGCAATAGTTCTGCCGGGAGGGGAAAGTACCTCAATGAGAAGTATTGGTAGAAAACTTGGGATCTTTGATCCTCTTAAAGAAAAGATTAAGAGTGGAATGCCAGTGCTTGGAACCTGTGCAGGAACCATATTACTTTCTTCAAAAGTAAAAAGAAAGAAAGAAGGACCTGCTACGGATGGAGTAATTGGTCTTTTAAAAGCAACGGTTATAAGAAATGGATATGGCCGTCAGAAAGAATCATTTGAAACCGATCTAAAAATCAATAAATTAAATGTTAATATAAAAGGTGTTTTCATTAGAGCACCAATAATTGAAAAAATAGAGGATGATATTGAAATATTAGCGAAAGTTGACAATGATCCTGTATTGGTTGAACAGAGGAATATTTTAGCTGCAACTTTTCATCCAGAATTAAGTGGAAGCACTGCTATTCATGAATATTTCTTAAATAAAATTTAGAATAAAATTTAGACCGATTATAGAGTAAATTTTTTTCTTATTTTTGTTTTAGTTTCATTTGAACTCAAAAATTGCTTCTCTAGGTGTGATTGCAACCTATCTAAGTTATATTTTTTCATCAAAAAAGAATTATTATTTTTAGGGGTGTATTTCTCACCCCATCAAAACAGAGATTTTAATTTTATGCGGAGAAGATTTTAATGGCTGTTACGGGGCAGTCATCCTCACAAGCAAGACATTCAATGCAGTCTTCCTCACGAATTGGTACTGCTTTCTTAGTGCTTGCAGGGTGACCAGGAAATTCACGCCATTCATAAACATCCTCTGGGCAAACGTCAATGCATGCACCGTCTCCAATGCAGATATCTTCATCTACGGCAACAATGTCACCAAAAATACCGAGTCTTTCGGGGGGATTATAATATCCTTCTTCGGGTACCCAGATGGATAATTTTCCTTCAAATTTCTCATCAAGCTTGATGTATTCTTCTTTAAAGTTCTCATTGATTGGCATAGGGTCTCACACCTCCTAGGTGCTGATTGTACACACCGCTTCCTTGAATTTAAGTATTATCGTTAATGAAGCGAACATTTATTCTATCTAAGTGAAAACATCAGTAATACGTACGCGGTTGTTCCGAAAAAAATCAACCAAAAATGAAAAACTACTTATTAATCAGTACCTTTAGTTAACAAATAGATGGTAAAAATACATAGCTTTGTAGTAGGTGTACTTTCCACAAATTTTTATGTAATAGAGAACGAAAACGCATTTTCAGTAATAGATCCTGGGGGAAAAGAAGCCGTCGAAATTACAACACAATTTTTAGAAAAGGGATTAAAATTAAAACATGTATTAATAACACATGCCCATCCAGATCATATAGGATTTGCAAAAAGTCTTCTCAAATTAGAAAGTAAAGCAAAAGTTTTTACTCACGAAAAAACTCCAGATATTCTCCCTACATTTTTAGAATGGGCTGAATTATGGAACCTCCCATACGTAGAAATAACCCCTAAAGATATAGAAACACTAAAAGATAATGATGTTATTAAAATCGAAAATATTAAAATAAAAATCATTTACACTCCTGGGCACTCTCCAGATAGTATTTGTTTTTATTTGGAAAACGAGAAGATCTTGTTTTCAGGAGATACGTTATTTAAATATTCAATTGGAAGAGCAGATTTGCCATTTGGGAACATAGAGCTCCTAAAAAGATCAATTATTGAAAGACTATATTCTCTCCCCGATCAAGTTCATGTTTTTCCAGGGCATGGTAATAAAACCACTATTGGTTTTGAGAAAAAAAACAATTTCTACGTAACACGATAGTAAATAAAACAAAAATTTACTCGTTATTTTCTTAAAAAGAGTTACCTTTTGCTAAAGATCTCTGTTTGATATTAAAAAACGAAGAAAAGGGAGAAGACATTTTTATTGGGAAAGTAATTATTAAGTGCAACAAAAGGGTTATACGGTGATTTACTTAGATAACGTGATGTAGAGGTGGCAGAATTGAGCAAGAATGAAGAAAAAAAAGAAAAAAGAATAAAGAAGATGTTAGAGGAGTTTTATCAAGACGAATTAGTATCGTCCGCCTTCTATAAATTTATGGCTAAAAAGGCCAAAGGAGAGCAGAAAAAATACTTTCTTGAAATGGCAGATATGGAGACAGAACACGCTAGAATATGGATCGATGAGATCGCTTCTAAAAAATACCCGATAAAAAGAGGAATGAGATTCAAATCTAGAATACGCTTATTTTTCTTGAAAGTCATGGCCTTTTTCCTTCCATTAAGCTTTATGGTAAATTACTTAGAATTAGGGGAGAGAGGGGCTTTAAAGAACTATTCTGAAATTTTGAATGAATTAGATGTGAGTGGAGAAAGAGAAGGAGAGTTAATTCAAGGAATCATGAAAGACGAGATTCTTCACGAAGCAAATTTGACAAAGATGATTTTAGATTCAGCAGCCCAGCTTAATAACTTAAAAGAAGCAATTTATGGGATGACCGATTCATTAGTAGAAATTCTTGCATTAGTAATTGGTCTTGCAAGTATTATGAATAATTTGTTATTAATCGGTTTATCTGGGTTACTTGCTTCAATAGGTGGAACTTTTTCGATGGTTTCTGGTGCATACCTCTCAGTACAAAGTCAAAATGATATTTATGAAGGAAAACTAGATGACTTACGTACAAAACACAAAGTAGGACCTGAGTATTTAGTAGAAGACTTAGAACTTCATTTGATGGAGAAAGGACTAGACAAAGAAATTGCTAGGGAAATTGCCCAAAAAATAAAAGATGATGATAAAGCATTGCTTGCTTTGGCAGAGACCATAATTATTGAAGAAGAAAAAGAAGATCCTACTAGTGCAGCAATAACAACTGGAATTTATTACATTCTTGGTGCATTACCTGCATTTATGCCATTTTTCATTGCGATACCCTTTGGTCTTGATCCTTTAACAACATCATTAATTGCTATAGGCCTATCTGCGCTATTAGCATTCATCGCAGGAATATTTACCGCTGTTCTTTCAGGAATAAGTATTGGCAGTAAAGGCCTAAAGAATGTAGTAATTACTATTGGTGCAGCATTAGCAACATATGCTTTTGGTACAGTTGCACGTCACTTTTTAGGAGTAAGTGTA
>Ga0256835_1000757_pt1 | contig 21537 bp, 14 predicted proteins | sample PIR30metaG_FD_185972 | JGI IMG/M metagenome (GOLD analysis project Ga0256835, IMG submission 185972) | Hydrothermal vent microbial communities from East Pacific Rise, Pacific Ocean - PIR-30 | ecosystem: Environmental > Aquatic > Marine > Hydrothermal vents | place: Pacific Ocean: East Pacific...
TCTTCTTTAAACTCATTTTCAGGTGTTAATGGAGTTGGATCTCTTTGCTTCCAGAATAGTTTTATAAATTCATCTCTTTCTTTGTTTGTATTTAATTTATAAAATATTTTCTTTTCTGTGGGAGTGATTATTGGAGACACTTCCTGAATAAATTTCTTATACTTGTATTCGAGTTTCACTTTCTCCTTACCAAAACTAACCCCTTTTAAAAAACACAATAAAGAAAAAACTATAACAATAGGAATTAATATTTTAGATTTTCCTGCTTTTTTCATTTCTGATTTTATTATAATAGCATCAAAAAATCAATCTAAATAAAAAAAGGGCATCCGCGATGCGGATGCCCTTTTTATTTAATTTACAGCTATTTTTTAGAACTCAAATCTTACACCGAGAATAGCATGAATAGGGGTATGATATGCCCTTGCCTTTCCATAATACGGATTTGTAGGTTTTTCAGGTTTTTTCCATGGAGGCATAATTGTCGAAGGATCATCAGAGTACCCATAGGAGTTTACTGCATCATAACCTGTGTAAATAGAGGTCATTTCCCTTGAATTATTAACATTGAAGATATCCGCAAACAGGGTGAGTTTGTAGGAATCTGCTAATTTCAAATTGTATGCAAGGTGAAGATCCATATGGAAAGCCGAAGGTAATCTTCCGGTTGTACCTCTTTGATCCAGGAATGCAATAGGACCATACCAATCATTGTATCCCATTGCAGTGTAAGGCTTACCACTTGTATATCTTGCAGAAACACCAATGTTTAAGCCAAAGCCAAAGGAATAAGCACCGTCAAATTTGAACTGATGCTTTCTATCATTGGGTAAATAACCCTCAGCATTATACATTAACTCAGGAAAGTCAAATTCAGCAGTAATATTGGGGTCAACCTGCCCATACTCTTCAAATGCCAAGCCGGGTATATTTCCGTAGGCTCTTCCGTAAGTATAGGACATTACGAACTGATAGTTGTTTGAATATCTCTTTCTCAAAACAATTTCAAGAGCCTTATACCATCTGAGAGCTTTGGGGAATTTCTTGTATTCATCCGGACATCTGTTGTAATCTTCAGGAATTTTAAGATTTTCAGGCATCCATTCACCTGGGTTGAATAGGAAGTAAACATTTCCTCCATCAAAAGAACCATCCTCAACTATTCTCCCGAGTCTCTTGTAAACACCTCTTACACTCAAAGAGAGATCTTTTGTCAACTGTCTCTCAAATCCCAGAATAAACTCTTCCTGATAAGGAGGTTTGATTCCGGGCTGAATTGGAGGAGGCTCATGCCCGATCAACCATTTATAAAGAAGTGTTCCGTCTTCCGCATAAAAGAGAATCTTATCATCTTCATATCCGAATGTTCTTGCATTAATATCCATAGGTACCATTTCAAAGTATCTTGCATAAGAACCAAATACCTTAGTAGTGGCATCACCAAGAATATCATAGGAGAAACCAACTCTTGGTGCAATCATATCACCAAACCCCCAGCTTATAACAGCTTCATGGGGTTTGAAGAATTTTGAAGGATCCGTAGCATGGAGAATCTCACTTTCAAGTCTTACACCAAGATTAAGGTGTAATCTGTCAGTGACATTCCATGAATCCTGCAAGAAGATTGCATAAATATCATTGTATGCATCTCCTTTGGTGATTCTATATCTATCTCTGTATCTATACCATGTGTAGCCTTTTGGATACCATCTTCTGTAATATCCGCCTGTGTAAGCATCGTTTCTATCTTCAATGGCTCTATACATCTGGAAACCAACCTTAATTGTGTGATTCCCAAAGAATTTGGTAATATCAGCCTTTATTGTCCATCTTGCCTTGTCAAAAGGATTTGAATACCATCCAAGACCGCCCCATCTCCATCCTTGAGGATAACCGTCAGCAGCTCTATAATAGTATTGCAAGGGTGTATCAAGGTCACCACTTAAGGGAAGTCTTTTTGTATGATCATAATATCTTCCGACCAATAAGTTAAAGAGCAGGCTGTTTCCAAACATACCTTCATATTTACCAACAAAGTTGTATGTTCCGCCTGTATCTTTTGTTTTGTAATCAGAGTTGGGATCTCTCAATGTTCCGGGATTCCCCCCCTCTCCGTGTCTGGGATCACCAAAAACACTGAATGTTAATGTATGATTCTGGGCAAGAAGAAAAGTTAATTTTCCTGAAAAATTGTATGTTTTAAGATCATAATCACTGTGAACAACCTCTCCGGTTAAAGCATTAACAGGAGCATAATAGGTTTTTCTGAAAGAAGGGGTTGCTGCTGCAAAAAACCACACCTTATTCTTTACAAGATAACCACCGAGACCAAAACCTAAGTCATAGTAATTAAACTTATCCTGTGTCCCCCCACCAAATACTGTCTTTTTAAATTCTCCGTAAAGCTTATCTGATTGATAATTAAAGAGAACACTCCCGTGGAATTCATTTCCACCGGATTTTGTTATAATATTAACAACACCCCCCAAAGCTCCTTCAAACTCAGCTTCATATCCACCGGTTTTAACTTCAACTTCATCAATATACTCATAAACCAGATTGGTTCCGACTCCACCTTTGTCAACATCTGTTACATTAATCCCATCAACAACATAAAGGTTTTCAACTCCAGTAGCTCCCCCCATAGATATTCCGTAAGCACCACTCTGAACAGAGGGAGCCATCAATACCATTGACTGGAATGATCTTCCTTTTGGAAGAGCATCAAAGAACTCTTTCTTAACATTTGTCGAGATCTTTGAAGATGCGATATCAACACCAACTTCAGAAGCTGTAACTTCAATACTCTCAGTAATTTTACCAAGTTCAAGCTTAGCTTCCACAAAGGTTGTCTTTTCAAGAGATACCACAACATTTGTCTTTACAAACTTTTTAAAACCTTCAAGTTCAGCAGTGACAGTATAAACACCTGGTGGCAATGCAGGAAATACGAATTTCCCATTATCATCCGTAACAGCAGTTCTTTTTCCCATTAATTTGGGAGAAGTAACCGTAACCGTAACCCCGGGAATAACTTTCCCGTCTACATCCTTTACCACCCCGGTAATAGCACCTGTGGTTTTCTGGGCTATTCCGAAGGAGGTAAGGAGAAAAGCTACTGCAATAAATGCAATTAGTACTTTAGGTGCCTTAATTTTAGGCATATAAACCTCCTTATAAAAGTATTAACCTAATGTATAAGCAAATTTTATGCCAGAAAAGGATACTCTTACTTATTTACTTTGTATCAATCGAATTCATTAAAAATCCAAAAAATTGGATTTTTTGGTTCAAAAAATTGGATTTTTCAAATAAATTTATAGAAATAAATATTTTTTTATTATTTCCAAACTTATCCTTGACCCTTTTATCTTTTTTATTTATAATTATTTAATTAATGAGGAGGAAGCTATGGGAATTAAGATTTTTGTAGGGGATGACAGTATTTCCACAAAAAAAGTAATTGAAATTGCTTCAGAGGGAAAAGATTGGAATCTAATGTTTTTTAGTGAGGGGGATGCACTTTTCGATGCTCTTGAAAAAGAAGAGCCTGAGATACTTTTTATCTCACACAATTTGCCCGGGAAAAGCCTTTCCTTTATCTTAAAATGGCTTGAAGAGAAACAAAAATCCACAAAAGTGGTTATTATGAAAGGAGCTTTTGACGAAGCTATTGATTGGGGAACAAGTAAGGAATATGAAACTCTCGCAAAACCATTTTCTTCCGACCAGTTTACAGAATTTATAACAAGATTAACTCAAAAAGAAGGTGAGAACGCCATTTCTTTGCCAGAAGAAGAGGAAGAAGAGGAATTAAGAGTACCAAAACTTCCCGAAGAAGAAGGAAGTTCAGAGGAAAAGAAAGAGGAGGAAGAAGAGGAATTAAAAGTTGAGATGGAAACAAAGGAAAGTGCAGGAGAAGAGTTTAGGACAGAGGGTATAGGTGTTTATCCTGTAACAAGTGAAGAAGAAGATGTTGAGCCAAATGATGAAAAAACAAAAGAGAGTTCAACTCTTGTAACATCACCGGAAAATAACTTTGAAGAAGAAAAAGAAGAAGTAGAAAATCCTTTCTTAGATGACTCATTTTCCGAAGAAGAGTTAAACTTTTCAGAAGAGGAAGAGAAAGAGGAGGAAGAAGAGGAAGAAGTAGAGGAAGAATTTAAAAACACGAAAGAGAATTTTGAAGATGATGAAGCGGATTTTTCCTCCCTCAATGAAGAGATTGATGAAGAGGAAGAGGAAGAGGAAAAACTTAAATTCGAAGAAGATGAAATAAAAAAGATGGAAGAGGAAGAAATAGAAAAAGAACAAAAAAAAGAAGAACTCTTCTCAGAGGAGATTACATCCGCTCCAACATTAAAACTTGATGGAGATAAAGAGAAGGAAGAAAAAGAGGATCTTGAACAAACAGTAATGTTTTCTGAGGAAGAAATTAAAAAAGCAGAAGCAGAAGAAAAAAAGGAACTTCATAAATTTGAAGAAGACACAAATGAAAGGATAGAAGAAAAAGCAGTGGAAGCAGAAGAAAAAAAAGAGGAACTTTTTGAGGAAGCAAAAGAGGAAGTGGAAAAAGCCGAAGAAGCTATTGTTGAAGAAAAGAAAGGGGAAGAAAAGACAGTTCCTCCGCCAAATGAAATGGACACTCAAGAACTTGAAGGAGAAGAAGTTCCAATAAACGAAGAACTAATAAAAAAAATTACCGCTCAAAAAGTTGAAGAAATATTGTGGGAAATTCTTCCCTCAATAGCGGAAAAAATCATCAAAGAAGAGCTTGAAAAACTTAAAAAAGAGTTAACCGAATTAGAAGAAGAATAAAAATTTAATTACATAATAGGAGTCTTCAAGATGGAATTGGATTTTGAGAAGGAGTATATTCCGCAAAATATTGAAAAAAAGTGGATTAAATTCTGGATTGAAAAAAAGATTTTTCAGGGAGATGAAAAATCCAAAGAAAAAAAATTTTCATTAGTATTACCACCACCAAATGTGACAGGAACATTACACATGGGACATGCTCTTGCCTTTACCATTCCGGATATAATAGTAAAAAGAAAGAAAATGCAGGGGTACAATACTATGTGGCTTCCGGGAACAGATCATGCTGGAATTGCCACTCAGATAGTAGTTGAAAGAATACTCGCAAAAGAGGGAATAAAAAAAGAGGATCTTGGAAGAGAAAAATTTTTGAAAAGAGTCTGGGAGTGGAAAGAGAAAAGTGAAAAAAGAATAAAAGAACAATTAACCACTCTGGGGCTTTCACTTGACTGGTCACGATACAGATTCACTCTTGATGAAGGCCTTTCAAAAGCGGTTAAAAGGGTTTTCGTAAAACTTTATGAGAAAGGTTTAATATATAAAGGTAATTATATGGTAAATTGGTGTCCGCGATGTGGAACTGCAATATCAGATCTTGAAGTTGTTTATGAGGAAGAAAAAGGAAAACTCTATTACTTAAAATACCCAATTAAAAATAAAAAGGATGAATTTATAATTGTAGCAACAACAAGGCCGGAAACAATGCTTGGAGATACTGCTGTTGCAGTACATCCGGAAGATGAAAGATATAAAAATTTAATTGGAAAAATCTTAATTTTACCTCTCCAGAATAAAGAAATCCCCATAATAGCCGATGAAGTTGTTGAAAGGGAATTCGGAACAGGAGCTGTTAAAGTAACCCCTGCCCATGACCCCAATGATTTTGAGATAGGTAAAAGGCATAACCTTGATTTTGTAAAGGTTATTAATGAAAAGGGAATTATGACAAAAGAGGCAGGGGAAAAGTTTGAAGGATTAACAAGAGAGGAAGCAAGAAAGAAAGTAATTGAGGAACTTGAAAAAGAGGGACTTGTTTTAAAGATAGAGGATTACACCCATTCAGTTGGGCATTGCCAGAGATGCGGAACAGTTGTTGAGCCAATGATTTCGAATCAATGGTTTGTTAAAATAAAGCCACTTGCAGAGCCTGCAATAAAAGCTGTTGAAACAGGGAAAATAAAATTTATTCCTAAGAATTGGGAAAAAACCTATTTTGAATGGATGTATAATATAAGAGATTGGTGTATCTCAAGACAGCTCTGGTGGGGACATCAGATTCCTGTTTATTATTGTCAGGATTGCGGAGAAACAATTGTAAGTGAAGAAAAACCGGAAAAATGTCCCAAATGCGGAAGTAATAATTTAAAACAGGAAGAAGATGTTCTTGATACATGGTTTTCATCAGCCCTCTGGCCTTTTTCAACACTCGGATGGCCCGAAGAAACGGATGATTTGAAAACCTTTTATCCAACAGATCTTATGGCGACCGGATTTGACATTATATTTTTCTGGGTAGCAAGGATGATAATGATGGGGCTGGAATTCGGAAAAGATATACCATTTAAAGAAGTTTTGATTAATGGCCTTATAAGAGATGAGCATGGTCAAAAGATGAGTAAAACAAAGGGAAATGTAATAGATCCACTTGATATGATAGATAAATATGGAGCGGATGCTTTAAGATTCACCCTTGCAATAAATGCTGTACCCGGAATGGATATTTCAATATCCGAAAGCAGAATGAAAGGGTATAAAGCATTTGCAAACAAGCTGTGGAATGCTGCGCGATTTGTTTATATGAATACAAAAGAGCTTGAAAATAAGGATTTCAAAACACTTAATAAAGATAATCTATCATTAGCTGACAGATGGATTTTATCCACACTTCAAAGTGTAAAAGATGAGATTAATACTGCTCTTGACGAATATAAAATATTCAAAGCAGCTGACACAATTTATCATTTTGTATGGCATCAATACTGCGACTGGTATATAGAAGCATCAAAAAAAGAGATAAGAGAAGGAAATAAAGACACTCTAATTGTGTTACTCCACACATTAAAAGAAATAATCCAGCTTTTATTTCCATTTATGCCATTTATCTCTGAAGAGCTCTGGGAAAGATTTGAATTTTCAAAAGAAAGCATAGCTCTCTCAAACTATCCCATTCCTGAAGATGAATGGAAAAACACTGAAGCTGAAAACTTAATGGGAGAACTTATTGAATTTGTATCAGGAGTAAGAAGGGTAAGAGCAGAAGCAGGGATAAATCCGTCTGCTTACATTGATCTTTTAATTCTTCCTTCAAATAATAATACAAAAGAAAACATAGAAAAAAATGCAGAGGTTATTAAACTTTTAACAAGAACCAAAGGATTTGAAATAATTGAAAAACAGCCAGAAGGGAAATACCTTAAAGGAGTATCTTCAAGCTGGGAGTTTTTTATACCTGTAGAAGGATTAATAGATATAGAAAAGGAAATAAATAGAATAGAAAAGGAAAAAACAGGTGCTGAAAATGAACTAAAATCAATAGAAGCAAGATTAAAAAATGAGAATTTCTTGAAAAAAGCACCTAAAGAGATAGTGGAGAGAACAAAAAGGAGAAAAGAGGAGCTAAAAGAAAAGCTTGAAAAACTTGAAAATACATTAAACACATTTAAAAATCTTTGAAAGCAAAAAAGAATGCACTGAGCTTTTTACTGCCCTTTTTTTCTATTTTTTCCATTTTTTTCATTTACCTAAAGACTTTATCGTCAAATTTTAATTTTGACGGAGTGGTTTATGCTCTTTTTTTAAGAAATTCAATTATAATAAAATCACCGCTGGGATTTCTCCATTATCAGCACCTATTGTACCAACCAATTTCATACTTTTTTTATAAAACTATGAAAACAAATCTTGATCCGCTGATATTTTTAGAATTTGAATCACTCTTTTTTTCAATTCTCTCTCTTATTTTCTTCTATTTAACAATAAAAAAGATAACAAAAGACCTTTTTTTCTCTTCAATTTCCACTCTGTTTTTAGGTTTCTCCCATATATTCTGGTATTACAGTGTTGAAGCCGAAGTTCATTCATTATCTTTCTTCTTAATAGCTTTCTCCCTTTATATAATCTCTATAAAAGAGGATAGTTCAATAAGCTCATTTTTTGCGGGTTTACCTATACTCTCTCATGTTTTAAACACATTCTATTTAATATCATACGGATTGCTAAAAATCATAAAAAAAGAAAAAGAGCTTTTAAAACAATTCTTTATTTTAATTTCTATTCCTACTATCTCTTATCTTATTCTACTCTTTTATCTGAAATCAAAAGGAAATTTAGCCTCATTTTTCAGCAAACGGTCTGCTGCTTCTTTAAGCCTTCCCTCTTTAAAGGCTTTTTTTCAAAATATAGAATCTTTTGGTAAATTTTTCTCATTAGGCTTAATTTCCTATCTTTTTGCCTTTCTTTTTTGGGTCTTTATTTTATATATTCTTATAAAAAAAAGAAAAGATACTTTTGATTTTATTCTTCTTTACTGGCTCTTACTTGCTTTTCTATTTCACCTTTTCTGGGAACCTTTTAATCCAGAATTAAAATCACCTATATTAATTCTGTTTTTACTTGTTTTTCTAAAAGAGATTCATAAAATAAAGAAGTGGAAATACTTAATCATCTCCCTTTTAACAATTCTTCTTTTCTCCCTCAATTTCGGATTTTTTAAATCAAATGCGGATGCGAATAAAAATATTAATTATAAAATAGCAATACAGATAAAAAATTGTACACCGAAAAATTCCATTATAATAATAGGAGGAACCAAAAAAGGGTATATTTTCGGAAAGGCTTACATTCCATACTTTTCTCTGAGGAAAGTTCTTTCCTTGGATACTTACGGAAAAAAAATCGGGGAAAGAGATGTTAAAATAATTCTGGAAAAGATTAAAATTTTTCAAGAAAAAAAGAAAGTTTATATTCTAAATGACTACATAAATAACAAAGTTTCAAGAGAGCTTTTTTCAAACAAATATAGCTATGAGTTTTTTAAAAAAGAACTTTCTTCCCATCTTAAATTTATTTGCAATATTGGGTCATATAAACTATATAGTATAAAACCACATTAATCGGATTTTATCTCTTCTTCATAAAATTTTTTCAAATTACCAATCAATGTCGGTTTTATAGGCTTTCTCATAGTTGGAGGATGGGGTGATTTTCCTTCAAAACTTTTTATTATATTCTCAATAATAGGTCCGCATATTCTCCCCTGACAATTACCCATACCGGCTCTTGTAAAGGTTTTTACAAAATTCATATCAGAAGGACCAATTTCAATAGCTTCTCTGATTTTTTTCATGCTAATATTTTCACATCTGCAAATCACGGTATCATCTTCAATATTTTTATAAAATTCCAAGGGAACCGAGAAAACAGTATTAAAGCACTTCGAATATTTTATCGCTTTTTTTCTCTTTTTAATAAGTTTTTGAATCTTATTTTTTCCACTATTATCCAGAAGATTTAAGGAATCCAAAAGAGCAAGAGCAGAAAGTTCCCCTTCAATTTGAGATTTTTCAGCTCCTCCGACTCCTGTAATCTCTCCGCAAGCATAGATATTTTTATTGGAACTCATCAATCTTTCATCAGTATTAACAATCCAGCCACCCAAAGTTTCATCATAAATAATATTAACGCCTGCTGATCTTGCAACCTCAAGATTCGGAACAAATCCGAAACCAATAGCAAGAAGTTCTGTTTTTATATTTTTAATACTTTTCTCAATAACTTCTCCATCCTTCCCTATCTTCCCCACAGAGATTCTCCGGACAGAATCATCCCCCTCTGCTTTTAAAACTCTCCAGCCATATTTAATCGGGACATGATTACTTAAAATCTCTTCAAGATAAACAAATGCCTCTATAAGCTTTCCGGGAAAATCCAAAAGCCCTTTTGAAAAAGCAATCTGCTCTTTGAATCTTTTAAGTTCATAAATACCTTTAACCTTTCCCCCTGCTTTTAAAATTTCATAAGCTACCGCATAAAGAAAAGGGCCCGTACCAGCAAGGACAATCTCCTCCGCCGGTAAAATCCCATTGCTTTTTAAAAACACCTGAACAGCTCCTAAAGAAAAGACACCTGGAAGATCCCATCCCGGAAATGGAAGATATTTCTCTCTTGCTCCGGTAGAGATAATGAGTTTTTTATAATAAATGAGTTCACTCTTTCCTTCTCTATCAAAAAGAAGTTTATCTCCCTCATAAACACCAACTACAGTTGAGTTTCTAAATATTTTAATATTTGTTGAATTTTTAAGTTCATCAATTAATTTTAAACCCTCTTTTTTTACGGATGTTTTAAATTTTAGAAGTTTATTTTTAAAGTTCTCGGGTAAGGTTCTTAAATATTGTCCTCCTAAAAACGGATTCTCATCTATTATGGCTACTTTTAAATCATATTTGGCAAGAACAGAAGCTGCCTTTAATCCCGCTATTCCTGCTCCCACTATTATAACATCATATTGATTACCCTTCATCAAACTCCACCTCCATCCCATCTTCAACAAGAGTCATGCAGGAACGGATATTTGGAACACCATTGACAGTAACAAGGCATTCAAAGCATACTCCCATTCCACAAAAGGGAGAATTATATCTGCCTTTTAGTGCTTTCCCTCCGAATCTTTTAAAACCGGCAGCCCATAAAGCAGCTGCAAGAGTTTCTCCTCTATAAGCTGATATTCTTTTCCCATTAACTATAATTTCCACCTGCTCTTTTCTCTCTATCCCTTTAATCCTCTTCACTTTACACCCTTAAATTATTAGTGATAAGTATATCATTCTGATGATATGATATCAAGAAATTTTTGTTATTTATTCCTTAAAAGACTTGACAGGCTATAAATTGAAAATGGTTTTGTTAAAATACTAACACTGTATTTAGTTTCCAATTTTTCGGCAAATTCTTTATCCGCTGCACTTGAAAGAAAGATAATCTTTTTCACATGTTTTCTTATAAAGGATACAAATCTCGTAATTTCTTTTTCTCTTTCTCCATTTAAGCTCAAATCCAAGAAAAGATAATCAGCTTTCTCCTTTTTAGCTGTATCCTTTGCTTCTAAAAGATTATTTAAATAAAATGTGTTAATTCCCAGGAATTCAAGCAATTGCTGTACCAATTCGGGAAAGATGTCCCCATCCGAAAGAATAATTGCTTTTCCCTGAAACTTTCCTTTTAGTTCCAAAGGCAAAACAGAGCTTCCTCCTTTACTCTTTTCTCCTGTTTTTGCTTTATACTGGGGCAAATAAACAGAAAAGGTGGTACCTTCTCCCTTTTTAGAAGAAACTTTAATAAATCCTCCGTGAGAATTTATTATTCTTTTGGTTATATAAAGCCCTATCCCACTCCCTTTTGTCTCATCCTTTTCTTTAGTTGAAAAGAATGGTTCAAAGATTTTACTAAGATGCTTTTTCTCTATTCCTTCTCCATTATCTTTAACTTTAATTACCACATATCTTTTTCTTTCTACATTCCATTTTTTTGCATCCCCTGAGCCTATCATTTGCGAGTTAACCTCAACCCGGATTCTTCCATCTTCTTTATTTTTTAGTGCATCCCGGGCATTTGTTAAAAGATTCAAGAAGACCTGCATTAATTGATTCGAGATACCTTTTACATAATACTCTCCTTTGCTTTCCAGCTCTAACCGAACATCTTTTTGTAAAGAAGGCTCTACAATTATCATAACTTCTTCTAAAATTTTATTAATACTCTGTACTTCAGGGTTATCTTCGCCTTCCCTGGAAAAGCTTAAGGTTTGAAAAACCATTTTATGAGCCTTTTCTAAAATCTTTTTTATTTTGCCTAAATATTCATACTTTTTATCCTCCGAGCTGGTTAATTCCAAAAGTTCAAGATAACCTGACATTCCTGATAAAATATTGTTCATATCATGGGAAATTCCCCCAACAAGATCCCCCAAAAGTTCTTTTTTTTGCGTTTGCTCAGCTCTTTTCCTAAAAAGAACTTTTTCACTTACATCTGTAAAAAAACTAACAATAAAACTTTTTCCGGGTAGAAGCTCTACAATCTTCTGCTCCACATAAAAATAATTTTCTCCAAAACCCTTAATTTTTTCATCCTCTTCAACAATTTCCATCTTTTTTCTCTTTATCACACATGAAAAACAAGGTTTTTTTCTCTCAAACACAACCTCATAACACTTTTTTTCCTCCACATCTCTGCCAAACATCTTCACAAACCCTTTATTTTTATATACAATTTCAAAAGTAGCCGGATCCACAATATAAACGGGATCTTCAAGATCATTATAAATCGCCAGGATTGTAGAAAATCGCTCTTTTAAAATATCTCTGTAATATTTAATCTTAAAATAAAACTCAATAAACTTAAAAGCTTCCCTAATTGAATCCATCTCTTTAATAGAAAAATCCATTTTTTTTGTATAATTTACAAAAATTATAAACTTTTCAACCTGTGCACCAGTAAATACGGGAAAAGCCATTATCCTCTTTATACTCCTATGCTTCATAAAACTTGCAATTCTTGGCTCTGCAGAATCACAGTCAAAAAAGACCAGCTGGTTTTCTAATAATGTCTTTTTTAAAACAGGCATTTTTCTAAAATCAACCTCTTCACCCACCGAGAAAAAATAACTTGTGTTTATTTTTTCTTCTTCTATTCTTACCTCATCTTCCATTATAAAATTTTCATTGGCTGATTTTTTAAAAAAGCATATTCGGTCAACCCCCAATATCTTAGCAATATTTGTAATAACATCCTTAAAACTTCTTTTCCCTCCCAATAAATAACTACTTTCCGCTCCTATTGCCCTCAATATTTTCACAAATCTAAGCTCATCACGAAGAGCTATTTCTCGGGTTATATCTTCTATAAGAAACAAAAACCTTCTCTCACCTAAAAATCTTTTAGTTATTAAATAATTTACCTTTATAATTATCTTTTTCTTTTTAAGATAAACATTAAAACTCCCAATAGATTCTTTTTTCTTATCAAAAATATCAGTAGCTCCCTCTTCGAAAAGCTCGAGAATACTTTTTCCAACCAACTCTTCTTTTTGTGTTCCTAAAAACACCGTTGTTTTTTCATTTGAAAAATGAATAATCCCCCTTTCATCTGTCATAATCAAAGCCCTGTCCTCAAGCTCCATCAAATCTTCAATAAGCTGTGCTGTCTTTATCCGCCGGGTTTCATCCAGGCCTACAAAAAGCACCCCTTTCTTTTTCTCCGCTTCAAAAGGTATTAATAGAATTTCAAACAATCTTTTTTTCCCATCTTTCCCTTCAAGGGGAAATTTTTCCAAATTAAAACTCTTTGAATAATTAAAAACATTCTCTATGTTTAAAATAAGAGGTTTTAAACCGGAAGCATTTACAGATAATAGTTCACTAATCTTATCCCCAAAAAAATCTTTTGCCGGTTTGTTAAAAGAGGCTATCTTTTTACCATTTTCCAAAAAGATCAGAAGCAATGGAAATTTGTCAGCTACCCTTTTCCATGTTTCAAGAGAAACTTTCCACTCTTTTTCTCGATAAAGCACTTTTTTATAAAGATCTGATAATCTTTGAAAAATATCCTCAAATTCTTTAAGAACAAATTTCCCTTCAGGGAGTTTTGGTGTTTTGTTTTCAATTATCTTGTTTATATTTGAAACTACGGCTTTAAGCCCTTCAGAAAGATTGGAAGAAAAAGTATCAAATTTAAAAAATTTATAGAAAAAGAGAAAAACTACAAAACTGATAAGACTAAGGACAAAAGCCACAAAAAACACATTAAACAAAAAAGAACTTACTGATATTTTATAAACTACTATTTTCCCTCTTTTTGAATCTCTAAGATAGTAAAAAATCTTATCATTGATCAAAATAATTCCTGTTCCATCTTTTTTTATTTCTTGTAACCTGACAATTGGTTTTTTAGACGGGTTTTCCACAGATTTTCCATTTATATCAAACAATTCAAATCTTTTCATCCCTTTAGTTCCTTTTAAAACAAGGTGATAATAGGCTATTTTAAGATCTACATTCTTTATTCTTTTTGAAAAATAATAAAAGGATATGAAAGAAAAAAACAAAAATTCAAGAGATAGAAAACTGATAAGAAATTTGGCGATAACACGTTTAACACTCTTAATTTTCATAATTCAGCCCTGTTTTAAAATTCTAATATTAAAAAAAAATAAAGTCAAGGTTCACACATCTGTTAATAAAGAAAGCTATAATTAATCATTAAAATTTATAAATCCTCCTCTAAATAAAAAAAGGGAGTTAGCTTAAAAGCTAACTCCCTTTAAGGTTTGTATGTTTTATTTAATCACCAGTTTCTATTACCTCTGCGACCGTATCCTTGCCCAGTTTCACTTTCACTTGATATTATTGTCTCATACTCTTCCTGTGAAATATACTGAGGTGTATAGGAAAGACCATATCTTTCAAGTTGAGATACAAACGCTCTCATATGATTTTCCGAGCCTTTTCTCAAGTTTTCAAATACAAAAACAACATCCATATTATCCGATTTAACAATTGCTTCATCCAAATCATAAATATCAAGATCTTCAATTGTTGCACCAACTTTAAAGGCCTCTGTTATAGATTCTTTTCCCTTTGCTACAAGAGAATCATAAAGTTCCTTTAACTTTGAGTCAGAGAAAACTCCTCTATCATTGCTTGTCATCGGATCTGTTAATCCATATTTGTCAATTAAAGTTTTCACAGCATCCATATGTGTTTGTTCAGAGCCTGAGATATTGAGAAAAACCTGAGATCCCCAAACCTCATAAAGAGTCAGGTAAACATCCCTTGCAAGCTTTTCTTCTTCTCTCATTTTCAGAATATAATCCTTTTCAGCTTGAGAAAGTTCCTCATAGGGCATCTGGGATACCATGTCCTGAATAATCTGATTGTTTCTTCCACCATTACTTCTTTTTCCCCAACCACTAAAAGCCAAAGTTGTAAGCATAAATGTAACCACAACCAAAGTTAATAAATTTTTCTTTTTCATTTCTTCCTCCTAAAAGTTTAATACATATTTTATTCAAGAATCATGCCAATTTAAAAGGCTATTATTTCGCAAATTTTTGCGAGAAAAACCCGGTTTTTTGCGAAAATATCAAAAATATATTCTCTAAATAAATCCAATAAAATACCTAAAACTCTTTCAAAATACTTAAAAACATTCAATTGACAACTAACCATATTTTTAATAAAATTTAAAGCATGCTTAAAGACTTACCTAATAAATTATGTGTGTTGAGAATTCTTTTGTCGCCTGTTTTTTTTGTTCTTTTCACATCCTCATGGAAATACGGTAAGTTAATTTCTCTTTTTTTGGTAATAATAATAGAGGCAACTGATTTAATAGATGGGATTATTGCAAGACGGACTAATCAAGTCACAGATTTTGGAAAGATACTGGATCCGTTCGCTGATAAAATAGCAAAGTTAACCTACTTTTTAGGTTTCCTTTATTATCAATATTTTCCCATCTGGATGTTTTTAATTATAGTTTACAGAGAATTTTTTCTTACTATATTCAGACAGTACGCAGAAAGAAAAAATATCATAATTGCAGCAAGACTCACAGGTAAACTAAAATCAGAAGTTCAAGCCATAGGAAGTATTATAATAATTTTACTAATAAATATAAATCTTCTAATTAAACCCATTGAAAAAATCAATGTTTACATATACCTTATAATGCTTTTAATCACTTTAATTACACTATTAAGCATTATAGATTACATTGTCGCTTACTTTTTTTTATTAAAAAAGATTAATAATAATAAGGAGAATTATGATAAAAGTTGAACTTATCGGTTTTACTCCTGATGCTGAGAAAATAATTGAAGAAGCCGGAAGAACAGCTTATCTTTCTTTTGATAAAAAAAGTGATTTCCCTCTTTTCAGGATAGCCAGTGAAAGTGAAGAAAAATTGGTTTATTCGGAAAAATATCCGGAAATTAGAAATGCAAAAGAGGGAGATTTAATAGAACTAGAAGGTAAAAAATGGGAAGTTAAAAAAAGGTGGGAAAATACAGCAGCAAAATTTATCGAAATGCTCATCCGGTCGGGGCATCATTCTGTTTTGGAACACTCTTTTGCAACTTTTAGGATAAAAGGAGGCTCAAGAGCTTTTACTCACCAGCTTGTAAGACATCGTTTGGCAGCATTTACCCAACAATCGCAAAGATATGTAAATGAAGAAAACTTTAATTTTATAATTCCTCCTTCCATAGAAAAAAACCAGAAAGCTTTGAAAATATTCAAAGAGTTTATGGAATACGCAAAAGAGACATACTCAAAATTAAGGTCCCTTAAAATAAAAAAGGAAGATTCGAGATTTGTGCTACCCAATGCAGTTGAGAGTGAAATTGTAATAAGTGCTAACTTAAGGGAATGGCGTCATATTTTAGAGTTAAGGGGACATCCAACGGCACAGTGGGAAATCAGAAATTTTGCAGTAGAGGTAGCAAAAATTTTAAAAGAACACTTTCCCGCTGTTTTTTATGATTTTATAATAGATGAAGGGAAAAATTTGGTTATAAAGCGTGAAAATCAATAAAATTCTCTTTTTTTTTCTAAGTATTATTATAATACTATTACCACCTGCTTACGGAAGACTTGAGAAAAGTTCCGCGGATAAGGTAAATCACCTTTTAAAGTCTATTCTTACAAAAAAAATACAGGCAAAAAAAATAATAATGACGGAAGATGAGATAAACTCATACCTTTACTATTACAGAAAAAAGATTTTCACTGATGATGTAAAATGGGCTAAGGTGAAACTTAAAAATAATAATTTAATAGAAATAAGAGTTGTAATGTTCTTCAACGGTAATACAGTAAAAGATAGCTACTTATCATTGTTAAAAGGTTCAATAATTGATATAAATTCCCGATTTAAATTAAAAAACTTAAACAGTGGCTGCTTTCAAATAAAATTACTATCTTTAAATGTTAACGGGCTAAAGCTTGATAATCAATTTGCCATAAATTTAATATCAACTATCTCTCCGGATTTTAAAAAATATTTTGAAGGCTTTTGCCCTGATTATAAAATAAGAAAAATCATGGTAAGAGAAGAAAAAATCATATTTCTATTCTAAAACTGTTTTTTCAATATATCATTTAAACTTGACACTTATTCTTGTTGGCTTATAATATAAAAGCGGAGGTTAGAAATGAACAGAGAAAAGATTTTTGAAGAATTGAGTGTCAGGAATGAGAAAAAAATTGTGCTTTTAATTATGGATGGAGTGGGAGGACTACCCTTAAATGGAAAAACCGCTCTTGAAGCGGCCAAAAAACCAAATTTGAATGCTCTTGCAGAAAGATCTTCCTGCGGAAGAACAATTCCCGTCTTACCTGGAATCACACCCGGCAGTGGTCCCGCACATTTCTCTTTATTCGGTTATGACCCAATAAAATACAATGTTGGCAGGGGAATTCTTGAAGCTCTCGGAATTGATGTTGATGTACATGAACATGAAGTAGTTGCAAGGGGAAATTTTTGCACCATTGATAGAGAAGGGATAGTAACAGATAGAAGAGCCGGGAGAATTCCAACTGAAAAAAATCGGGAAATAATAAAATTATTGTCAGAAAATATAAAAGAGATAGATGGAGTTAAAATATCCCTTTATTCCGGTAAAGAGCATAGATTTGTTATTAAATTAAAACACCCTGAGCTTTCTGACAAGATATCTGATGCAGATCCGCAAAAAGAGGGACTTCCGATAAAATTCCCGGAACCACTCGAAAATAATGAAAAGGCTGAATTTACTGCAAATATTGTAACAAAATTTATGAAAAAAGCCATAGTTGTTTTAAAGGACAGCCATCCTGCAAATGCTTTACTTTTAAGAGGCTTTTCAGAATATCCCAAGATTCCACCTATGCAAAAGATATTTAAGCTCAATCCTGCGGCAATTGCAAACTATCCAATGTACAGAGGACTTGCAAAATTGGTCGGAATGAATGTTTTAGAAGTGGGGCCAGAGATAGATGATGAAATTATAACCTTAAAAAAAGAGTGGAATAATTATGACTTTTTTTACATTCACATTAAAAAGACAGATTCCTACGGAGAAGATGGTAATTTTGAAAATAAAGTAAAAATAATAGAAAAGGTCGATCAAATACTTCCTGAAATTTTATCTTTAAATCCTGATGCAATCGCAATCACAGGGGATCACTCAACCCCATGCAAAATAAGCGGACACTCCTGGCATCCAAATCCGTTTCTTCTTTACTCCCCTTATATAATAAAAGATGATGTAAAAATATTTACTGAAAAAGAGTGTGCAAAAGGGATTTACGGTACTTTTCCGGCAACAGACATTTTACCTCTTTTGCTTGCAAATACATTAAAATTAAAAAAATATGGAGCATAAATGAACAACAAAACATTATGGATTTTAATTTTAATCATTGGAATTATTGTCTTTTACGGTGTCTACAGAATTACCGGAGGCTTGTCCTTAAAAACTCCTTCGGAACAGGCAATCAAAGATGGAATTGAGCTTGTTAATTTGAAAACCGGCTGGTTTATTTCCGAAAGAGCATTGAATAAAATCAAGATTTTACCATTCGTTGAACTCGCTGTTAAAAATTCATTGAATGAACCTATAGCAAAAGGAACATTAAATTTTGTGGTCACTTTCAAAGTCAAAGGAGATAAAATAAACTTTGATACAGGCTGGAAAATTTATCCATCTAAGAAAATCCCGATCGGTAAAATAGGAGAAAAAGTCAGAATTTCCTGCACTCATGGATACATAGGCTCAAGTGCAGAAGCATTTGAAAAAAATAAGAGCAAGTGGAAAATTCTTGAAGCCACTATTTTCGTAAAATACAAAGGCTCAAAACTTATTGAATTAAAACACCTTGAAATAGCCCAAAAAATTTACTGATAAATTTTATTCGTAAACCATAATTTTAAGAGAAGCAATAGGATCTTTAATTTTGTGGGTAGTAATAAATTTGATTCTTTTTCTTTTATTGGGGATAAGATCAAAAAAATTGTCAGTAAAAAACCCTTCATAATTATCAAAACTTAAAAACAGATTTTTCGCAAGCCTGTCTGAGATAAGTTCTATGTGGTATCCATCTTTTATCTTCCAAATTTTAATCTTTACGATAGGATGCAAAAGATTAAGTTCCTTGGGCCTGACAAAATAATAATATCTTTCGGAAACAAGCTCCCTATTAGTATCAAAAAGAGTTATGTAAAGAAAAACTGACTTTTTGTCTTTCATTTTTAAAAGTTGTCTTTTCTGAATCTTAAAATAAGTATTATTAGAATTGGGAGGGATAAAAACACTAAGTTTATTTTCCCACAAAACTTTCCCGTAAAAATCAAGAAGTTCAAGAGAGAGTACTCCTTTAACACCTTTTAACTTATCAGAAATAATCTGAACATTGACAAACTTTTTATCTTGAAAAGGAGAGACAAGAATATCAGAGTAAAGTTTTTTCACCTCATACTGCAAAGCTTTCCACCTTCCTTTCCAATCAATTCCCGACCAGGAAACCACAGGCCAGCAATCATTTAATTGCCAGTAAAGGGAGCCCATACAAGAAGGCTTTGCTCTCCTTTGAGCTTCTATTGACATTCCAATTCCGTAGGCCTGTAAAAGCTGACTTACATAAATATAATCCTCCAATATCACAGGTTTTCCAAAATAATCATTCATATATTTATCTATTATTTCAAAACCTATAGGATGCTTTTCATGAGCTCTTAAAATCTTCGAATAAAGTTTTCTATCCTCCGGTAAAGTAAACTCTTTTATTGTCTTCATATCAGGCAACCCCTGAAACCCAAACTCGGAAATAAATCTTCCAATTTTATTTTTTTTATTAAAAATCTCAAAAGGCTCCTTACCATGCCAAACTCCCCAATAGTGAACATCACCTGAAGTATTCAAATCAGGTTCTCCCCAGTTGGTTAAAGGAGAAGTATGTATGTAAGTTCTTTCTCCATCATATTTTTTTACGAGTTCGGGTAATAGTTCTTTAAAGAGTTTACTATAATCATTCTCTATTTTTATTCTCTGCTCTTGATTGTACATATTCTGCCATCCCCAATGATTCCAACCTTCGTAAACCTCATTGTTTCCACACCAGAGCACCAATGAAGGATGATTTCTCAATCTTTTAATATTGTATATAGCTTCCTCTTTTACATTCTCTAAAAATTCCCTATCTGCCGGATACATCGCACAGGCGAACATAAAATCCTGCCAGATCATAATTCCGTATTTATCACAGAGTCTATAAAATATATCATTCTCATAAAAGCCTCCTCCCCAAACCCTGAGCATATTTATGTTGGATTTTATTATATTTTTAAAAAGAGTTTCATACCTCTTTTCTGATACTGAGGGAATAAACATATCCTGAGGAATATAGTTAGCTCCTTTTATAAAAACGGGAATCCCATTCACTTTAAAATAAAAGCTCTCACCTAACCTATCTTTTTCTCTCACAAGCTCCACCTTTCTTATTCCAATATAGTCATCCCACTCTCCCTTAACTCGTTTACCCGTATAAATCTTTACATTAAAGTGGTAAAGATGTGGTTTTCCCATACCAAGGGGCCACCAGAGTTTGGGGTTTTCTATTTCAAGCTCCACTGTTTCAGTATTTTTACCCCTTTTAAGCTTTATTCTCTTTACCTCCTTTACCTTTTTATCCTCTTGAAATAATTCAATTTTAACCTCTCTCTCGCCGGTTGAGATAAGCTCAAGTATGAATTCCAGATCTGCATTTTCTTTTGAAACTTTCTTTTGAATAACCCTAACTCCATCAAGCTTAACATCACTCCAGGCTTCTATATAGACAGGTTTCCAGACCCCCATGGTAATATAAACAGGTGCCCAATCCCATCCGAAATGATAAGCAGGCTTTCTTACAAAGATGTAATCAGCTGTTGTTTTGTGGTAAGGATATTTTTCTTTTTTTTCTTTTATTATTTTGAGAGGTGAGTGAAAAATAATCTTCAGATAATTTTTACCGGAGCGAATTAAACTTTTTATATCCACACTCCACTTTCTAAAAAAATTATTTGCTCTTAATATCAGTTTGTCATTTAAAAACACATCCGCATAAGTATCCAACCCCTCAAAAACCAATTCAATATTTTCTTGTTCGAGTATTTTTTCATTAACATCAAAATATGTCCAATATTCCCAGTCTTTCTCACCAATCCAAGAATATTTACTTTCATTTTTCCTAAAATAGGGATCCTCAATAACTCCATTTTTAAAAAGATCAGTCTGAACGGTCCCGGGTAAATAAGCTTTATATTTTTCATCAGCTCCCACTTCACAAAAAAACCAATCATAAGACAAAAGGCTGAATTTTATTAAATTAAGATCATTTTTATTAAAATCTCTGTTAAAAAAAAAGGTGGCTGAATTGAGCGGTTGTACAAAAGATACCACAAAGATAACAATTAATAATAAAATACAATCTTTTTTTTTCATTCTCTCAGAAAATTTAATATATATTATTTAAGAGATCAAAAAAAGTCAAGATCAAAAAAAATAAAAATCAATATTAATACTATTGACACAAAAGATTAAAAAAGCTACAATACCATACATTAGTTAGGACTAACTAACTGTGAGAGTAAAAGAATGAATACACAAAGAAAAGAAGAGATGCTTGATATTGCAATTAAAATAAT
>Ga0256835_1000759_pt1 | contig 21524 bp, 19 predicted proteins | sample PIR30metaG_FD_185972 | JGI IMG/M metagenome (GOLD analysis project Ga0256835, IMG submission 185972) | Hydrothermal vent microbial communities from East Pacific Rise, Pacific Ocean - PIR-30 | ecosystem: Environmental > Aquatic > Marine > Hydrothermal vents | place: Pacific Ocean: East Pacific...
GTAGTACGTAGGAGTACAGTAAGGCGCCATCGCTCATGCTACGATATCGATATCGCAGAAGATACACGTCGCAAAAGTACCGCGATTGACACCTATGCGCCAGGGCCTTCCCGACGGAACAGGCTGCAGGCGCGAAGGTTTTTGAATACTATTCGGTTTAATATATGCATTAATACACCGTTAATATCTTTCTGCCCCTATGTATTGTAAACTGATATCCTATGGTCAGTAGATCCTGATTAAGAAAATCAACAGCGATAGAGATAAGTTAATAATATTATTCAATAATAAATAAAATATTAAAGTGTAAAGATAGTTTTCCTCCGAAATCCATACTACATCTTGAGCACAAACAGGAAGCTCGGGAATCCGTGCCATTACACGCACCAGATGCTCTGGAATGATCTTACAACGAGTGTCATTCTGCATTCTCTTAAGCGGCGGAGGGATCCGGATGATTCATGATATATGGGGCGGCACCTCGGGAAAAAACCTGGCGCCGGGATATCATGTCTCTTTTCACGAATACTTCGGTCCCCACCTCGAGGGATTGATTTTCGAACCCCGATGATTCTCCCCCTGTCGGATGAATATTCCGGCACGTGGTCCCGGCACCATGTCTTGGATATGTTTCTACAAGTTCCCGGAACTCCCCGTACACTGGAGCAAGATGGGCAATAAATCGGTATCTACGGCGGATATCATTAGAAAACGCGCCCTGGACCTGGCTTTCGACGCCTGCGGGATCACGAGGGCGGAGTTTCTCGGAGAAGACGCAGCGAGGCTGGAAGACTGGCTGCGCCGGGACATGCACGCCGGCATGAAATACATGGAACGACACATCGATAAGAGGGCCGATCCTTCCCTGCTGGTCCCAGGGGCGAAATCCGTCATATCGGTGCTTCTCAATTACTATCCGAAGGAAGCACAGACCGAAGGCGGTCCCATGATAGCCAAATACGCCTACGGCAGGGATTACCATTTCGTGATGAAAGAAAAGCTTCTGAAACTCCTGGAATTCGTCAGGTCCGAATTCGGTCGAGTCGAAGGCAGGGTTTTCGTGGATTCCGCCCCCGTACTGGAGCGGGCCCTCGCGGTGAAAGCGGGGCTGGGATGGATAGGGAAGAACACGATGCTGATTTCCAGGAAACACGGGTCCTTCGTCTTCATCGGAGAAATCATCTGCGACCTGGAGCTTCCGGATGAAGAGTACGACGAACCCCGGGCCGAAAATTACTGCGGAACGTGCACCAGGTGCCTGGAGGCCTGTCCCGTCGGCGCCCTCGTAAAGCCTTACCTGCTCGACAGCAACAGGTGCATCTCATACCTCACCATAGAGAAGAAGGGAAACATCCCTTCGGAATTCAAGGGAAAACTGGCCGGTAACCTGTTCGGATGCGACGTCTGCCAGGACGTCTGCCCCTGGAATGGGAACCCGAAACCCACCCGGGTGGAGGAGTTCGCTCCCACCGGCAAACTCCTGGCAATGAGCCAAGACGATTGGCGGGCCCTGGACAGGGACGAGTTCGGCTCGATGTTCTCCGGGTCGGCGGTATCGAGAGCCGGTTACGACAAGACTAAAGACAACCTCGATTCACTCTGATTTCGGGAAGACTTCATCCCGGTGATCAGTCCAGGTCTCCGGGTTCCGCCCTTTCCTTCAGTACGGGGATGGGAACGTAGCCCGTCACCAGCGTCTTGGGTTCGTCGAACCCGAAATCCACGACGATTTTCCACTCCGAACCGTTCCTCATGACCTTCCGGACGATGCCCTTCCCGTACCGCGGGTGCTCCACGAGGTTACCGGGCCTGTATTCCACCGTCGATTTCCTTTCGACCGGAGATGAATCGTCCCCGGCTGGCACCATTCCGGATTGTCCTGCGGCTATCTCCTTGATGAACCTGGACGGCCCCAGGAATCTCACACCGGCCCTTTTCCTGTTGGCGGCATAGGTCAGTACCAGCATCTCCCTGGCCCTGGTCATGCCGACGTACAGCAGTCTTCTCTCCTCGTCGATGTCGGCCGGCGCATACTCCCCCGGCCTGACAAAGGGCAGCATACCTTCTTCGACGCCGACCACGAACACGACGTCGAACTCCAGACCCTTGGCGCAATGAAGAGTCATCAACGACAACCTGCCGCTGCCCTCTCCCCGGTACTCGTCCACGGTGGTCGCCAGGCTTATCTCGGTCATGAATCCCCGAAGTCCTCCATCCGGAGACGTCTTGTCGTAATCAATGACGCTGCGTCTGAACTCCTCTATGTTCTCCAGCCTGGCCTGGTCCGTCGGGTCCCCGGGATCGTACTGATCGAAGAGCCCCGCCATCTTTATCAGTCCGTCGACTATCTCCAGGGCCGGAGCTCCTTCTTCCATCCGTTTCGCCGCCGTTTCATACCATCGGCCCAGTTTTTCCAGCGCCTTCACCGTTCCGGCGGAAAGCCCCGTCACCGACCCGGCATCCGACAGCACTTCCAGGGGATCCCTACCCGTCGCATCCAGGTGAGAGAAGAAAGCGGCCCTGCCTTTTTTGCCCAACCCCCTGGGAGGCCTGTTTATTATTCTTTCGAGGCTCAACCTGTCATCGTGATTCAACAGCACCCTGAGGTAGGCCACTATGTCCTTTATCTCCATACGCTCGTAAAAACGTTGCGAACCCACCACCTCGTAAGGCACTCCGTGCCTCCTGCACGCTGTCTCCAGATGCCTCGACTGGGCGTTCGTTCTGTAAAGTATCGCTATGGAGTCCAGTCCGAAATCCCCGTCCCGTACCAGTTCCTCCACCTCACCGAGAACCCATTCCGCTTCGTCTTTCTCATCGAAAAGGGGCTGCACCCTTATCGGGGCACCGGGCCCCCGTTTGGTCCACAGGGTCTTATTGCGCCTTCTGAAGTTGTAACTCACAAGGGAGGAAGCTCCCAGCAGGATGTTTCCCGTAGACCTGTAATTCTCTTCCAGTCTCACCACCCTGGCCCCGGGGAAATCTTTCTCAAATTCCAGGATATTCTCGACACAAGCTCCCCGCCACGAGTATATGGACTGGTCGTCGTCACCCACCACGCAGACCCTGGCTCCCTCGGATGCCAGTGCCTTGAGCAACTCGTGCTGAACACGGTTGGTATCCTGGTATTCATCAACGAGAATGTACCTGAACCTGGATGCATACGCCTTCCTGACATCATTATTTTGACGTAATAACTGCAATGCTTTTGTCAACAAATCGTCAAAATCAAAAGCTCCGGATTTCTCCAGCCTCTCCTGGTAGCCGGCGTAAATCCGCGCCAGTACTTTCATGCGCTGTGTCACCGCTTCCGCGCCGGCATCCCCGGCGGAAATACCCTGGTTCTTACAGCGGGACACGTACGAGAGAACGTTCCCCGGCGTGATTCCGGCAGAAGGCGTCTCTTTCAGTATCCGTTTCACCAGCGACTTCTGATCGCCCGCATCATAGATGGTGAAATTCTCGGAGTATCCCAGGTGGCGGGCTTCCAGCCTCAGGATCCAGGCGCATATCGAGTGGAACGTACCCATCCTGACCTTTCGGCCCCGCCCGGGCAACATGTTCTCCACCCGTTCCTTCATCTCCCCGGCCGCCTTGTTGGTGAAGGTCATGGCGAGTATGCGCCATGGTTCCGCCAATCCGCTGCGGATGATATGGGCTATCTTGGCGGTCAGAACCCGGGTCTTCCCGCTCCCGGCGCCCGCCAGTATAAGGAGATGACCTTCATTGTAACGGACGGCTTCCAACTGTCTCGGATTCAATTCCAATTTTTTCATGTCATACCTTGCAGATATCTTGTCTTACCCGGGTAATGTTCGAATGAAAATACAAACGGTTCAGCGCCGCTATTATAATTCCACGATCCGGAAACAGACGGTTTGATCGCGGAAATCGGCAGGCAGCCGGTTTGATCCTTACCCTGTTACTTGTCCTCGCTTAACGGAAGTCACTATCGCAACGCTCTCGCTGCAGCCCAACCTGTCGGCCCCGGCCTCCAGCATGGCTACGGCATCCTCCAGGGTTCTTATGCCGCCGGAAGCCTTCACCCCGAGCCTGCCGCCCACTACTTTTTTCATGAGCGATACGTCCCGGGTGGTCGCTCCTCCGCTTCCGAAGCCGGTAGAAGTCTTCACCCAGGAAGCGCCGGAATCCATCGCCAGCCTGCAGGCCATGACTTTCTCGTCGTCGGTGAGGAAACATGTCTCGATTATCACCTTGACCGGTCTGCCGGCCGATGCTTCGACCACTTCTTCCATCACCCGGGTGGTCTCGCGGTACATACCGCTCTTCAGAAAACCCACCGGCATGACCATGTCCAGTTCTCCCGCACCGGCCTCCACAGCGGCGGCGGCTTCCGCGGCCACGGCACAAGACGCTCCCAGGGGAAATCCGACCACGGAACAAACGACGGATCTCCCTTTCAGGACGCCGGCGGCGACGGGTACCCAGGCGGAATTGACACACGCCGCGGCGAAACCGTACTCCAGCACCTCCGAACAAAGCCTCTCAATGTCCCTAAGCGTGGCGTCCGCCCTGAGGAGGGTATGGTCGATCAGCGCCGCAATTGATCTTCCGTCCATTCATCCTCCCCTGGGAAAGAGAAGCAGGATATCCCCGGGCTTCACGTCGACGGTTCCACTGTGAATGGTTTTCCCGTCCATGGTAACGGTAACCCGGCGTCTGCCCGGCGGCAGAGTAAGCCGGGCCATGTAAATCCTGTCCGGAAGCGTCAGCCACGATCTCAGGTCGGCCCGTTCCGTGAAAGCGCCCGCCAAGCTCAGGAGAAAACCCGCCATCCCGGACGCGATACCCTCTTCCCCGGTCAATTTCTCCACAAGTTCCTCGCCCGCTTCGGCCACTCCGGCCTTCAACACCAAACGGGCGACGGCCTTCGCCAGGATTCTTCCGGCCTGGTCTTCCAGGTTCTTCCGGGCAATCGCGGTAAGATCCTCCGCCAGGAATCCGCGGACGGTGAAGTCTCCCGACCATGCCTCCAGCGAGTGAGGCATTCTTCGAACCTCCGGAATCGAGGGCAGGGCTATCCTGTATATCCTGTCGTTAACGACGGCGGTACGGGATATTTCCTTCCTCGGAGGAATGAAGCCGACCTCGGCCACTACAACGATCTCGCCCCAACCGGGGTCACGATAAAGACTATCCGGTTCCAGGTCCGGCCACGAGGCCGAATATTCCTCCAGCATCGATCGGAAGCCCAGCTCCCTGCACAGTCTCAAGACATCGATTTTCACCATGTCCGGCGCAGGAAGCCCGTAATAACGGGAATAAAACTCATCATAAACGTAAACGCTTCTCCTGTACGCGACCAGGGCATCGTTCAATTCTCCCGCCTTTTCGTACAGAACCCCGGAGAAGTACCGGACGAAAGCATCGTCGGAGTAACGGTTGCCCATGTCACCATAAGCGGCATTCATTACCTTCAGCTTGTTGTTCAACCGGCGGCATTCCACCAAGGCGTTCTCTACGTCGCCCATTGCAGCGTAACATACGGCAAGGCAATAATTTATCATCACCTTCTCGTAATCCGCATCCCGAAATTCCAGGGCAAGATCGCTGGTAAGAAGAGATGCGATCCGCCTGCCGGGTTTGAATGCACCCTGGAGGTCACTCAGACGGTCCGCCTCCAGGAACAGCCGCACCGCGGTGGGATAATCGCCCGCCAGCCGGTAAAGGTTTCCCAGTTCCATCAGGTAGAGAAGCCTGTTGCGGCCGGTGGAATCTCCGAAACTCTCCCTGAACTCTTCCACGGCCGCATCGATTCCATCGGAGTCCAGGGTGCGGACCACCGATCCCATGGTAAGGGTGTGACCGGCCCCGCAGGCCAGTGTCGCAAGGGCCGCTAAAACGGCAATAGCTACGAAGTCCCTGCCCGGTATGCGGATAATCCTCTTACGCATGGACCCATCCATCCTCCGGCGGATCACCGGGAAAGAACGCTACAGATCGATAATCTTCTTTATCTCGATTCCGCCCATCCATGTCTTCAGAGCGGTCTCCACGTCGACGAGTTCAAGATTCACCTGGTAATAGATGCTCCTTGTGTCCCCCTCCTGGTCCACGATGGAACCTATTCTTCCGGTCATCACGAAATCGGCGCCCACTTCCCTGCCGAATTCGGCGGCGGTTTCGGAAGCGGCGAAGATGCTCTGTTCCTCCCTTTCGGATCTCGCCTCCATCCTGCTGGTACCTCCGGCGGCGATAAGCACCTTGCCGGATTCCAGCAGCGAACGTTCTATCTCGTTCATGAACAGGTCGGTGTCTATGTGTTCCGAAGTCTTGTTATATATGCCGCCCACAACCACCACGGGACGGTCCGGACGCTCTCCGCGGGATGAGGCGAAGGAGGTAAGCCACTCGCCCTTCAGGCACTGGGCGACCATAGAGTCGGCCACCATTCCGGCGTCGGTTTCGTTCCAGTAACCGCTGAGGTCCGTAACGGTATCGGGATCGGTGCGTGTCACCTCCCTGCCACCGCAACCGGCTGCCAACGCCAATACAACGAACAATACCGGGAGCAACAGTTTGCTTGTCATCTTTTTTTCCCTTCTTCACTGGTACCACGGAAGCGGAACAACTCCTCTGAAAATCACGTTGAAATAGCCGTTCTCCCTCAGCGCCGTTCCCCGTACCGGGGGATCCAGCGGTTTCACGATCAGGGCATACGGAGAATTGGACGTCACGGATTCCCCGCCCCACGGTTCCCGGGTCCATTCCCACATCACCCGCTCTTCCGGTGAGGCGTTTCCGCCAAACATCGCGAGCCGGGAAGGCGGAATACCCACCACGCTGGATATCGTCAATGACAGGAAATCCGTATACTTTTCCATCACGTCCCAGGCATCCTCGGCACCTACGGTTCCCCCGGAGACCGCGGCAACCAGTTCGGCCTCGGTGGGAAGACGTTTACCCGTGTCTTGCAGGTAGAGGTCCGCCGCGGCGAAGGTCAAGGCTGCCGCGGGCAGGTCGAAACAACCATTCTGAACGTTGACTCCCCCTACCTTGCCGGTCTCGTCGACGTATATCACCCACGGGGTGTACCTTACGAAGTAAACACCGGAAAAATCCTCCTGGAAAACCTCACCGGACATGATCAGTTCGTCCTGACCGGTAAGGTACATGGTAACCTGGTCCAGGGAATGGAGTTCCGCTCCCAGCCAGTCGAGGAGATCCCTGCAGGTGACGGGATCCCGATCCACAAAGAAAGCGGGAACGTGTACCGTCTCGCCATTCACCGTCACCGAACATGCCGGAACGAATGCCATGCCTTCCGGAACCCTGGGAAGTCCGCAACTTCCGCAGAAATCACCCGAGGCTTCGCTTCCGCAAGCAGGACATACCCAAGCACCGGCAAGCCCCGTCACGAGGAACAATATCGCCAGAAGCTCCACAGCTACCGGCATTCCCATACGAGTAGATGAATTTCCCATGATCCGGAATGCATCCCTTCCTTTCTCGATCAGAATTCCGCTCCCAGGGTTATGAAATGGGACGGCTTCCTGGAAATCCCTCCCAGATCCGTCCTCCAGGCTATGTCGTGTTTGAAGAGAAAATATCCCAGGTTGAAACGGTAACCGAGGCCTATTCCCATCTTGAGATCTTCCAGGTGGTAGCCTCCCGAGGTGGAAGCTCCCCTGAACTTCGAGAATTCGTCGAATGCGGTGCCCATGTCTACGAATAAGACTCCCCTGCCGTTCCTGAGGGTAATCGGAACAGGCGCCGCCAGGGACAGTGTCTTTACGAACGGAACCCTCATTTCAAGCCCCAGGACCCCGTACCTCCTGCCTTGTATATCGGCATAATCGAATCCCCGTAACATGTCACCGTAATTGGTATAGAATCCCAGGAGTTCCTCTATGGTGTTGACCTTGCCCCATATGAGCCTGTGAGGCAGGGCACCCCCTAGGAAGAATACCTGCCCGTCTTTTCCCCAACTGGAACCCCCGGCAAGACGCATGGCCAGGGTCACCTGGGATGAAACCCATGTGTAGCGTCTCAGGTCCGCCAGAAAGGTCAGATACTCGGCTGTTCCCGAAAACCCCGGGGCAAAATCCACCAGAACGCTCATCCTGCTGCCAACCCTTGGACCAACGGCACCCCACAGGGCATCGTCGTAGACAACTCCGGCCCGAACAGCGAATATGTCGACGTTCACGTCCACCGTGGAATTCCAGATACCTTTCCTGCTCAACCTCCTGTATCCCATCGTCCCCCCCAGTCTGAACGAAGGGCTCAACGGGTATCTCAAATGTACGAAACCACCCTTGTCCACGTCCCGAACCTCTTCGTAATGCCCATCCTCGAATTTGAAGAGGTAACGGTGAGAGTCGCGCATGAGGCCGAAAATGTAATCGGTCCTGCAGGGATAATACCCATACGTAGCGGCAACGTCCGCATCACTCAGACTCCCGCCGTTCAGGTTGGTTACCACCGCGACCCTGTGGTGGGACAACACGTCACTGAGGATTATCTGGGTATAACCGGCGACACCGAGATATGAGTCGTACGATGCCAATGCCCTGGCGTAATCCACCGAGAGCGCCGGGGAATACGGTGCGATGGTAAGCACCTGTTCTTCGTCCATGTCCGGCGTGGACTCCTCGCGGATATCTTCCCCTTCTCCGGGCAGCGGGGCCGGTACCGGCCGCACCGGATACGCATTCCATGTATCCCCGGTACCATTCCGGGATCGGCCTTCCGGCGGCCTTCTTCCCGTAACGTCGTATACCAGGAAGACTCCCCGTCCTCCCCAGTCGGAGGCAACGAATGTGAATACGTCGGCAGACGCCGCATAGGATGGAGACTCCATGATCCTGTATAACGAGGTCAGACGCCTGGGCCTTCCGTCGGATCCCTGCAGATAAAGGTTGGGATAGCCGTCCGCATCGGACAGGAACAGCAGCCCGTCTTCGGTCATTATGGGATACCGCACCTCTGAGGAATCTTCCAGCAGGGTTCTGGAACCTCCGCCCGGGAGGTACTCGACCACCTTTACGCAATCCAGGTTCTCGGTTACGTACAGCAGCGAATCTCCACTCCACGACAAGTCCCTCTCTCCACGGGCATCATCGCTTATCCCGGATAAAACGCCTTCTTTCAGGTCCCACAGGTACAGGTCGAGTCTGCCGGCTTCCAGAGCCGAAAAAGCTATATACCTGCCGGAGGGAGACCAGGCCGGATCTTTGATGAGGTCCATCTCAAGCGGGAGTTCGCAGGAACCGTCATCCCACGCCACCAGCAGCCTGTCGCCGGAAACGTGCTGTACGGCGATGACCAGGGAGTCACCGCCGGGAGAGAAGGAACAAACCTTGTACAGGGGCGAGACCGATATGTCTTCCAGTCCGCCGGAAACGAACGGACGACGAACCACTTCGCCGGTTACCGTGGATCTTACCGCCACGGACAAGCGGGCATGGTACCATTCCACGCCGGCCACCAGGTTTCCATCGGGAGATATCACCGAGTTGGCCTGGACTATCCTCTTATCCCCGTTCATGATGGGATTTCCCAGGTCTCCGGGCCCCTCGCGGGAATTCAATTGAGACCAGTAGGTTTCCCTGGCCCACTCGATGAATTTTTCGCTGAACCGGGCCTCGGACATTCCGAAAACCGTTTTGAACGGATCCCCGGAAACTTTATTTCCTGTGGTGAAATGCCCGGAAGTCGCCGAATCTATCCTTTTAACGAACTCCCTGAATTTCTCCCTCCCGTACCTCTCGACCATGAAATGATAAACCGCCTGACCCTGGCGGTACACCAGGTAATCACCGCGCCTGGAAAGTTCCCCCAGGGAAACTATGTTGTTGGCTATCACCATGTCCCTGAACTCCGCCTCGGAAGCCCTGTCCCACCCGAGGGAAGTGTACTCGGCCAGTCCTTCCATCATCCAGAGGGGAGTGCCGCCTTTGATTATGTCCAGCAGGGACCTGTGGTAAAGCATGTCGAAAACGAACGCATGGTTTATTTCATGGGCCACAACGTGACGGAATTCGGACCAGTAGCCCGTGAAAGGTATGACGACCCTGCCCTTCATGAACTCCGTGAATCCTCCCACCGCCTGGGGAATCTCGTACGGATTGATATTGGTCTGACGGAAAGCGGCGGGAGAAATGTAGAGAACGATGGGTATGGGTTCCTCGGGCAGGTAGTTGAATTCCAGGGAAAGTTCCCTCAACTCCCTTTCGGCGTACACCAGGAGCGTCTCCGCGGGAGCTTCCGCCCCAACGGGATAGTACACCGTGAAGTGCCTGCCGTCTATTTCCCACCAGTCCCGGCGTTCCACCTGCACTTTGTTCCGTCCGTACCCGGTTGCGGTGCAAACGGCCACGCCAAGCACGAAAAGGTAAATCGATAGCGTCTTCATCCATCCTCCGTCATGGACGAGTCTGTTCACGGACACATAGTTCGACTATACTGCCATGGTTCCCCCTGGAACAGGAGTAACATGCAAAGATCAACGCTTGCAATGGTGTTCCTTTTAACACTCGCGGCATGCGGAGAACCCGGAACATACGGTTCCATTTCCGATGAAACCAGGAAGACCCTGTCAGTATTGGCCGGAAAGACGGCGAGGTACGCGGTTCTACACCCTTCCGACGCATCGAGGCCCGCCGCTCCCACGGACGAGGAACTTTCGGAACTGTACGCGGCATGTAAATCCCGGCCGGAGGCCTGGTCGTACTTTTTTTCCTGCGTTGCGGAATCCACAGGCTCGATAGAGCCGCCTCCTCCGACCTGCCGGACTCACGACATCCAGGGCTATACCGAGGAAGATATCGGAGCGCCCGGACCAGCAGGAAACTAGATGTCCCGCAATAGTCGTCCCTGAAATCGGTTGATGGATATCTTCCCAAAAAACACCATGAATCAGGGCCAGCTCGTAGCCTCCCTCAGGAGCGATAATGGCCCTGAATTCATCAGCCGGGTACTTGCTGATTGGCGCGAAGAGAATGGAGTTGAACTTGCGCCACATCGAGTTCGGAGCACCCAACCAGAAGCTTACATAGAAAGATTCAATCGCACTTATCGTGAGGAGGTTTTGAACGCTTATTTGTTCGATAGTCTGGATCGTGTTCGAGAGATTACAGAGAATTGGATGAGAAGTTACAATGAGTGGCGGCCACACAGTTCTCTCGGGGGCTTGCCGCCAACCGTTTACAGAGAAATGTTAACTGCGGATGTCCCCTATTATTATGAACTGCTGAAAAAGAAACAGGAAAAACTGAAGGAACAGAAAAAGGATCTGATGCAGAAGCTGCTGACAGGGGAAGTGAGAGTAAAAATATGAGGTTGAAATGAAAACAACGATAAATATTTACTGTGATGAAAGCTGCCATCTGCCTAATGACGGCCAGAAGACCATGGTTCTCGGTGCGCTCTGGTGTTTCAGGACCAAGGCCAGAGAGCACAACCAGGCCATTGCTGAGCTGAAGGCAAGACATCGCCTTTCACCGTTTTTCGAGATCAAGTGGACAAAGATTTCCCCCGGAAAACTGGATTTTTACAGGGATTTGCTCAACTATTTTTTTGATAGCAGGACTATGGGATTTCGCGCATGGGTTATTCCTGACAAATTAATCTTATGCCATGCTGATTATAACCAGACCCACGATGAATGGTATTATAAGATGTATTTCTATCTCTTGCGGAACTTGATCTCCACGGACAGGAGATACCATATCTATCTTGATATCAAGGACACGCGAAGCAGGATGAAATTACGCAAATTGAGGGAAGTGCTGAGCAATGCGAATTATGATTTTTCCAGGGAAATCATTGAACGGATTCAGCATGTGCATTCACACGACATCGGTCTCATGCAATTGGCGGATATCCTTATCGGCGCTGTTTCCTATCATGCCCGTGGCCTGTCGGACAGTGCGGCCAAGAATGAAATAGTTCAGCTTATCAAGGATAGGACAGGTTTGAGCCTCACTCGCAATACTTTGCCAACCGAGCGTAAATTCAATCTCTGTATCTGGCGGCCAAACAGTAGAAGGGTTGAAAATGCCTGAGTGGTTGCCAGGAAAAGTCAGTGTCAATCCCTGGACAAAAGACACGTATGCAATGCTGTACAGAATATTTTGTCGGGATATCCGGGATCATGATCTCCGGTATATCGGCAATGATGTCTGGATTTTTCCGGATACTGAAGACGGAAAAGAAAGAATTTTCTGGCATTTGACTACCCGCGAGACCAAACGAAAAAAGATTCCACGCCGGAAACGGAAATTTTACCCTGAAGGTCAAACATATACGGAAGCAGAAAGACTGCCGGACCCGCGCCGATGCGAGCGGCTACCATGGGTAAAGACGTTGATTGAAAATCCATCGGAGCCGGAAGTCCTTGCATGGGATTATGAAGAGGGCGACCGTACAATGAAAACCTATATCTGGATCAAGGATAACAATTTTGTCGTGATCATGAAAAAGTATCCCGACGGGAGACGGCGGCTGATTACGTCATTTTATGTTGACAAGCCGTACAAGCAAAGGGACTTTGAAAGGAAATATGCGAACCGCATTAGATAAGAAAGGTCTGCTCAGACGGCAGACCCATCTCCTTCGGCTCTTACACCCAACAGGATGGCCGATGAGTATTTATATAATATTACTATCGGCCATTGCTTGTCAAGTATTAGTAAAAAAAGATGGCACAAGTGGTTTGTACTTCCATACCCAAATGTAGAGACGAGTGATGGATGATATGAAACCTACAAGCGATTCACGAACCGTTTTCACATATAGCTAAGACGCCGTCTTCCAGTTCCCCGCCTTGCACCTGCTTCAGAATCTGGGATGGTAATACCTCTCGCCGGATGAGGCCCTTGACCTTCGTTGTCAACGCCGGTTTAGGCTGCTACAGTTTCGTCGGGATAGATGCGACACTTTTCCCGTCCCTTTCCTTCTTTCCTGATCTGTTTATGTAACTCATTCCGAATTCCCTGTGTTGTCTCAGTCTATAGCTGTCTACAGCGATGTTAATTGTGACTGAATAGTATAACAACAGTAGAGTTCATCCGAGTGGTGTGTGAAGTCCTTGATTAAGGAGCCGAAGTGGCCACGCTTTGGTGGACAGCCTGACCGGGTTTTCTGTTAGACTCAGGCTGCTTCATCAGTCTCTTCATCTCGCCCGGAAGTATACGGCATCCGGTGTTCTGCTTCTCCAGAGACGAGTGCTTCCAGGCTCCGTTATACCGGATAATATACTGCTCCAGCTCTCTCCGGGCTTTCACCATATCCACGTAGCTCTCAGGTAAACCTCCTCATACTTGATTGTCCGACACAGGCGCTCCACCATGACATTGTCCGGTGCCTTGCCCCTCCCGTTCATGCTGATCCGGACTCCTGCTTCCCAAAGTACGTCAGTGAACTCCTTGCCGGTATACCGGCACCCCTGGTCGGCGTTGAAAATGTCTGGCTTACCGAAGCGGATCAGGGCTTCCCTGAGTGCTTCCCCACACAGAAGCTTGAATCAAGGGTGTTGGACAGGCGCTGGCTGAGTACCCTGCGAGACTGTGCCAGTCCATGATCAGCGTCAGATAGCACCAGCCCCCGGGCATCCGTATGTAGGTGATGCCGGAAGCCCATACCTGATCGGGACCCGGGCGATCTCCATCCCGCGCAGAAGATAGGGGTGGCGGACATGGTCCTTCCCGGGGCGGCTCGTGTTGGGCCTCGGACTAAGTGTCTCAAGCCCCATCATTCCCATCAACCGGCGGATCCTCCGCCGACTGGCGCGGATACCTCTGACTCGCAGCTCATCCCTGATCCTGCAGGCACCGAAGAATGGGGGTGCCGTGTGTAGATTTCATCTATGGCCGATATCAGCATCACCGAGCCCTCTCGGCGCTTCCTGGACGGCTTGAGGTAGCAGCTGGGTCGATTGAGCCCGAGAAGATCGCAATGGCGTGCGATGCTGATATCGGGATGACTCGCATCAACGACTGCTCTTCTTCCCCGTACCGAGGATGGCATCAGCTTTTTTTGAGCCACTCGAGCTCCACCCTGGTCTGACCCAAGTGACGGCGGGCTTCATCGAGCTCCCGCCGGAACTCCAACTCCCGGTCCCCTGCAGACCCACGGGAGAATATCCCGGAAGCTCCCTCCGGAAACTGACGTTTCCAGGCACTGATCTGATTCGGATGAACCTCGGAAAATGCTCGCCAGCTCCGCTATCGTCTTGTCCCTCCGCAAAGCTGCCAGCGCTACCTTCGCCTTGAATGAGTTGAATGAGGTGCTGTGTCGGCGTCTCGGCATGTCTCCTCCTCCCGGAAACCATGCCTGAATCCAACCATCAATACCTGTCTACTTTCATGGCAGCACTTCAGTAGAATGGTTCCTATATCATATTGGAGTTTGTAAAATACATTCTAATTTATAGTGATTTCTAACCTACATGAGTTACGTTTCGAATATTGTAGTAGGTGACAATCAATCTTATTGTATATCTCAAGTGCTTAGTTTGACCTATTCAAACCTTCATCTAAGTTCCTAAAGAACTGCTCTATGCTCCTCCTGGATTCCTTTATGAAGGTTTCCTCACAAAAAGAGCTGAGTATCTTGTTTTCAAGAAGGATTCTGAGGATATTGGATATCAAGTTTGGTATGAACTTATAATATGTTTCATCAGTATTAATAACTATGGCACTATCATTCTCTGAGTATTCTGAGTCTTCAACATGCCTGATGATTTCAACTAGATCTTTGCAGGCTTCTTCGGATAGAGCATCAGTCAATTTCATTAATGCTGCACTGAACCTTTCGATGATTTCTTCAGTCAATCCGTAGCAGCCAAACTCCTCTGTGAAGGTATTTGCTTCCTTTATTATCTTACCAAGTCTCTCACGCTTGATGGCCTTATGGTTTGTGAATTTTGTCATCAACTTTACTTCACCAGCAAAACTCCGCCAGAAGCTACCCTCTCTGATAACTTTTTTCTGGATATTCGAGCCAATGTATTTCGTATACAGATCATCTAAGAGCTTGTTATAATTCTTGCTGAATTGAATCTTAAAATGTGAAGCGCCTTTTTCGAAAGCAGTTAATACTTCCAATTTTTTTGCTTTTATTTTTTTGTCAAGAGCGACTATCTCCGTCTTTAGTGCGGAATTGAGGTCTTCAATATCTTGCTTAATTCTTGAAGTACCGAGATCGAATCTGAGCATAAGATTATTTCTGTTTTTAATTATATTATTTAGGAGTTCAATTAGCTTTGCTTTCGAATTGATAAGTTCTTGGTCCGTCTTTATTATATTTATTTTTGCATCACCTATCGACAATTCCTTGACAAGAGGTCCCTCAAGTGCTGAGACAATGAGTGTGTTCCCTGCTCCTGGAACGCTTGTGGAAAACCTCGAATCAAGCAATGCGTCAGCGAATCCCTTTGCCAGTATGTTAATTGCATTCTTTCTCTTAACTTCGACAGGTTGGTGTTCGAAGATCAGACGTGCGGAGTAGTCAAGTAAAGTGTAGTCCTTCTTAGGAAAAATCTTATCAAGCTCCTTTGTAACTTCCTCCCTTACACGTTGTCTTTCGTTGCTCTTGGAATCCTTGGCTCCTGAGAATAATTCATCCATCATATTCAGAATAATCACTGTGTGACCTGCGGAAGTTGCAAAACCATTTAGTTTGGCCTTATCGCCCTCCGGAATAGTACCTTTCCTCGCGTCGAGAAGCCAAAATAGCATATCCGACTTCTTGGTTACTGCCCGCATCGTTCCTTCGGTATCACCTCCGGTTCCCTCAACAGCCTTCAGACCTGGAGTATCAATTAGCGTCATTGAGTGCAGTAATTCGTTATCAAGGTAAATTTCTAACTCTGTATCAGGTGGGAGGTCATCCTGACACTTACCTAGCTGAAAGTCTCTGAGCTCATCTCTTGAAATCTCTTGACGCTGATGTATCCCACCAGCACTGGCTGACCCTGATACTAAGTAATAACTCTCTCTAGGACCATACTGGATACTGACGACCATCTTCGATGCTGGAGCGTCCTCCATGATCAGAAGTTCAATCCCAAGAAGTCCGTTCAAGAATGTAGATTTGCCTGATGAGAAGCCACCAGCTACAACCACCGTAACCGGCTTGTTGCCGGCAAGATACTCCTCTATCTCGAACCGTAGTTTGAATACTTGCTGTAATAGTTCTTGGTTCTTCTCAATCAGACTAACAATCGGGGCTTCATTGAGAAACACAGCAGAGACAACTGTTTGCTGAAAGGATCTGAGCTTATCAGCCATGGATTCGAGCCGTGCACCCATTTTGTGGAGATCCTTTTGTAGTTTCTGAACTTGGGAATTGTTCGGATCAGAGACTTTGCTTTGATTCGATCTTGAGACTCGCTTAACCATTACCACTAAGTTCCCTGAGAGTCTGATCAATATCCTGCAGTTCTGAATTACGATAGCTCGCTACAACATCAGGTAGTACTCCAAACTCAGATTCAAGCTGGTCTACTATCTTGAGGTCGGCATAGTTATCCAGTAAATCAAGTACTTTATGAAGCCCCTCTACAGAGCCTACATGTGATGAAAGTCTAATATTATTTCCAGGTGACAGATCAGACAGGAATTGTTCCAGTCTATTGCTTGCCAGAGAATCCCACATGCTGAGTAGATGTTTGACAACAGCGCTACGGTCTGGGTTCTGCTGTTGTCCTGAATCCCCAAGTTTGAACTCATGCCTGAAATGAGTGTGCTTACGATATACAATGCGATCTTGGAGATATCTCTGAAGCACACGCACAAGATCTTCTGAGGAGTTTAACTGCCTAGTCGACTCCGCCTCAAGTTTCTCTTTTCTCTTGAGTACAATCTCAAGAAAAAACGTCAGTACTTCTTTGAGCATGGTTCAACCTCCATTCATACCCGATCCATGATCTGGCGGAGAGCTTCGTTCGTGTGATCGTAAAGACGTTCTAATCCAAGTTCGATATCTGCCAGTTCTTGACGGCGCTTTTCAAGTAATGTCTTTGTATTCTCACCTTTATTCTTGCTTTCCATGATATATCTTACATCATCCTGCAGATTACTGATGTAAACGCCTAACTCTTCGCTTACCTCATCTCCGATGACTTTGTACCCTGAAATGGCAACATTCTTAACACTCTCTCGAACTCCATTCTCGATGTCATCAAGTGTTGGGTGCAATTCACTATAAAGATTGCCTCTGGTTTCCTGCTTGCGCACCCAGAGAAACCCAAGGAGTTTGGAGATACAGGCTCTGAACTTCTCATAAACCGATTCTTTCATTACCTCACGAATTTCGTCACTGATCGTTGGGAGATCGAAATGGAAAGTGATGAATTTCAAAAAGCCTGGAAGGTCCTGCTTCAACTCATCCATCAATTCCTTTCGAAACGTTTGCAGCTCCGCATCGATTTCGCAACCAATCATGTCTATTGCACTCTCCAATCTTCTGCCATGAATAAGCTCTCTCTCCAGCGACTCCCGTATTTTCCAGGGAAGACACTTCGCGAGTTCCTTGGGGTTCTCTGCTTCATGAATCAGAATCCGAAGATCATCTTCTGCTGTCTTGAATGCCTCATCAATGATCTTGAAGAGGTTATTGTATGCTTTGGTTGCTTGCTCGTCGAGCCTTCCCATCATCTGCTTCATTCGCTGGTCGAGCCTCTGTTTAATACGGCTGAGATCATCAATCCTCAGCTTTAACTCATCCAGGGTCTTGTCGATATCATCGATTTGGGTCTCGACACGCTCCATGCTTATTTGATTGAAATGTAACTTGCTTTTTACGAGAACCATTAATTTGTTTGCATTGGTTCTCAGGAGATTTCTACCTTTTCCATCGAACAACTTATCAGAGATAGCTTTTTCAAGTTCAGCAAAGTAGCCTTCCTTTTCAAGAAGATCAGTGTTGTCCTTTTCAAGCCGACTCAACTCCCATTGTGCTTTCTCTGACAAATTCACTTTCGGAGTTCTCGCGAGAAGAGCTGCCAATGAAGAGATTGATACGAAACCAGTGTCTCCACTGATTAGCTTTTTGTCACCGAGACTACCAGAGTCTAAGGCTCCTCGGACATAATCCTCTACTCGTTCACGACCCTGCCGATTGAGTTGATCAATGCGGTTCAAGACAAGTATAAATGACTCTGAGCTTATTGCAGCCAGTGATTCATCCATGAAGGAGTAGTCATCTTCATCGATACCCCTGCTGTGCAGTACGAAGAGGACTGCGTCTGATTTTCCTATCCAGTCTATCGTTACTTGCGAGCGAACTACGTTCGGATCATTCAGACCCGGTGTATCAACAAACACAAGACCATCATGTGGAACAGATGGATGGGTTATTTCAACTTGCTTCACCAATAAAGTAAGCATACCACCATCAGACACGTACTTATCAAGTGCTTCAATGTCTACTTCCTCAACCGTTCTCCCTAAGTAGTTGCTGGGTTGCACACCCCCAGCTTCCATCTCTGAAAGCTGATCAGCGTAATACTCCTTGAAGTCACTATTGGAATTGAGTCTAGCCCATTCTTCTGCTGAGTAAAATGTGATTTTAGCATGGAAACTGCTTCCGCGAGTAACCATTGTCAGTGTAGCTGTCTCGGGAGTAACGTCAGTGGGAAGAACTTCATGTCCGAAAAGCAGTACATTTAAAAGGGTGGATTTCCCAGCTTTTATCTGCCCACATACACTGACATAAAATTTCCCTTTACGCAAAGCTGTAGAAACATCTTCAAGATATTCAAGCCCAACCTCTGCTGAGCCAACACGAGCAGGAAATAGGAGTGCCTGATTCTTCCGCATATTCTCGATAACGGACTCTATCTCTTGTCTGGCTTTGTCGAATTTCTCAAGCATGATCACTCCACCTCTCTCTTAAGAGAGCGGATATCGTCTGATATCCCGATCACGAACTCCTGATAGTTATCCACCTTAGATTTTTTAGCCTCGAGGATATTACGCAGAGCAGATTCTTTATTTCTGATGGGGAGAATAACTTTATTTTCAAGTACATCATTGAGCATATTCTCGACTCCAATAAAGTACTCTGAGATGTACCGATGTAACTTCCGACGGAACTTTGTGAATGATCTCTTCTCGAATACCAGGGGTTTGATAAGTTTCTCAGAGACAGTATGAATAGGGTTTAATTTAAGTACAAAGCCCAGAATTTGCTTTGGACTTGTACGGGATTTCTTATCGTCATCATCTCCACCGAATAACATCTCAAGGAAAGTATAGGCTCCTCCAGCCAACCCTTCACCAAGTTCGACACCCGGCGCTGCTCCTGGTACAACTAAAGCTACAAGTGCGAATGTAGCCAGTATATCCACAATGCTTATCATATCATTTAGATTTGAAACCTCTCCCAGCACATTATTAAAGCCGCAATGAACGACAATGTCCTCAAGTCCTTCAATTTCCTTAAGACCATTCGATACACTAGATCTGATGGTTTGCTGAAATACGCCGATTGTCTTCTCAAGCTCAGTCATCGATAAACTACCGTCATCTCTGTACTGAGCAACAAGGCTATCTGAAAGCTCTCTGGCTGTAGAGTCAGCAATTTCATAACCTTTTTTTCTCAAGTCTCTGAAATTGCGTTTGAGTTCTGTCATCATCTTTTCCAGCTTTGTAATTTCCTGCTTCAGTTCTTTGGACTCCGTCTCAAGGTTGGAGGTATCGGTTGAAGATTCGTCTTTCATAGCTTCAAGGATGCTTATTAGTTGTTTAGCAGTAGACTTGAGCAGCTTTCTGACTTTATCTTCAATGATACGCTCCCTTCGGGACTGCATCTCTTCTGAGATCAAACTTGTGATTGTCCCCAGATTGCCTGGATTCTCGGATGATTTACTCGAATCCTCTAAAGCACGAAGTCCAGATACCATGAATACCCTTGGATTCTCAACGACTCTTGACAGGTCCTTGCGGAATTGGGCCAGTATCCGAGTTTGGTCCTCTGGGTCAATGTAAAGGTCTGCCTTTGTCACAACAAAAAGAAGCTTACTCAGGTCAAGGTCACTTATATCGTCTCTGATGAACTCGAGAGCAGAGGCTTGAGGAGCACCGTGCTCAGCACTCATAACAAAGAAGGCCTGGTCGACTTCAGGCAGATACTCCTGTGTAATAAGGTCATGTGATTTAACCGTTGACCTGACGCCAGGTGTATCGACAATGAATACACCATCATCCAACATACCCAATGAAGTTGTTTGTACCTCGACTTTATCCGCTGGCAGCTTTCCCACAATATATTCGTGTGCTATCTCTCGAGAGACTTCCTTTGCGTTATCAGGTTCTCCGGTAAACACACGATATTGGAGTTCTGGACCATTACGAATTTCAGTAATACAACCAGTAGTTGGTGTTTCCTGAACTGGGAGAATATTCTCATCTCCCAAAAGTGCATTGATTAGCGTGGATTTACCGGACTTTACTGGTCCGAGGAAGGCAATCCTGATACCTTTTGACCTAATGGATTCGAGACCTTCATCCAATTTCTCATACTCATCCGTAAGACTGTATTTCTCACAGACATGCTTTATGGTCATCTCTAGGTTCGCGTTCATTTTTCCTTCTTCCATAATACTTCAGTGGAGTCACTAATCTTAACAGGATATATTCAAATATAATCTTCATTGCTTTTCCATCAATTATCAGATTTCCTGTAAATTCATTATCGTGAAGAGCATCCACCAGCTTTTGAACTACGAACCCTCCGCAAATGCCCCAAATGTCAACGCCGGTTTAGGCTGTTACAGTTTCGTCGGAATAGATGCGACACTTCCGGCGCCTTTGTCCTCCTTTCCAATGACGTTCCCGGAAAAGGTGCCATGCGCTCTATGCTGCCTGAGTCTGTAGCTTTCCCCGGAGATGTTGATCGTAACCGAATAATGTAGCAACCTGTCCAGGATGGCCGAGGCCATGACCCTCTCAGGCATGATCTCATCCCATCTTCCCCATGACTTGTTGGAAGTTAGGATGACGGGCTTGCGCCGCTGATACCTGGTACTGATAACCTCGAACAGAAGCGTGGCGTCATCATGGTCGAGGGGGGATATAACCGATCTCGTCCAGGGATCAGCAGCGAGGAACGGACAAGGATGTTGAGCAGCCTGTCAGCCCTGTTTTTGCGCACGTACTCGGCATGTTTCCTCAACAGGCCGCTCATTGTGACGTTGTTACCCTCCAGGGTGCGTCTGTAGGGAAGTCCGGCCAGGCTGGTATTGCGGGTACCGATCCCTTCCCAGGTTGATCGACCACCTGCCTCATGTTATCGACCAGAAGCTCACGGGGAACTCCGCCCACATGTAGCGGGAGCAGCCCAACACCACCGCGAACAGGTAAAGTCTGCGCTTTCTGCCTCCATGAAGCACGAAACCGCACTCGCCCGGGCTCCGTCTCGAAGCGGCCAACCACCTTCCGAACGTACTCATCCTTCATCTTGCGGCGTCGTAGGCTTCGTGAGTATAGTTCACATGGGCCTCCTTGTGGTGTAAGTGATTGCTGTAGATATACTAACAACTCACGCTATACACA
>Ga0256835_1000760_pt1 | contig 21505 bp, 13 predicted proteins | sample PIR30metaG_FD_185972 | JGI IMG/M metagenome (GOLD analysis project Ga0256835, IMG submission 185972) | Hydrothermal vent microbial communities from East Pacific Rise, Pacific Ocean - PIR-30 | ecosystem: Environmental > Aquatic > Marine > Hydrothermal vents | place: Pacific Ocean: East Pacific...
CTTGCCGACTTCCAACCGATGACCCAATGAAAAGGGGATTACGACCGTCTGCACGATTGCCAGGTTTCGGTCCCAATCGATCGCGCTTCCAACCGATGACCCAATGAAAAGGGGATTACGACGGTTCAGGACGTGTTGCCAGTCAGAGCCTCCGATGCCCCTTCCAACCGATGACCCAATGAAAAGGGGATTACGACGCCGACGATCTCTCCGACGTCGTTCAGGATAGGCTCCTCGCTTCCAACCGATGACCCAATGAAAAGGGGATTACGACTCTCCCCTCCAGCCCACTTCTCCCCGTCGATGGAGATCTCCTTCCAACCGATGACCCAATGAAAAGGGGATTACGACGCCTTCTGATAGGTCATCTTCCTCCCAGATGAGGTTTTCGCTTCCAACCGATGACCCAATGAAAAGGGGATTACGACTCTCAATTTACCAGCTCCTCTTCCCCAAACACATGGCTTCCAACCGATGACCCAATGAAAAGGGGATTACGACCACGCCGTCTTGTACGGCGAGAGACCGGCGATGGCGGCAACTTCCAACCGATGACCCAATGAAAAGGGGATTACGACGTCCTGGTACTCCTCGATGAGGATCCCCTCCAGGGCCAGGCTTCCAACCGATGACCCAATGAAAAGGGGATTACGACGAGAGCTTCGATTCCCGCCTTGAGCAGCGGGGAAACGGAACTTCCAACCGATGACCCAATGAAAAGGGGATTACGACGCTTCCCAGAAATCATCCTCCTCTGCGGGGATTGTGGTGTCTTCCAACCGATGACCCAATGAAAAGGGGATTACGACTATTCATCGTTTACTCCTTGAAAAGGGATTCCTGACAGTACTTCCAACCGATGACCCAATGAAAAGGGGATTACGACACTCAGTCCTCCATACGTACTTATGCGCGTACCGAACTTCCAACCGATGACCCAATGAAAAGGGGATTACGACCCGACCACTGAGAAACTCTGCCCCATGATCGAGCCTCTTCCTTCCAACCGATGACCCAATGAAAAGGGGATTACGACTCTACGACGCTCGCCTCGACCTCGTCCCAATCGTGTGCCCCTTCCAACCGATGACCCAATGAAAAGGGGATTACGACTTGGATTTCCCCATATCCAAAGGTCAACTCCCCCCAAAGCTTCCAACCGATGACCCAATGAAAAGGGGATTACGACTCGCGGTCGCGCTCGTAGGTGTAGAGCCTCATCTCGCCGCTTCCAACCGATGACCCAATGAAAAGGGGATTACGACCATCCAGTAGCGCTCGGCGGCGTCGACGGCGGCGACGCAGCTTCCAACCGATGACCCAATGAAAAGGGGATTACGACCCATCTCATTCGCCCAACGCCGCAGAAATCGTGCCATCACTTCCAACCGATGACCCAATGAAAAGGGGATTACGACGTGTTAGTCGGCCAGCCCGAAGTCCGCCGGAGTCCAGCGGCTTCCAACCGATGACCCAATGAAAAGGGGATTACGACTGCTCTGGAGATAGACTCGGAGTTTGGTGTAGCCCGTTCCTTCCAACCGATGACCCAATGAAAAGGGGATTACGACCTGCGATGTAGCAGTTTGAGGAGCAGAAAACCACTCCATCGCTTCCAACCGATGACCCAATGAAAAGGGGATTACGACACGACCGACAAGCTCCGCATGCATCACACACCCCCTCTTCCAACCGATGACCCAATGAAAAGGGGATTACGACTGCTCCGGACGGGATCTGAGAAACGGGAGACTCAAGAATCCTTCCAACCAACGATCCGATGAATGGGAAACTTCGACACGGGTTGTGACGGATGCGGGCTGAAGCCCGCGCTCCCTTCCGACCGATGACCTGAGGCCTGAGGATGCGGGGACGATGCGGGTTGAGTCCCGCGTTCCGATCCGTCTCGACACTGGCCGAGGTTGGACGCGCCGACCTTTTCTGTACGGGCTCAACCCTGGGGAGCGATGGTGTAGTTGCCGTTGCCGAAGGCGCAGCGTTTGCCGACGCCCAGCAGGCTGCACCCGGCGATGATCGGGCGGAGCGGGTTGGGGATTTCGCGCCAGTCCGCCTCGCCGATGAACCCGGAGAGTGAGTAGGACGCGCCGGTCCTGCCGCTCGTCCGGCGTCGCCGGATCCAGCGCGTCCGGCTCCTCTCGAGGGTGACGGCATCGGCAAGATCGCCGATCGTGCGAAAATCCCAGTCGGGGCAGCTGCCGCACCAGGCGGCGGCAAGAGACGATAGGCGGTCCCGCATGCGGCGGATCACGGGGCCGGGTTCGGGGCGTTCCACCGGACGGCCGCGGGCGACGATGCCGGTGGGGGTGAGAAAGCGGAGGGTGAGGGCACCGGGGAGGTCCTCCGGTACCCAGTCCTGCAAGGGGTGAAGCGGCGGAGGTGTGTGGTCCGGGATCGCCATCTCGCCGCCCGGCGTCAGCTGCGAGATCCGGTCCACGGTGAACGGTGGGTCTCCCCGCCGCAACCCCCTGGGGCCGAGCTTCTCGAAGATCCGGCGGATCCTCGGGAAGAGGGCGGCGGCGTTCCCGACGAGAACGAGGACGAAGCCATCCGGCGTTTGGGGGTCTGCCCGGAACACGTAGGGCCGCGGCACGGCGGTGTTCCGGGTGAGGACCGTCATGCCGGACGGCCTCGCGGCGAACACCTGGCCGTAGGAGCATTCCGCAAGGTGGGGGCATTCCGGACACGGGTCGTTCCACCGCTCACGGGGGCAGACCATCCTCCGGTACTGGAGCAGGAGGGCGCCCCGGAGCACCACCGGGTCGAGCCGCCATCCGGGGCGCTGGAAGGCCAGACGCCATCGTGTCACCTGGATACGCAACGGGTTCAGCACGATGCCATTCTAGCTCGATTCCGCGGGCTCGTCCCCGAGTCGCCGTCCGCTGCTTCCGTTCCGGACCCGGAAGGATGGAGCGCGGGCTTCGGCCCGTATGCTGCCGATCCGTGATCCGAGGGAGGAGACGAACGATGGCCCCAGCGGAACGGGGTCTGTGCTTCAGACCGGCTCCGTTGCGCCGTGCAGGAGTCTGGCACCGGCCCGGAACCGTCACGTCCCGCGGGGCTCGCGGACGATCGCTTCTGCGGGCGGGGAGGGCGCCGGAGACGGACGACGGCCCGGGCCGGGGCCCGGGCCGTGGGGTTTCGGTGTTCGCTGGGTCAGCCGTTCTGCTTGCGAAGGACGTTGAGCGCCGATCCGGCCTTGAACCACTCGATCTGCTCGGCGTTGAGGGAGTGGTTGAGCCAGATGGTCTCCTCGGTGCCGTCGGCGTGGTGGATGATCGCCTTGACCGGCTTGCCGGGGGCGAGCTCCGCCAGGCCGACGATGGAGATCCGGTCGTCCGCCTTGATCTTGTCGTAGTCCGCCGGATCTTGGAAGGTCAGCGGCAGCACGCCCTGCTTCTTGAGGTTCGTCTCGTGGATCCGGGCGAAGGAGCGGGCGATGACGGCGGCGCCGCCCAGGTGGCGCGGCTCCATGGCAGCGTGTTCGCGGGAGGAGCCCTCGCCGTAGTTCTCGTCCCCGATGACGATCCAGCGGATGCCGCGCTCCTTGTACGAGCGGGCGAGCTCGGGGATCGGCTTCTTCTCACCGGTCTCCACGTCGATCCCCGTGCCGGGCTCATCGGTCCAGGCGTTGACCGCGCCGAGCAGCAGGTTGTTGGAGATGTTGTCCAGATGGCCGCGGTACTTGAGCCACGGACCGGCCTGGGAGATGTGGTCGGTGGTGCACTTGCCCTTGGCCTTGACGAGGACGGGGAGCCGCTCGAAGTCCTTACCGTCCCAGGCGGGGAACGGCGTGAGCAGCTGGAGCCGGTCGGAGTCAGGCCGGACCTTGATCTCGACGCTGGAACGGTCCGCGGGCGGGGCGAGGTACCCCTCGGCCTTGAACACGAACCCGCCGGGAGGGATGTCCGGGGCGGGCTTGGGTGTGTCGAGTTTGAAGGTGGTTCCGTCGGCGGCCTCGATCTCGTCGGTCAGCGGGTTGAAAGAGAGCCGGCCGGCCAGGGCGTACGCCACGACGATCTCCGGGCTGCCGATGAAGGCGTGGGTCTCGGGGTTGCCGTCGTTGCGCTTGCGGAAGTTCCGGTTGAACGAGGTGACGATGGAGTTGGGCGTGCCGGGCTCGATGTCGTGACGCTCCCACTGGCCGATGCACGGTCCGCAGGCGTTGGCCAGCACCACGGCGCCCAGCTTCTCCAGGGTCGCCATCTGGCCGTCGCGCTCGATGGTGGCCTCGATCTGCTCCGAGCCCGGGCTGACCCACAGGGTCGCCTTGAGCTTCGCGCCCCTCTCGATGGCCTGCTCGGCCACCTCGGCGGCGCGGGTGATGTCCTCGTAGGAGGAGTTGGTGCAGGATCCGATCAGGCCGGCGGTCAGGTTGTCGTGGTAGCCGTTCTGCTCCACGTCGCTGGCCATCCGGGAGACGGGGTGGGCCAGGTCCGGGGTGTGCGGGCCGACCAGGTGCGGCTCCAGCGCGTCGAGGTCGATCTCGATCACCTGGTCGTAGTACGTCTCCGGGTGCTCCCACACCTCGGCGTCCGCCGTCAGCAGGTCGGCGTTGGCGTCGGCCAGGGCGGCGATCTCGCCGCGGCGGGTGGCCTCGAGGTAGACCTTCATCCGCTCGTCGTACGGGAAGATCGAGCAGGTCGCGCCGAGCTCGGCGCCCATGTTGGTGATGGTGGCCTTGCCCGTGGCCGAGATCGAGGCCGTGCCCGGGCCGAAGTACTCGACGATGGCGTTGGTGCCGCCCTTGACCGTCAGGATGTCGAGCAGCTTGAGGATGACGTCCTTGGGCGCGGCCCAGCCGTGGAGCTTCCCGGTCAGCTTGACGCCGATCAGCTTCGGCTGGAGGACCTCCCACGGGAAGGAGGCCATGACGTCCACGGCGTCCGCACCGCCGACGCCCACGGCAACCATGCCGAGTCCGCCGGCGTTGGGTGTGTGGGAATCGGTGCCGATCATCATCCCGCCGGGGAAGGCGTAGTTCTCGAGCACCACCTGGTGGATGATCCCCGAGCCCGGCTTCCAGAACCCCAGGCCGTACCGGGCCGCGGCGGACTGGAGGAAGTCGTACACCTCGCGGTTCTCCTCGATCGCACGCTCCACGTCCTCCTTCGCGCCGGAGCGGGCGCGGATCAGGTGGTCGCAGTGGATGGTCGACGGCACCGCCGTCTCGTCCCGGCCCGACAGCATGAACTGGAGCATGGCCATCTGCGCCGTGGCGTCCTGCATGGCCACCCGGTCGGGGCGCAGCATGATGTACGACTTTCCGCGCTCGAGCGTCTCGTTCTCCGGGTCGTCCAGGTGCCCGAACAGCACCTTCTCCGCCAGCGTCAGCGGCCGTCCGAGCCGTTTGCGGACGATCTCCAGCCGCTTTCTCGAGGTCTCGTAGACCTTCTTCACCATCTCCGGTGTCGTCTCGATCCGTGGCATCGCCTGACTCCTTTCCCCCCCACGGGGACCTTCCCTGTGCCGGATTTCACAAGCCCGGCGCCATAACGCCGCGGCCCGCCGCGCATTGTACACCGCTCCCTACCGGTCCGTGACCTCCAGGATCATCCCGGCCGAGTAGGCGCCGTGCTCGGGGGCGTAGAGGCACTGGACGACGGCGGGGCCGATCCGGAACCGGCCGGCGGTGGCCGCGCGGAGGCGGTACCGCAGGACGTACTCCCCGGCGGGCAGCCGTTCGATGAACCAGTTCTCGCCGGAGTCCCGGACCTCCTCGTACACGCCGAGGCCGCCGACCCACCGGTACCCGGACCGGAGGGAGACCGGCTCGAACCCGGCGCCGCGCGGGTCCCGCAGGTGGACGTACTCCATCCGGTGCCGTGCGGTGAGCCGGACCTCCACGGCCAGCTCGTCGCCCACGCCCACGGCGTCGCCGCGGGCGAGCGGCTCCAGTACCCACTCGTCCCCCTTCCGGACCCGCCGGTAGAAGCTGCGGTCCACGGCGAGGAGCGTTCCGGCGCCGCCGGACTCGGGTTCCTGCTCGGTGGAGAAGTGCCAGGTCGCGGTGGCGAAGGCGAACCCCTTCCCCCGGCTCGTCACCTCGATCCGGCTCATGGCGTCCGGGACGATGGCGTCGCCCGGGACCACGAGCTGGGCCCGTGTGACGGGCTCGTCCGGCTCGAAGACGTACCGCGCGGAGCGCGGCCCGGCGTCCACCTCGACGGTCTGGGCGGCGCCCAGGTCGCCGCCTCGTTCCATCGCCGCCACCAGGGCCCAGATGACCTCGGCCGTGGCCCGGGTGGACTTCCAGTGGTCGAGCTTCTTGTCCAGGAGCAGCCACTGCACGAGCCCGTCGCGGCGCGGGTCGTCCGGTTCGAGCTCCACGAGGGTGCGGAGCGCCAGAGCGTGGCCCTCGGTCGTGTCGTTGTACCAGAGCCACGACCTGGCCTCGGGCTGCCAGTAGGTGCCGAGGTCGGGGTCGGTGACGGCGGAGTCCATGACGCTGTCGAACACGAGCCGCGCGTCGGCGTGGCGTCCCATCCGTTCCAGCGTCAGGGCGAGGTACGCCTTGAGCCGGGGCGAGTGGTCCTTCCAGTGGGAGAAGGAGAAGTCGACCATGCGTTCCCGGTCGAGGTCGGTGAACACGCCGCCGGTCCAGGAGTCGTCGGGGTAGCAGGAGAGGACGTACCCGAGGTAGGTGACCATCTCCCAGCAGCAGTCCTCCTCGATGGCGTTCGGAACGAGCTTCTCGATCCACCACCGGTGGAGCGACCGCCACGCCCGCTGGACCATCCCCTGCGGGACCTCGGCGCCGTGCTCGACGGCACGGGAGAGGCCGTCGAGGATCAGGCAGGTCATGTACGGCGAGGGCGGCCCCCCGGGCCACCAGGGGAACGCGCCGTCCGGGAGCTGCGCCTTGGCGAGCTTCGCCAGCGCCTGGCGGCGGTTCGCCGCGGCGATCTCGGGGTCGAGGATCCGGATCAGCTCCGCCGGGTCCTGCGAGCCGCCCTCAGCCTCCACGATCCACGGCGTCTCCTCGAGCAGCATCGTCCGGTTGGGGTCGGGCCGGTCCCACCGCTCGAGGCGCGTGTCGCGCCGGGCGGCCAGCTTCTTCGCCAGCGCGGCGATCTCGGGGTGGCGGTCGAACACCGAGGTGACGATCGCCGTGGAGACGAACCGGTTGAGCGTCTGCTCGGTGCACTCGTACGGGTAGCGGACCAGGTAGGGGAGCGCCCGGAGCACCGTGGTGAACAGCTGGGCGTCCACGGTGACGACGAGCTGCTCGTCCACCCGGGTCGGGTCGGAGCGGTCCGCCATCTCGGGGAACTCGAGGGTCCGGTGGTCGTCGTCCCGGAGCGCGGCGAACCGCGACTGCATCAGGTGGTACCGCCCGGGCAGGACGGGCAGGGGACGGAGCTCGCCGTCCGACAGCCCGCCGGAACGGGCCGTCACCCGGAACGCCACGAGGCCGGGACGGGGCGGGACGGCCACCGGGAACTCGAGGGTCGTGCCCTTCCCCGGCTCGACGGAGAAGGCGACGCCGGACCGCGTGGCGGGCTCCAGCCCGAACGCCGCGGCGACGCTCTCGCCCGTGGCGGGGTCGAGGATGTCGAGGTCCAGCGTGCCCTCCAGCGGCCCCTCACCCGCGTCGTCCACGCGGACGCGGATCGTGGCGCGGTCTCCCTCCCGGAGGAACCGCGGGAGGTACGGCCGCACCATCAGCTCCTTGACCGTCCGCGCCGTCCGGTGGAGCCGGCCCGCCATCAGGTCGCGGGTTGTGGCCACGACCCAGAGGTTCCATCCGGTCACGGAGTCGGGGACGTCGAAGGCGACGGTCACGGAGCCGTCGGCGTTGGTGACGAGGTGTGGCGCCCAGAGCGCCGTCTCGGCGAAGTCCGAGCGGAGCTCCACTGGCGGCGCCTCGGCCGGCGGAGGCTCCGGCGCGTTCGGGACCCTGGCCTTGGCCTGCCGGTCCTCGCCGGCCACCGCCTCGTCCTCGGCCATGGCGGGCGAGGGGACCGCCTCCATCCTCGGGGTGCCGGCCTTGAACATCATGCGGGGCATCCCGCGCATCCCGGGGCCACCGATCCCGTACCGGTCCAGCGTCCGGATCCGGTCGCCGGAGAACGACGGCGCGTGGACCGACGGTCTGATGCCGGTTCCACCGTGCCAGGCGGGCGTGGCGCTGCCCAGGCCGGTCAGGAGCCGGCCGGCGGACGCCCTGCCGGGGTAGAGCCCCAGGGGGTCCGGCGGCTCGTACGGCGCGAACAGGTCGAGGCTGGCGTCGTACATGGTCGCCAGGAGCTCCGCCGCTCCCTCGGCGACGGCCTTCCCGTCGGGGCCCCGGACGGTGATGGAGAACGTCTCCCGTTCGCCGGGCCGCATCCGGTCCCGGAACGACCCCAGCTCGAGGTCGAGCTTCCGGTCGTTCCAGGGCACCCGGACCGTCCGCTCCAGGGTCATCAGCTGGTGGTCGCGGAGCGCGGTGAGCCGGACGACGAACCCGCCGCGGTCGTCCTCCGTGACGGGGAGTTCCAGGACCGCAGGATCGGCGCCGGAGCGGAGCGTCCGCCGCTCGATGCGGCGCCCCGCGCGGAACCGCTCGAGCACCATGGTCTGGCCCGGCAGCCCGGAATGGGCCAGGACGAGGAGTCGGTTCCCGGGGGCGGCCTCGGACCGTTCCGTCGACAGGACGAGGGGAAGGGCGAGCGGCGCCTTGCCACGCCGCACCACCAGGAGGTTCCTCGTGGCCTTCGCCTCGGCCCCGAACCGGTCGCGGCTGGTGACGACGAGCCGGTAGGCGCCCGGATCGAGATCACGGAGGGCCAGCTCGGCCGTGCCCGCCTCGCCGTACGCCACGGCCCCTTCCCGGACGGTGGCCCCCTCGGCCCAGGTGCGGAGGAACCGTTCCGGGTCGGGATCGGCGTCCCAGCGGGGACGCTGGCGGTCGCCGGGGGTGTGGTACGCGCCCTCGGGCTCGTCCGGGCTGGGGGCGAGGGGGAGGTCGGCAGGCAGGACCGTTTCTTCCGGCTGTTCCAGGCGGACCAGCCGCCACGCGCCGTCCCCCGGTGCGGGGTTGCCGTCGAGGTCCGTCCTCCGCAGGGTGAACGCTGCCGGGGCGTGGGGCCGGAGGAACCCCGGGCCGTCCCCGATCGACACCTCCACGGCGGCGAACCCGAGCCGGAACGTCCGCTCGCCGGTCCGGGTCTCGCCGCCCGCGTCGGTGACCTCCGCCACGAGCCGGAACCGGTAGGTCACCCCCCGGCGCGCCTGGCGTTCGTCGGCGGACGGCGTGAACCGCACGGTGAACCGGCCGTCCTCGCCGACCTTCGCCTCCCCGGCGGCGATGACCTCCGGGTGCGGCGGCGCGGGCCGCCACCACCAGCCCCACCACCGGGGCCAGACCGGGACACGCTCCACCCGCCAGCGCGCGGTCCCCTCGGAGACCGGCAGGCCGAAGTAGTAGCGCGCCTCGCCCGCGAGGGCCGCCTCACGGTTGAGCCGGAGGGGGGCGGACGGGTCGGTGATCTCCACGGTGAACGTCGGGCGCTTGTACTCCTCGACCCGGACCGGGGCCGAGCCGCCCAGGGAGCTGTCGACCCGCCATGCCCCGAGGAGGCGTCCGGCGGGAATGGGGAAGTCCGCGTCTGCCGAGCCGAAGGTGTTGGTCGAGAGGTTCCGGGAGGTCACGGTCCGCCCGTTGGCGTCGCGGAGCGTCAGCGTGACGGTCTCGCCCGCCGCCACGTGGAACCGCCCGGAGGCGTCGTCGCCCCGGTAGGCGATCACCTTGGCGTGGATCGTCTGGCCGGGACGGTAGACGGCGCGGTCGGTGAACACCAGCGAACCCGATCGCTCGGTCCGGCGTGGCCTGCGGGCACGGAGGGTTCCCCCGGTGAGGAGGGCGTGGTCGTGGCCCCGGCTCGCCAGCACGGTGTACGAGGCGTCCCTCGTCAGGCCGAACACCACGCGCCCGTCCCGGTCCGAGGACCGCTCCTCGACGGCTTCCGGGCCGTTCCTCCGGTTCACGCGGTACAGCCGGACGCGTGCACCCTCCACCGGCGCGCCGGTGGCACCCGACCGGACGGTGACCTCGACGGAGGCCGAGTCCTCGTCCTGCCGGGCCACCGCCACGAGGTCGCCCAGGATGACGTCCACGGCGGCCAGGGCGTTGTTCTCTCCTCGGAAGTCCTCGCGCACCGAGGCCATGACGACCCACAGCCCCGGTTTCTTCATGGGCGGAACGACCCACGTCACGTGGTCGCGGAAGTCCGGCGTCGGCGCAAGATCGACCGTCCAGCGGGCGTCGGGGCGCGTGGAGCGGATCGCCTCGATGTCCCTGGCGTCGGGGAGCAGGGGACGCCACTGCCGGCCGCCGCGCTCAAGCCACGCCTCGGGGTCGAACCGCCACGCCCGGAAGTGGAGCCGGCCGAGGTTCCGGTGGGTCACCTTGATGCTGCGCCGGTCGGGGGCGTCCGAGCGCATGGCGATCATGGCGTAGGATGGGGCCTCGATCCTGGAGACGATGGCCCGGCACCGTGCGGCGCCCGGGGTCCCGGGGTTGGCCTCGATCCCGTCGAGCGCCAGGGCGCGGGCCCGGACGAGCGCGTCGGGCGCCGGATCGGAGGCGGTCATGTCGGCCTCCGTCGCACGGGCCCACGACCACCAGGGGAGCCGCCGGTCCGTGGACTCCAGCCTTTCATGGAGCGCGATGCGGATCGTCCGGCGGTCCTCTCTGGCCGTGACGGCGCCGTGGAGGATCTCCAGGCGTTTCCGGAACGCCTCCAGCGCGGCCTCGGGTTCGTTCCGGCCGGTGTGCCACCGTTCGAGATCGCCGAGGATCGCGGCGATCCGCGCGAGTGGATGCACGTGCGGGTCGGCCAGGGCTTCGTCCCCGCCCGGCAGGGGCCGGCCGCCGATCAGTGCGGCGAGGTCGAGGGTCCACGTGGCGTCCTGCTGTCCCGGAAGCCAGTACGCGGTATCGGAAAGGAACCGCGCCCACAGGTACGAGACGGCGTCCCGGACGGTGTCGCGGATCCCTTTCGGGTAGTCGTTGGGCACGAGGACATCGGCGAGGCGGTCCAGGGGGACGGCGCCGAGCGCCTCCCGCACGGCCCAGACCCGCCCGTACGCCGCGCCGATCTCGCCCACGATCTGGGTGCGCGTCCACCGGTCCACCCCCACGGCGTCGGTGGGCCCCACAGCCTCGCGGCGGCCGATCTCCCACGAGTAGGCGTCCAGGTAGCTCTCGAGGGTCCGGGCGTACTCCAGCTCGATCTGGGCCCGGAGGACGGGGTCGTTCGGCCTCGGTTGTGTCCGGAGGAAGGTGACGGCCTTCTCGAAGCCGCCCAGCGCCATCTCGAGCTCCGCCACCTGGAGCACGGCTCGAGTCCGCCCGGTCTCGTCCGCCGCCGCCTCCAGGAGACGGCGCGCCTCCTCGAGGGCGGCGCGGTACTTCTGCTCGTCGATCAGCCGATCGACGGTCTTCCACGACGGCGGGCTCTTCTCCACGGTCCCTCCCGGCGATCCGTTGTTCCCGGCGGGGGCCGGGACGTCCTGCGGGCGTGTCGCCGTGGGTCCGGACGCCGCGAGGGCGGCGAGTGACACGGCGAGTGCGGCGACGAGTACGGCTCTCGAAGTGCTCATGGTCCCATGGTAGCGGAGCGCCGGCGGAAGATGACAGCCCTCTGGTAAGCTCGGGGCATGAGGGTGCGTGTCCTCTCGCTCGTCCTCGTGATGGTGGTGGCAGGATGTGGGGGTGCCGCCACGGCTGGAGGAGCCGCGGGGGACGGTGCGGCCAGGGCGCCGGACGTGCTCGTGGAGCGGATCGTCCGCGATGAGGCGGGACGCACCCGCATCACCCTTTTCGACAACCGCGTCGTGGTGGTCAGCGTGCATCCGGAGCAGGGCGCCCCGGAGTTCCGCGAGCGGCTGCTGCCGGAGGGGGAGTGGTCGGTGTACCGGGCGTTCTTTGCCGGGGAGCTGCCGCGGCTCCGGAAGGAGATCGCCGAGGGGATCGTCCCGCCGGGCGACGGCGGAACGCTCCGGCTCGCCGTTCCGGGGCAGCCCGAACTGGTGGTCCAGTTCAGCACGCGGCGGGTGCCCGGCCTGGCGCTGGGAAGGATCCTCGCCACGCTGGACGACCTCCAGAAGCGGCTGCTCGAAAGTCCCAGAGAGAACCTGGACGTGGTCCGGTGGAACCCCCGGGAGGGGGACCGGGTCGAGCTGTGGGACGGCTCGACGGCGGTGGTCTCCGACGTGCGGAAGAACGGTACGGTGGTGCTGGAACACGAGGGTTCCCCGCTGATCGAGGCCATGGCCCGGGAGGAGCTTCCGGTCCGGGTGAAGCGAGTCCTCCAGCATCGGTCCCGATGAGGGTCACGGGCGGCGAATGGCGGTCCAGGCGGCTGGCCGGGCCACGGAAGGGACAGCCGCTCCGTCCCACCCCGGATGCCTTGCGGGAGCGGGCGTTCGCGGTGCTGGGCGAGGCCGTCGCCGGGGCCGTCTTCCTCGACCTGTTCGCGGGCACCGGGGCGGTGGGGATCGAGGCGCTCTCCCGTGGCGCCCGTGAGGCCGTGTTCGTGGAGGCACACCGGACGGCAGCGGCGCTCGTCCGGCGGAACCTCGAGACGCTGGCGGTTCCGGCCGACCGGTGGCGCATTCTGACCATGCCGGCCTCGCGTGCCCTGGCGCGTCTCGCCCGGGAGGGTCTCCGGGCAGGGCTCGCCTGGGCCGACCCGCCGTTCGAGCGGTGGGAGGACGGGCTCGACGCGCTGCTCGGGGCGTGGCGGCTCGGGGTGCTGCCGCCGGAGGCCCTGGCCTGCCTCGAGTGCCCGGCCCGCGCCGGCGTCGCCGCGGCGCTGCCCGCCGGCGTGACGATCCTCCGCGAGCTCGGCGGCGGAGCCTCCCGGCTCGTGATCCTGGAGGGCGGCGTCCCGCGTTCCTGATCGCGGCGCAACCGGCCACCGCCTCCGCTCGTACCCACCCGTGTGGACGCCCACCGCGGTCCACGGGGAGGTCGAGATGGCACGAGGTTCGTTGCGAAATGCGCGGAACGCCGGACGGCGGACGCCGCAACGGCGCTTGCTCCAACGCCCAAGCGTCCCTATGATGAGGTCCGGACGATCGATGCGAACCCGTCACCTGCCGCTCGCCTGGCTGCTTCTTGCCGCGCTGCTCGCCTCGGCGCCGGCAGAGGCGGCGCGCGTTGCAGTGATGCGGCTCGCCGACACGATCCAGCCGGCCTCGCAGAAGTACGTCGAGCGGGCGCTGGGAGCGGCCGCGGCGTCCGGCGCATCGCTCGTGGTGCTCGAGCTCGACACCCCGGGCGGGTTGCTGGCCTCCACGCGGAAGATCACCACGGCGATCACCACGTCGCCGGTGCCCGTGGCCGTGTACGTGGCGCCCAGCGGGGCGCAGGCAGCCTCGGCCGGCTTCTTCATTCTCCAGTCCGCCGACGTGGCGGCCATGGCACCGGGCACCAACGCCGGCGCGGCCCACCCCGTGGGCGGCAAGGGGGAAAACCTGCCCGAGGACGTGCGGGAGAAGGCGACCAACGACGCTGCGGCCCTGATCCGCTCCCTCGCGTCGCGGCGTGGCCGCGATGCGGAGCTGGCCGAGAAGGCGGTGACGGAGAGCCTGTCGTTCACGGCGGACGAGGCGCTGGAGAAGCACCTCGTGGACGTGGTGGCCTCCTCCCGGGACGATCTGTACCACCAGCTCGAGGGACGGGCGGTGGAGCGGTTCGGGGGAGAGAAACAGACGCTCGAACTCGGCTCCGTGGAGGAGGTTTCACTGCCGCCGACGCCGGGAGAACGCTTTCTCTCGACATTGGCCAACCCGAACATCGCCTACCTGCTGATGGCGCTGGCCATGATCGGGATTTACACGGAGATCACGCACCCCGGGGCGATCCTGCCCGGTGTGGTGGGCGTGCTGGCGCTGCTGCTGGGGCTCTATTCCATGTCGGTCCTCCCGGTGAACATCGCCGGGGTGGCGCTGATCGCGCTGGCCCTCGTGCTCTGGCTGCTGGAGGTCAAGGTGACGAGCTACGGCCTGCTGACCATCGGGGGTCTGGCCAGCTTCGTGCTGGGCTCCCTGATGCTGTTCGACTCGCCGATCCCCGATCTGCGGGTCAGCCTGAAGCTCATCGTCCCCACGGCGGTGACCATCGCGGCGGTGGTGATCTTCCTGCTCGGCAGGGTGGTGGCCGTGCACCGTCTCCGGCCGATGACCGGCCGGGAGGGGATGATCGGCGAGGTGGGGCGCGCCGTGACGGAGCTCGGGCCCGAGGGCACCGTGCTCGTTCACGGCGAATACTGGGATGCCGTCACCGACGGCGGAACTGTTCCCGCCGGGGCCCGGGTCCGGGTCGTGGCGGTGGAGGATGGCCGTCTCAGGGTCGAGGTGGCCGGAAACGAGGGGAGGGTCTGATGCCAGAGATTCTTGTTGTCGTCGCCATCATCGTGTTCGTCCTGTCCAAGTGGGTCAACATCCTCAAAGAGTACGAGCGGGCGGTCATCTTCCGGCTCGGCCGGGTGCTTCGCGAGCCCAAGGGACCGGGTCTGATCTTCGTGCTGTGGCCGATCGACCGGATGGTGCGGGTCAGCCTGCGGGTGGTGGTCCACGACATTCCGCCCCAGGACGTCATCACCCGGGACAACGTCTCGGTCAAGGTCAACGCGGTGGTGTATTTCCGCGTGATGAACCCCGTCAAGTCGGTGATCGAGGTGGAGAACTACATCTACGCCACCTCCCAGCTGGCCCAGACGACGCTGCGGTCCGTGCTCGGCGAGGTGGAGCTCGACGAGCTGCTCTCCCAGCGGGAGAAGCTCAACGTCAAGCTCCAGTCGATCATCGACCAGCACTCGGACCCGTGGGGCGTCAAGGTCACCATGGTGGAGGTCAAGCACGTGGACCTGCCCCAGGAGATGCAGCGGGCCATGGCGCGCCAGGCCGAGGCCGAGCGGGAGAAGCGGGCGAAGATCATCCACGCCGAGGGCGAGCTCCAGGCGTCCAAGAAGCTGGCCGAGGCGGCGGCGGTCATGAGCCAGGATCCCGTGACCGTCCAGCTGCGGTACCTCCAGACGCTGACCGAGATCTCCACGGAGAACTCCTCGACCATCGTGTTCCCGGTTCCGCTGAAGATGTTCGAGAAGCTGACCGGGAACTAGGAGCCGGACGCCGTGAGCCGGATCTACTACGAGATCCAGATGACGGCCCGTCAGCTGACGGTGCTGCTCGTGCTCCTGGTGCTGGCGCTGATCGGGGCGTTCCTGCTGGGGTACGGCGCCGGGGTCTCGGCGGGTGGCGCGGGGGCGTCCGCCGGTGGCGGGCCCCCGGCCCTCGCGGAGGCGGTGATCACGCCGGAACCGGAGGTCACGGCCTCGGTGGTCGAGGAGGTGCCTCCCACGGCGGCGCCGGCGCCTCGAGCCACGGCAACGGCGACGCCGTCTCCCGCGCCGGCACGGGCTCCGGCGACACCGCGGCCCGAGGCCACCGCCACGCCGAAGCCCCGGCCCACGGCGACGCCGAAGGCCGTCCCGGCCCCCATGGTTCCGAAACGGGAGGGGTTCTGGGTCCAGGTCCTGGCGGCAACGCACCCCGAGGCCATCGAGAAGGCGCGGAAGAACCTGGTGAAGCTCGACTTTCCGGAGAGCCACCAGTGGGTCGTCCCGACCCCGACCGCCGAGGGCGGGGTGCTCCACAAGCTCCGGATCGGGCCGTTTCCGGACCGTGCGTCGGCGGAGCGGGTGGCCGTTCGGATGCGTAACTCGGGGTTCCCCGATGCCTGGGTGGTGGTCCCGTGAGCCGTGCGGGGAGAACGGGAGGGCCTGCGCTCCCGCCCTGGATCCGCGGAAGGAAGCTCCGGCTCGGTGAGTTGCACGCCGTCCGCGTGCGGCTCACCGAGGGGGCTCTCGCCACGGTGTGCGAGGAGGCCCGCTGCCCGAACCGTTCCGAGTGTTTCGGGCGCGGCACCGCCACGTTCCTGATCAACGGGACGGTGTGCACCCGGAGCTGCGGCTACTGCGCCGTGGCCCACGGGCGGCCGGCGCCCCTCGACCCGGAGGAGCCGGCCAGGCTCGCCACCGTGGCGGAGCGGATGGGGTTGGCCCACGTGGTGATCACCTCGGTGGACCGGGACGACCTTCCCGACGGTGGTGCCGGGGCGTTCGTGGAATGTATCGAGCGTCTCCGGGAGCTGCCGCATCCGCCGGCGGTCGAGGTGCTGACGCCCGACTTCCGCGGCGACACCACCCAGGTGGACCGGATCCTCGACGCCGGGCCCGAGGTGTACAACCACAACGTGGAGACGGTCCCGCGGCTCTACCGGGAGGTCCGGCGGTCGGGCCGGTACGCCTGGGCGCTGGAGGTGCTCCGGCGTGTGACGGAACGGGGCGGGGACGTGGTGCCCAAGTCCGGCCTGATGGTGGGACTGGGCGAGACGGAGGCGGAGGTCCTCGATGTGCTGGCCGACCTGGCCTCGGCGGGGTGCCGCGTGGTGACCATCGGCCAGTACCTCCAGCCGACGCCGGCACAGGTGCCGGTGGCCCGGTACTGGGCTCCGGAGGAGTTCGAGGTGCTCGAGCGCGAGGGGCGGGCGCTGGGTCTCGAGGTCGTCGCGGGGCCGTTCGTCCGCTCCTCCTACCGTGCGGAGGAGGCGTACCTCCGCGTCCACGGCTGAGGGCGGGTGACCGGCCGAACGTCAGCTGGCGGAGCCGGTCAGGACCACCACCACGTCGCCCACGCCGGATTCCGCGTCCACGGCGGTTCCGCCCTCACCCTTCCACGAGGCGTCGCACCCCAGACCCTTCCCGCGGACCGTGCGGCCGGGAAGGCGGATCTCGCAGTCGCCGACGCCGGATGAGACCTCGATCCGACCGGCCTCGGTCCGTGGGAGGGCGATCCGCACGTCCCCCACGCCGGCGTCCACGTCGATCTTCCCGCCGCAGCGGGAGACCTCCACGTCGCCGACGCCGCTTTCGATGTCGGCGCCGCCGGCCACGTCCTTCACGGTGACGTCACCCACGCCGTTCTCGACCGCCACCAGGAGCCGTGCGGGCACGGTGATCTCCCACCGCTCCTCGAAGTGACGGTCGTCGTCCACGCCCTCGAGCTTCATCTCGACCGAACCGCCATCCCGGTGTACACCGAGCCGGGCGGCCTCGATCTCCCGCTCCCCCTTCCTCGTCGAGCCGAGGATCGGCAGGCCGGAACGCCGGGCCTTGAGCGTGACCTTCACGGAGATCCTGTCCGCCCCGTCCTCGCCGCGGATTGTGACGTCACCGACGGAGCCCTCAACGGCGATCCGGGTGATCCCGTTCCCCGGGCCCGTCCACGTCAGCACGCGGCTCTTCGAGCCAGCGGCGAGCGCCAGTGCGGGCACGAGGGCGGCAGCCAGGACGATGGGGGCGATTCGGCGCGTTCTCGTTCGTGTCATCGGTCGTTCCTCCCACCGGTACAACGGAACCGTCGTCCGGGAGGTTCTCCAGGGCCGGTCAGCCGTCTCCGCGTTCCTCGCCGGTTGACTCGCCGGCCGGCGCGACCTGCCATTCGGCCTCGCCCGTGTCCACCTCGATCTCCCCCGAGACGGTGGAGACCTCGAACGCGGGGCCCGGTCCCTCGAGCACCACCGCCGTGCCGTCCTCGCTGACCTTCCCGGGCAGGGAGCAGCGGATCTTCCCGGAGGTGGTCCGGATGGTGCCCTTCGGCGTGGTCCCGGGCGGCAGGACGAGCCGCGTCCTTCCGCCGTGGTTGTGAACCGTGACCGTCGCGTCGGCGGGGAGGCGGTCCCACCGCAGGGTGACCTTCCCCTTCGACGTCTCCACGGCGACGGACCCGGACAGGGCGTTCGCCCACACGTCGCCGGAGGCCGTGTCCACGTGGAGATCCCGTGTTCCGCCCGAGAGCGTCACGTTGCCCGACGAGGTCCTGGCGAACAGCCGCTCCAGCGGCCGGACGACGTCCACCCGCAGGTCGCCCCCGGAGGTCCGGAAGTCGACCGACCGCGCCGCGCCGAGGAACCGGGCGTCGCCCGTCGAGGTGCGGAGACGCAGCGGATCGGCGGAGGGGAAGTCCCCCCGGACGTGGATATCGCCGGAGGTCGTGGTGATGTCCGGGACCGCCTCCGGCGTCATGACGATGTCGAGCCGCGCCCGGACGGTCAGCATCCCGAACCCCAGGAAACCGTAGTGCGCCGGGGGGATTCGGATGGAGAGGCCGCCTCCGTGCCGGTCCACGATCGGCGTGTGGCCGGTGATCCACCGGCGGGCGGTGTCCTGGCCCGCTCCGGAGATGCGAAGGTCGGTGGTCAGCGCGAGGTCCGGCACGTCACCGGTCCGCAGGTGGACGTCGGTGTCCGCAACGTCGATGGTGACCACCGCGCCGGCGGCGATGGGGTAGTGGGTGACCTCGTGGACCGACTGCTCGGCCGCGGGGGCCGCGGTGGCGGCGAGGAGGCACAGGGGCAAAAGCGCGAGGCGGTGTCTCATCGTGGCCCTCCCTTCGGGCTCGTGCCGGGGAAACGGACGACCGTCGCCCCGCCGTTCCTCTCGCCGGGGGCAACATCCGCGTCGAGGAGCGGGTTCGCAGCGACGGCGAACCGGCGCCGGGCGAGCTCGGGCTCGATCCCGCCGAGGAACGCCCGGATCCGGCCCAGCGCCCGGCGGACCGACTCGGCCCGCGTCCCGGCGGCGCGGGCCAGTGGTGCCACCATGAAGGGCTGGTCGTCGAGCTCCGAGATCGCAACGATCAGCGCCACCGCCCATGCCTCGGGGGTGGCGCGCCGGAGCGGTGAGGCATCGAAGAACGCGCGCCACAGCCGGCGGGCGGCGAGCGCCACGAGCTCCGGGAGCTCGAGGGAGGCCGCGACGTTCACGATGGCCTCGTCAACCTCCACGGCGACGGGATGATCCGCGGGCTCCAGGTCCGTCCGCCACGCCTCCGCGAGCGCCTCTTCGGCCTCGTTCATGGCCCGGGCGTCCTCGATCAACAGGCTGGTCGCGTACAGGAGGTCCTCGTTCGGGAACGCTTCGAGCCCCTCGTCGAGCACCGCGGCGGCGGCATCCCACTCGCCGATGGATCCGAGCAGACCCGCCCTGATGCCGGCGAGGAACGCCCCGCTCTCCTCGTCGAGGGAGCTCTCGTCGATGGCATCGAGATGGTCGAGCGCCTCGGGAACCCTGCCCTCGTCGGCCAGCAGCATGGCCAGGCGGAGGTGGAGGAACGGCTCCTCCGGGAACAGGTCGATTCCCAGCTGGAGCATCTTCTCGGCCTCCTCGAGCTCCCCGAGCTCCGCGAGGGACGCGCCGACGGCGTAGGATGCCTCCGCCGTCGGTGCCCGCTCCCACGCCTGCTCGGCGGCGTTCAGTGCGTCCTCGTACCGGCCGAGCTCCAGGCACGCCTGGGCCTTCCACACGAGGAGGTCCGCCTCGAGCTCCGGCCTGCCCCCACCAAGGCGGAGGGCCGCCTCGGCGGTCCGGATCACCGCGCCGTGCTTCCCCAGCTCGGCGAGCTCTCCGCACCGTTCGAGAGCGCTCCGAAGCTGCCTCTCGTCGAACGTCTTCCCCCGTGCCATGGCCCCATGCTAGCCCGCCCCGGCGCCACCGTCCACCGCGGACCGCCGGGGGCCGTTGGGCTGTTCCCTGAAGGGGCGGGCCACCCAGGGGACGTGCCGGAGCAAGAGCGCAGCTCCCTTGGGCCGGAACAATCGGCCGGGCACGTCTTCCAGGTGGGTCGTCGAAGCCGTTCTGGAGCTCCCCGAGGGAACCGATCTCGGTTCGCCACCGGGAGGCGCGGGATCTCGACGGGAGCACGCTGGTGGAGTACTCTTGGAGCAAGGAGTCGGAGTGGCAGGTGGAATCGGAGTGGCTGGACCTGGGGAATGAACCGGTGATGCGTCGTCAGGACGGCAGGCTGACGTGGGCGCTGGTCTGCGACCGTCTGGGGTCGGTCCGGGCGGAGGTCACTGCAAACCGGAGCGGTCGGCCCGTCGTTCACCACTCGGACTCTTGGCCGTACGGGGAGGCGATCGACCCGACCCTGCGGGCCCATGAGGGTCACCACTCCACCGCCCAGTGGCGGGAGTACCGGGGGACGGTCTCCGGGGCCAGCGTCCTCGACGGCCTGGACTTCATGCACGCCCGCGAGTACGACTGGCGCCGCGGCCGGTTCCTGGAGCCCGACCCCATCGGCTCCTCCTGGAACGCCTACGCCTACGCGCTGGGGAACCCGGTGAACTTCACCGATCCGAAGGGGCTCCGGACGATGGTCAGGGAGGGGTGGAACGATCTCTTCAGGAACACCGCAATGGGGAAGGCGACGGAGACGGTATGGGATGCGGCATGGACCATGGTTCCTGGTGTGCCGGAGCTTGGGCTAGACTCCCGCCCCGGGTCTCCAGGAACTGTGGATCCTTATGAATCGAACCTGGTGAGAGGATTGGACGGCGCTCTTCCCAGATTTCTTTCTGAACTTCCAGCAGAGCCAGCCAGCCTGGTTCTTCTTGCGGAAGTTTCAGGTGCTCTTCTACCATCGGAGAGACGACGGATTGAACCTTTTCTTCAGGTATGGCGAAGCTTTCGCAATCGGCCTGTTCTTGCATACGGTGAGGAATCAAGATGGGGGCCAGTCGGTGGGGCGATGTGGTTAGGTTCCAGGATTCTTCGTAGGCTTGGTATCCGGGTACCGCTTTGTGGCGCATCCTGTACCGGGTGGGCCGTCGGCCTTTATACGAGGTTAGCGCCGTTGAACTCTTCTCTTGTGCGTGCGGTTATCATACAGCGATGGACACCGCTACCCCATACCTATGTTGGAATCCAGGTCCGAAGACGATACAGATGGCGTCGTGCCGTGGAGCTTGATCCTTACTGGGGGACGGAGTCATGGTATCCCGTGTGGTAGGTGGAATTGGCCAGTTTCTGGTATTCCTGAGCGGCCTTGCAATTGCCGTCAGTGGTACCGCCGTATTTCTATCTCAACAGACCGTCGTCGAGGAAAGAGGCGTCGACAAGCTTGGATGGGGTGTATTTGTCGTCGCTGGATTGTGGCTTGCCTGGGTCAGCATGAGACGGTTGTTGAAGGGAGAGAGGTTCTTTCAACTCCCGGATAGGGAACTGGACGGCCTCTCAGCGGCTGGCCTCTTGAGCGTTTCTGTGCTTGCATTCTCGTATGCCGCAGGGTATGTCTCCCTGACGCTGAACATGACGTGGTGTGATGACGTGAGCCTTTTCTCCGGCGGGGTTGGGGTGCTTCTTGTCGCTCTCGTGGAAGTGGTGGGCGTCGGTGTACTGATCAGAGGTAGCTTGCAGCGTCTCGTTACACGCATCAAGGGACACCCGAAACCCGGCAGTGAGTGAACACCCAGGTTCCATCCGAAGGGACACCACTTCTGGTCCGCGATCGAGAGGTCCACGGCTTCCTTCCAGTGCTGTCAGTGGACGGCGTGTCATGCCGGAGAAATCGCGAGATGGGATGAGTAGGCCGGCCTCTTGGAGACTCTCGAAGCGATGCTGCAAGATGCATTCGCTTGCCGCCGGGTGTAGGT
>Ga0256835_1000761_pt1 | contig 21474 bp, 17 predicted proteins | sample PIR30metaG_FD_185972 | JGI IMG/M metagenome (GOLD analysis project Ga0256835, IMG submission 185972) | Hydrothermal vent microbial communities from East Pacific Rise, Pacific Ocean - PIR-30 | ecosystem: Environmental > Aquatic > Marine > Hydrothermal vents | place: Pacific Ocean: East Pacific...
TTTCCTGTTCACGTCTCCGAGACCATTGTTGTTCCCTTTGCAGGCTTGCTATCTCTTCATGAATATACTTCGCTTTTGGGTTGTTCGGAAAAAGTGAGAGCGCTTTCTTTGAAATAGCCAGAGCATCTTCGTATTTTTGCGTATCTTTAAGATGTTCAGCGAGCTTTAGCAGAAGCACCAGTTTTTTCGGTGAGATTCTAAGTTCTCTCTTACAGGCCTCAATGGCTTCTTCCCCGGAACCATAACGGCAAATGTCAATATTATCATACCTATTTTTTGGAGCCAGAGGGGAAGAATTTGCCTGGGCCTGGTTAGACCCAGTAACAAGAAGAATACCGATGGATATTTGTATGGCAATGTAAAAATAGTATTTCAACATGCTTAATAGCTTCCCCCACTCCATCCACCGCCGCCACTGCTTGACCCGCTGGACGGAGTATCGTAAAAGGAGTCAATTAATTTTGAAAAAGCCCATTTGCCGTTTGGGAGCCTTATAATGCCAAGAAGGTACCGCTGGGCAACCGGTCGGTAGGGTGGGTCCTCATTCTTGAGCGTGGCAGCGAGTTGTTCCCTGAGGTTTTTAATGCCGTACTCATCTACCCTTTTAGAATTCTTCCCATGATTTCCATCAACGATGGTGTGCAGAAGATTCACTATTTCTGAAGAGAGAGCGACAGCCTCGGTGATTGACGGTGTATCCAGAACCTCCTTTCCGAGACTAAGAACCAGGTCACAGCGACTAATAATGTCCTCAGTCGCCGCCGCATATTGAGGAGCGAAATTTTTAATATTCTGACTGGCATCCTCAGATTCGGCAGCGAAAGAGATATGATTCGCAGATTCAGACAAGGCCCTCTTAAGGCCGTATCCAAGGCTCGGGCCCTTTTTATAATTATATGGATCGATGGCATTCATCGCGTATCTGATGTGTTCTTTGATAAACATAAGCTCTCCTGTTTTTACGGAAGCCTTTTTGGATTCCTTCAGGGCGATTTCTGCTTCTTCTTGGGCAACAATCAAAAGACCTTTTTTATCAGGCGTGGTTTTCCAACTGGTAATGGTGTGCCCGACATGAACATGGGCTATGGTTGGCAGTTTCTCCTGAAATATTGCAGATTTCAGACTGTAACAGCCATAAGAGTTTGTGAGGAAAAGAAAAAAGATGCCTGTGAGTAACAATTTCGTTTTCATTTTTGTTTCCCATTTAATCTATTGATTCGTTCTTCCTCAACGAAAGATGCCGTATTTGACAAGAAGTGATTTGAATTCGGGGCGTTGTCGAACATTATAAAGATCAGCATCTTTTTCCAGCGTTTCTTTATTTTTAAAACCCAATTCTAATGTTGTGTTTAATTCTTCAAGAGAACGATCCGTATGTCCAGTAAGGGAATAAATAGCTGCAAGATTGTAGTGTGCAAGAGGTGGAATTCTGATCATTTCTTTCATGTGGGCTTGCTTCTCTTTCTGAATTCTTGCTAGTTGGTCATTAATTTTTGCCAGTTGCCTTTCCATTTTTGTGAGTTTGATTTCGATTTGGACCTTTTCTTCAGGACTAAATACGATATTTGTTGAATTGGTTTTTATTTCAGCAAGCTGGTTTATTGCTTCATTAATTTTTCTAGAGGCCAATAAAAAATGATTGAATGAATCTGAGGAAAAACCACCACCTTGAGAATATTCAGCTATCTTTTTAGATATTATTAAGAGATGCTGCAGACTGAATCCTGCTGGTTTTCCCGAGCGGACGAGCGCAGTTAACCTTCTTAATTTCCGGTACGATTCTTCCGCTCTTGATTTTTCTTTCTGTATTGTTTGGATGTTAGCGCGGATGGTTGCGGCGTTTTTGTTGCAGGAGCTGATGGCCATGCGCAGATTATTTTCAGCCATTGAATACTTTTTTTGCTGTATATATATTACTCCTAAATTCAGATACGCTTTGGCATTGGTCCTGCATAGTTGCAGGGCTTTTTTAAATTCAAGCTCGCTATCTTTTAAGTTGTTAAGTCTTGCGAATATCATTCCCTGTCGGACAAAATCTTCGGACTTTTCGCAAGCGGTTTTTTCGGGGGCAGGCGCGTAAACAATCTCAGTTTTTGACGGGCCATTTGCCATATAAGTTTTCGAGCCTTGCGTACCAGCGCAGCCGGTAAGCAAGATAAACGATATAGTAATATAGGATTGTATCTTCATTCTGGCCTCCTGATGCAATATGATGGGAATAAGGATTGCTAAAGATATTTCCACAGGTTCAGCCCTTGTCATGGTTGAGGATTATTTGGAAAACAACAGGTTGAGCAAATTTTCCTTTTGAGGAGTTGACTACATAAGCAGCGGGCGGTAAAGTTTCACCCGAAATTTTTCCTGAAAACGAAAATTTTTCTGAAACAGGGGCCCCTGGGGAATCCGTGTTTTCGGTAAAGTAACTGTCGTCTATTTCTATCACCAAGTCTCTGCTGCCGTTGTATCTGGCTATAAGGCGCTGAACCTCAACCTTTACCTTTTTGCCATTAGGTCTGGAAGCAGTTAATTTTTTCAAGACGGCAGGTTCCCCTAAAACTGGATAGAAAAGTACGCTGATCTGCTCATGGCCCGGTTGATTATCAAATTTAAACCATCTCGGTTCAGGTGTGACCAGTTCTGCTCCAGCTTTGATAAAATTTTTCGCCTGTCCAGGAGGAGATGGAAATAAAAGGGTAGTCTTTCCACTGGAGCCTTTCTGAAGAATAAACAAATAGCCATCTTGGTTGGATGTAAAATGAATTCGAACACGATCCCCAGACCTGAAAGTGCTTCTGGGGTCAACTATATATCGATATTTATTGCCCCTGGGTTGCAATTCAAACCAGTATCTCACGCCACTATAAATCGTCTCCTTATCTCTCATACGGCCCAGCTTGCTATCTATTGTTGCAGCTGGCTTATCTGTTGGATGATTTGTTCTTGGATGATTTTTCTTGGCGATTGGGTTCTTGTATCCATTTTTATTTCCGGCGCTATTTTCCTTTGACATCCTTTGATGCTTTTTGGTTTCCTGTGAAAGGATTTGTAGATCTAAAGAAGGTTCATAAAACAGAGCTTTGGCACTGGCGGCCAGCATATTTGATGATGTGAGTATGCCGATAGCCGCAATAATGAAAAATTGAATTGCCAATTCGCTGAATTTTTTAGCACTCATTTGAGACTCCTTTCTGTCGTTTAATCAAGTGTCGACGAGGAAAAATGGTACAAAGGCAATTGGTTTTTTATATCCATGATAAGAAAGTTTACCGTCATTGAAGGAAGTATAACATTACAAACGTATGCCTGAGCGAATTGTTGCAAAAGTAAATTAGGCCAATACAATTCTAACAGCGATGCAACATTAATAAAAAAGGGATCTCTATTCGATGATTTCAATCTGTACCTTTCCCAGGGCCCATAATAAATCCTTTGACGCCTCCACTGGATTGGATTTCGGTCTGACTTTAATCCCACGAAATGCGCTGCGAGTTAAAACAGCGGAAACTACATTTTTCATCTGAAGCTTGTTCAAGGCTACCATCAACTGGGAGGAGTCGGCCTTAATGGTCTCTAATTCTGGCCACCGCCGGCTGGAAACTACTGCGATAACGGTGTCAATTCCGGTTGGGTCGGTGACATAGAGTTCAGACTGGAATTTTTTCCCAGGCACGGTTATTCTTTTGTTTGCCTGGATAAAATTATCACGATCCCAGTAATTGGGAAAAAGCATCATTGCATCATTGTCGGCATTAATGTCGATCAGATAGAGATACCCGCTTTTTTCGCTTTTCACATAAAAGGCTATTTTTTCACCGAGACGAAATGTCTTTTTCCCCTTTGAAGTCACCCATGTTTCTACCTTGAACGGAGGTTGAGGGTCCGATAAGTTCGTCAATTTTGATTCGGTTGAACTGATGAACATGTCACGAAGGCCCCGTTTTGATAGGAATGATTTGCTCTTTAATGCGGGGTGTTGAGGAAGATCTTGTTGTTTGACAATGCTGGCGGCAGTTTTCAAAAGCGTATCAGCATTGGCGTTTCCGCCGTGTGCCTTCAAAGCCTTTAAAAGTCCATAAGTAAACACTCCTCTGGTTCTTCCTGCGATAGGAAGCTCCCAAGCCTTTTCTGAAGGTGCGCAAGCAGCCATAAAAATCTTATCTAGGTAGACATTTTCAAGGATATTCAGGTCTCTTGTTTTTCCAGATGACGGGTATTTTTGATCTGCCGGGAATTGACGGGCCGTTGGTAGCGTTTTATCACTTTGAATAAACTCGCCTCCCCTAATAGCTGACGCAGAATGACAGGAGTCGATCACCGCAACAAGGGTTCTGCCCTTTAAACCGCTAAAAAGATGCCCCAATTGTTTGGCACTTAGCATTTGAGTTAGATTAAAGGGATTAGCATCATGGGGGCATAGCAATGTTCTGTCGCCAGTGGGGTGGTTCATGCGAAACCCATGGCCGCTGAAATAAAAAAATACTGTATCACCAGGTTTGGAGCCTTTAATTAGCCATTCCCGAATACCTTTTTTGATGGCATCTAGTGTGGCATAGCTGTCAAGAAAGAGCCTGATTTCTCTCTCTGAAAAGCCAAGGTAGTCGATGAGGGCCCTGCGAATATCCCTTGCATCATCAGTACATCCTTCGAGATTTAGCGGCCGTCTTTTTTTTGCCAGGAATTCATCGTTGTATTGGTATTCATTTATTCCGATCACCAATGCCCTTTTGCCGGCAAAAGATGGAATAGGGACTAGAAGAAATACGATAACAACTAGTGAATAGATCGTTTTGATTGACATGGCGCCCTCATTTTAAAAACGAAATATTAGCGGCGGAATGCCCCGAAGGGAATACTTTCCTCATTGGAAAGCAAATTCGGCGGATAACCACGGACATTTGATTATAAATTTGTACTAATTGCCGCTTTCGTCAATGCTGCATTTATGCGGCATTTTTACTTATTGAAAATAGGTAGAAAGTGGCGGCAGGGCATTGTTGTTGCATGTCTCGAGGCTATGGGTAGCCCTGCGAACTGCCACTATGCGGAAATTCGGGAAAATAGCATTCGCTGTAGAATGGATTATTCAGGGTCGTTTAGAAGCCACTCCAAAGCAGCCTGGCGGAAGGTGAAGGTGGCGAAGGGAATGCCTTGGTTAAGGGCTACGGTTTCGGCGAAGCGGGCGTCGGCGGGGCGGGTGGTGGCCGGGGAGTAGACCAGGGCCGTGTGAAAGCCCGGAGGGAAGAAGCTGTCGTGGGAGGTGTGAAAGTCGAACATGTTGGCGGTGGTGCCGGGAAAGGATTCGACTTCGCTCTGGTCCACCAGCAGGCCGCGCACGTTGCGGCCACGGGCCAGTCGGGAGGCGTCCTGCCGGGCGGAAAGGGCGTCCTGGTAGCGGAAGGCACCGGTGAAGCGGATCTCTATCAGTTGGTGTTTGCGCTGTAAGCGGACGGCGTAGGGCATGGTCGACTCCTTTGTTGCGTTCAGAGACGCTTTTCATCGGACATGGACTGCAGGTAGGTCTGCAGGTGCACGCGCTTTTTGTTGATGCCCAGCTTGCGGCGAATGCTGTTGCGGTGGGCGTCCACGGTGCGCGGCGAAAGGTTGAGGCTGTCGGCGATCTCCTTGGTGGTGCGGCCCTGGCGGATGTAGTTGGCGATGCGGATCTCCTGGGGTGTCAGCCGCAGGTAGCCGTTGGTCAGGTTGCGGACGAAAGGCGAGACGATCTCCTCGAGGTTGGCCGCCAGGGTGTCCAGGTGCGCCTGCTGGTTGGCGTTCAGGCGGGACCGGCGCAGCTTGTCGATGTAGGGGTGCACCAGTTCCTTGACGTTCTGCAGTACGTCGTTCTTGAGCTCGTCCTCGTCTTCGAGCTTTCTCTTGAGAAGGACCTTAAGGGCGATGTTGGACTCTTCCAGGTGGCGGGACTTGTTCTCCAGTTCGTCTTCGCGTTTTTGCAGGCGCCGGGTGGTGCGCACCAGGTCGGTGATGTCCGAGAAGACCGACAGGCTGCCGCGCAGGTTGCCGGCGTCGTCGTAAAGGGGCCGGGGCGACACCAGGGCGTGCCGGCGGCGGCCGCGATTGGTCGTGAAGGACACCCGGAAGGGGTGCGTTGCCGGGGCGGCGGGGTTGCGGATGGCGCGCATGTAGCGGTGGCGGCTCTCGGCGGGCAGCAGGTCCTGAACGGCGCTGCCCAGCAGTTCGGTGCGCCGGCGGCCCGAGAGGGCCGAAAAAGCCGGGTTGACGAAGGTGATGCGTCCCTCAGGGTTCAGGGCCACAAGCCCCTCGTTCATGGTCTCCACCAGCAGGCGGTAGCGCTCTTCGCCCACGCGCAGGGCGGTTTCGACCTTGCGGCGTTCGGTGATGTCCCGGATGATGACCATCACCTGCCGCTCGTCCATGGCCACCAGCCGGAATTCGCAGTGGCGCTGGCGGTAGTGCAGCAGGCTGCAACGGTTTTCGAAAACCTGCAGGGTGTCGCTCTCCAGAGCGCGGCGGACGTGGTCCAGGAGCCGGGCGGCGGTTTGGCCGGGCAGCAGGTCCTCGACGGTGCGGCCGAGGCACTCGTCGATGTCCAGCTCAAAAAGGTCCTGGTTGTGGTTGCAGTCCAGGATGCGGCCGCGGCGGTCCAGCACCAGGATGAGGTCCGGGATGGCCCTGAGGACGGCGGCGTTGTGCTTGCGAAGGGCCAGAAGGTCGCGGGTGTGGGCGCCCCGGCAGGCGGTGCGGCCGGCGGGCTTTTCATCGGTATGTCGAGGGGCGGCGGCAGCCATTGCGGTTCCCCCTTTTTCGATCGGAAGCGGCCGAGGGCTCCGGGGTGTGCAGACGATTGACGGTGGCGGATCCAGGGGAAGGCGGTGCGCGCTCGGCCTTGGGGAAAATGAAAGAACGATAGTCCACAATAATACCACAATGTGGTTATGTCAAGAAAAATTTATCGGTGTTTTCTAGGTAGGCGCGGCGGCGGGAAAAAAGGGCTGCATTGGCGCTCGAACACGCTGGCCCGGCGTCGTGGGCCGAGCCGGCCTCAGGGGGTGAAGCGTTTCAGCGCCGGAATCGAGCGGCAGGACTTTTTATTCTTTTGTGCAGTTTTTCAGCCGTCCTGGTCCAGCTTTTCCCGGGGCGTCGTGATGCCGCCGCGAAAGGAGAGTTCGGCGGCGGCAAAGACGCGGGAGACGGGGATTTCGCGCATGCAGTCGCCGGTGCCCAGGGGGCAGGTACGCTTGAAGCAGGGGCTGCAGGCGATGCCGGTGCGCACGACGCGGTGACGCTGGCCGTAAGGGCCGGTGCGCCAGGGCGCGGTGGGGCCGAAGAGGGCCACCACCGGCGTGCCCACCGCGCAGGCCAGGTGCATGGGGCCGGTGTCGGTGGAGACCAGCAGGCGGCAGCACCGGTAGAGGGCCGCCAGGGTCTTGAGAGAGGTTTCGCCGGCCAGATTGGCGGCGGCAAAGGCCATGCGCGAACGGATGTCGGCGATCACGGGGCGGTCCTGGGCGCTGCCGGTGAACACCACCCGCGCGCCGCAGCGGTCCACCAGGCGGTCGGCCAGGCGGGCGAAGGACGCCGGCGACCAGAGCTTGGTTTCCCACTTGGCCACGGGGTTGACGGCCACCAGGGGTTTGGAGGCGTCGATGCCGCGGCGCCGGAGCAGCTCGTCCACGGCCCGTTGTTCGCTTTTGCCCACCGGCAGGTCGTAGGTCACCGGGCCGCGGGGGATGCCCAGGGCTTCGAGCAGCATCAGGCCGCGGTCCAGGGCGTGGATCTCCATGTCCACGGCCGGGACGCGCTCGTTTAAAAACAGATAGCTGTGCTCCATGTGCTCCAGGCCCGGGCCGAAGCCCACCTTGCGCCGGCCGCGCGCCAGGGCGATGAGCACGGCGCTCTTGAGCAGGGCCTGGAAGTCGAGGATCAGGTCGTAGCGCGTGTCGCGCAGGGCGCGCAGGAAGGCGCGCATTTCCCGCAGGCTTTCCTTCCGCCCGGCCCCCCTGAGCCTGCGCAGCCAGCGCTTGCGGCGCGAGACCAGCACGCGGTCCACGGCGCGGTGGCCGATGACCAGGTCGGCGGCGGCCTCCTCCACCAGCCAGGCGATGTGCGCGTCGGGGTAGCGGCGCCGCAGGGCGGTCAGGGCCGGCAGGGTGTGGATGACGTCGCCGATGGCGCTCAGTTTGACGATCAGGATGTTCACAGCATCTCCTCGGCAGCCGCGAACACCGTGTCCACGGTGATGTCGCGCATGCAGTTCATGTGCCCCAGGGGGCAGCGCGGCTGGAGGCAGGGCGCACAGTCCACCGTGCTCTTGACCACCCGGCTGCGGGCGCTGAAGGGGCCCGTGGTGACGGGGTTGGTGGAGCCGAAGATGGCGATCAGAGGAACATCCAGGGCCGCGGCCACGTGCATGAGCCCAGAGTCGTTGGTGATAAACAGGTCGCAGGCCGCGATGAGGGCCATGGCCTCGCCCAGATCGGTGCGGCCGCACAGGTCCACGGGCGGGCGGGGCATGGCGCCGGCGATGCGGTCGCCCAGCACGCGGTCGCCGGGGCCGCCGAAGAGCACGATGACGGCGTCGTGGGCGGCCTGCAGGCGATTGGCCAGGGCCGCGAAGCGCTCCGGGAACCACTGCTTGGTGGGCCCGAAGGTGGCGCTGGGGTTGATGCCGATCAACTTTCGCCCGGCGCTGAGGCCCCACCCGGAAAGGCGCCTTGCGGCCCGCCGGCGGTCGTCGTCGCCCAACTGCAGGAAGAGTTCCGGTCGACCGGTGAGCAGGCCGGCGCCGGCCAGCATGGCCAGGTAGTAGCCGGTCTGGTGGACGTTCTTCACCTGCCGCGTGCGGTGGACGGGGTGGGTCAGCAGTAGGCGCCGGCCGTCGGTGTCGAAGCCCACGCGCACCGGGATGCCCGCCATCCAGGTGAGCAGGGCGGCCTCGATGGCGTTCTGCAGCAAAATGGCGGCTTCGAAGCGGTGGCGCCGCAGGTCCCTGGCCAGGCGCAGCTTGCCGGCGGTGCCGCGGTGGCGGCCGTTGGCGTCGTAGACCACGATGCGGTCCACGTGCGGGCTGTGGGCGAAGACCGGCGCCACCCAGGGCTTGGCCAGCAGGCTGATCTCGGCACGGGGGAAGTTTTCGCGGATGGCGCGCACGGCCGGCGTGGTCATGACGGCGTCGCCGATCCAGTTGGTGGAGCGGACCAGCAGGCGTTTCACACGGCCGGTGTCGATGGGTGCGGGTGACATATCAGGACAGCAGACCTCTGATGACGGTAACGGTTTTTTCCAGAGCGCCGGTCGAGGCATCGAACACGGCGCGGGCGGCCCGCCCGGCCGAGGCGGCGCGGTCGGGGGCCTCCAGCAGGGCGGCGGCGGCCCGCTGCAGCTCCTGGGCGTCGCGCACGACGCGGCCGCCGCCGGCGGCCTGGAGCTGGTCGGCGATGGCTGCGAAATCGCTCATGTCCGGCCCGAAAAGCAGCGGCCGGCCGTGGGCGGCCGGCTCCAACGGGTTGTGGCCGCCCAGCGGGGCCAGACTGCCGCCCACGAAGGCCACGTCGCCCAAGGCGTAGAGATCCCGCAGCACGCCCATGCGGTCGACCACCAGCACGTCGGCGTCCAGGCGATCGTCGGCCATTTCGCTCAGCAGACGACAAGTCAGCCCGGCCTTTTCCAGCCGGTGGCAAAAAGTCGCAGCGCGGCGCGGGTCGCGGGGAGCCACGATGAAGAGGATATTTCCCGGGCGCTTTTGCAACCCGGCGAAGGCGCGGGCCAGCACCGGGGCCTCGGCGCGGTGGACGCTGCCGGCCACCAGCACGTGGCGGGTGTCGCGGCCCCGGACGCGTTCACGTATGCGGTTCAGCAGCGGGCCGGGGTCACGTGGCGACGCTGCGTGGGACTTGAGGTTGCCGGTGCAGACAATGCGCTCCGGGGCAACGCCCAGCGCGGCGAAGCGCTCACTGTCGCGCGGTGACTGGGTGCACAGGGCCGCAAAAGACGAGAACAGAGGCCCGGCCAGGGATGGCACCCGGCGGTAGCCGGCCAGGGAGCGGGCGCTCAGGCGCGCGTTGACCAGCACGGCAGGAATGCTGCTGCGGTGCAGCTCCCACAGAAAATTGGGCCAGATGTCGGACTCCACCAGCACGAACAGTGCGGGCCTGACGCGTGCCACGGCGGCGCGCACGCAGGGCAACAGATCGTAAGGGGAATAGAAGACGGCGTCGGCCGTGGTCCCCAGGCGATCTGCGGCCATCTGGAAGCCGGTGTAGGTGGCGGCCGAGAAAAAAAGCGGCCGTGGCGCAAGGGTCCTCCGCAGGAGCTCTGCAAGGGGCACGGCCGAGAGTACCTCGCCCACCGACAGGGCGTGCATCCACAACGGGCGCGGGCCGCCGGCGTACGCCGGCGGCCGCCCTCTCAGGCCCAGGCGCGGCAGCAGTGGGCGGCGGCGTTTTTCGCCGGCCGCGGCCGCCGGCAGCATCAGGGGCCACAGCAGGGTGGTGCCAGCGGCCAGCAGCAGGTTGTAGCGGTGCATGGCGCGGCGCCAGCGGCGTTCTTGCACGGGATCCATGGCCGGCAGGGTAGTATAAAAGACGGTTGAATGCAACTTGTCCGGCGGGTGCGGCGAGGGGAAAAATTTGTTTTGACTTTTGGCGTGATTGAGACTAACTTTTAAAAGTTACGGGCAGATAGATCGTCAACAATATCGGGAGCTAAATATGGCCAAAGCGCTTACCTACAAAGACGCCGGTGTGGACATCGACAAGGCCGATCGGTTTGTGGGGGAGATCAAGGACATCGCCCGCGAAACGTTCATCCCCGGAGTGATGGGAGAGTTGGGCGGCTTCGGGGGGCTTTTTTCGTTGAATACCGAGGGTATGGACACCCCCGTGCTGGTCAGCTCCACCGACGGCGTGGGTACCAAGCTCAAGATCGCTTTCGCCATGGACCGGCATGACACGGTGGGGATCGACCTGGTCGGCATGTGCGTCAACGACATCGCCGTACAGGGCGCGCGGCCGCTGTTTTTCCTGGACTACCTGGCCATGGGCAAGCTGGACACGCGCGTGGCCAAGGAAGTGCTCAAGGGCGTCGCGGAAGGCTGCCGCCAGGCGCGCTGCGCGCTCATCGGCGGCGAGACGGCCGAGATGCCCGGCATTTACACCCCCGGTGAGTACGACCTGGCCGGGTTTGCCGTGGGCGTGGTGGACAACGCCGACATCGTCGACGGTTCGGAGATCGGCGTGGGCCACAAACTGGTGGGCGTGGCCTCCAACGGGCTGCACAGCAACGGCTACTCGCTGGTGCGCAAGATCTGTTTCGACATTCTCAAGCTCAGCCTGGACATGCAGGTGCCCGAGCTGGGCTGCACCCTGGGCGAGGAGCTGCTTAAGCCCACGCGCATATACACCCAGACCATCCAGCGCCTGATGCGCGACTTCCCCATTCATGGCCTGGCGCACATCACCGGCGGCGGCATCGCCGACAACGTGGTGCGCATTCTGCCCAAGGCCTGCGGCGTGGTGCTGCGCCGGGGCAGCTGGGATGTGCCGCCCGTTTTCTCCTTTCTGCAGCAGGCCGGGCGGGTGTCCGACGTCGAGATGATGCGCACCTTCAACAACGGCCTGGGGCTCATTGTGGTGGCGCCGGACCGCGCCGTGCAGGAGATCCTGGAACGCCTGGCCGCCATGGGTGAGCGGGCCTTCGTCATCGGCGAGGTCGTCGAGCGCCGGGGCGACGAGCGCATCGAGTGGGAGGACGCATGAAAAAGAACCAGACCGCGTCGCCCGACGACAGCCGCGGGCGCGCATCCCTGTTTTCCCGTTTCATGAAGTGGATCGAAAAGGGGCGCCGCGAAGCCCCCCTGTGCTCCAGCTGAGCGGTGCGCAGCAGCGGCACAGGTTGGGTGCCGCCGGAAAACCGCGACAGCGGACACAGAAAGTAGCCCGGGAAAGACATGTCCTTTGTTCCCGCCCTGCTCTCTTTCGTGCTGTGCCTGGCCCTGACGCCGGTGGTCAAGTTCGCGGCCGTGCGCCGCGGGTGGATGGCCTATCCGCGCAAGGACCGCTGGCACCAGACGCCCACCGCCCTGCTGGGGGGCATCGCCATCTACAGCGGCATGTCCGCCGCGCTGCTGCTGATCACTGACTTCGGCGCCCTGCCGCGCTCTCTGGGCGGCGGCGCCTTCCTGCACCCCTCCCTGCTGGCGGCCGTGCTGTGGGCCGGGATGACCTTCCTGTTCGTGCTGGGGCTGCTGGACGATTTTGTCAACTTCAAACCGCACACCAAGCTGGTGGGCCAGATCCTGACGGCTTCGCTGGTGTCGCTGGTGGGCTTCCGGCTGCACTGGTTCACTTCGCTGACCCTGGATACCATGTTCACCATCGTGTGGATCGTGGGCATCACCAACGCCTTCAACCTGCTCGACAACATGGACGGCCTGTGCGCCGGTATCGGGTGCGTGGCGGCCGTGTCCTTGGCGGCCGTGTTTTGGCCGGCGCAGCCCCAGGCGGCCGTCATGTGCCTGTCGCTGGCGGGCGCCCTGCTGGCTTTCCTGGTTTACAACTTCAACCCGGCCTCCATTTTCATGGGGGACTGCGGCAGCATGCCCATCGGCTTTTGCCTGGCGGTGCTGAGCCTCTATTACTCCGAGACGGCCTCGCGCAACCTGATGGCCTCGCTGGCGGTGCCCATCCTGGTGATGCTGGTGCCGGTGCTCGACACCAGCCTGGTGACCTTCATCCGCCTGCTCAGCGGCCGGGGGGCCTTTGCCGGCGGGCGCGATCACACTTCCCACCGCCTGGTGCTAATGGGCCTCAGTGAGCGCAGCGCTGTGCTGTTCCTCTATCTTATCGGGGCGGTCTCGGGTTTGGCGGCGCGTTTTGTGAGCACCAGCGACACCCTGACTTCGCCCACCGTGATCATCCCCATCCTGGCGGCCGTGATCCTGATGGCCATCTACCTGGCCCAGCTGCGGGTCTACCCGGAAAAGGAGTTCTCGGTGCTGCGCGACCGCACCTTCACGCCGGTGCTCATCGAGCTGACCTACAAGCGCCAGCTGGTGATGGTCATCCTGGACCTGGGGCTGGTGGCCTTCGCCTACTACCTGTCCTACCGCCTGCGCTTCGCGGGCGGCGAGTTCGTGATCTTCTTCAAGGTCTTCCTGCGTTCGCTGCCGGCGGTGATCGCCTGCAAGCTGGCGGCCTTTTTCGTCATCGGCGCCTACCGCGGCATATGGGGCTACATGAGCTCCAACGACGTCATGGTCTACATCAAGGCCTCCACCGTGGGGTCGCTCCTGTCCATCGTCACGGTGACCTACCTGTTCCGCTTCGAACACTTTTCCAAGGGCATCTTCGTCATCGACTGGCTGCTGACCACGGCCGCCCTGCTGGGATCGCGCGGTTTTTTCCGGCTGACGTCGGACTTCATGAAGCGCAAGACCCTGGGCGGCGAGCGCGTGCTGATTTACGGTGCCGGCCGTGGCGGTGAGATCCTGCTGCGCGAGGTGCTCAACAACCGCCGCCTGGCGGTGGAGCCGGTGGGCTTCATCGACGACGACCCCGTCAAGACGGGCAAGAAACTGCAGGGTTTCCCGGTGCTGGGCACCTCCGGCGACCTTGAGGCCCTGGTGGAAAAGCACCGTGTGAGCGGGCTGGTGATCTCGGTTGCCGACATGCCGGCCGAGCGTCTGGAAAAGCTGCGCCGCTTCTGCCGCCGCAGGGAGATTCACCTCAAACGCTTCCGCATCACGCTGGAGGACCTGGACACCATCGCATGAACATCCTGGCTGTTGAAACCTCCTGCGACGAAACCGCGGCCGCCGTGGTGGCCGACGGCCGACGCATGCTCTCATCGGTGGTGGCCTCCCAGGTCGACGTGCACCACCGTTACGGTGGTGTGGTGCCGGAGCTGGCCTCGCGCAAGCACATCGAGGCCATCGTGCCGGTGGTGGGCGAGGCCCTGGACCGCAGCGGCGTGGGGCCGGAGGGGCTGGACGCCGTGGCCGCCACCCGCGGACCGGGCCTGGTGGGTGCGCTGCTGGTGGGCTTCTCCTTTGGCAAAGCTTACGCCTACGGACGGGGGCTGCCCTTTGTGGGGGTCAACCACCTGGCCGGGCACATCAACGCTGTCTTTCTCACCGAAGACCCGCCGGCTTTTCCCTTCGTGGCCCTGCTGGCCTCGGGCGGCCACACCGCCCTGTACCACGTGACCTCCCACACGCGCATGCGGCTCATGGGGCAGACCCGCGACGACGCCGCCGGAGAGGCCTTTGACAAGGTGGCCAAGATGATGGGGCTGGGCTACCCGGGCGGACGCGTCATCGGCGAGATGGCCGAGCGCGGCGATCCGCAGGTTATTTCCTTCCCGCGTTCCTACCTGGACAAGAAGGGCTTCGACTTTAGCTTCAGCGGCCTCAAGACCGCGGTGCGGCGCTACCTTCAGCTGCACGCCGACACCTTTCGCGACCACATGGATGACATCGCCGCCGGCTTCCAGGAGGCCGTGGTGGACGTGCTCAGCTTCAAACTCATGCAGGCCGCGCGGCAAACCGGGTGCCCGCGCGTGGTGCTTTCGGGGGGCGTGGCCGCCAACCGGCGGCTGCGCGAGCGGGTGGTGGCCGAGGCGTCCCGGGAGGGTTTCGAGGCCTGCCTGCCGCCCGTTTCCCTTTGCGGCGACAACGCCGCCATGATCGGTGCGGCGGCCTTCCACGAGCTGCAGCGGGGCACTGTCAGCCCCCTGGACGCTGACGTTTACTCTCGTGCGCGGCTGGCATGATCCGCCTGCAGCGGACGTGCGATGTACTTCTCCTTGGCCGCCAGGATGCGTCCGGCGGACTCCCGCGCGCGCCGACGCATCTGCGATGACTTCCGCAGTTCGTCCAACAGTACTTCGTAAGCCCTTGCGATGTCTGGGCCCCGATGGCAGATGAGTGCAAGGTCGATGTCGGCCGCCAGCACGCGTTGCATGGCGGTTTCGATGTCGTAGTACTTCTGGATGGCGCCCATGTCCAGGTCGTCGGTCATCACCAGCCCATTGTATCCCATCCGGCCGCGCAGTACCTCGCGGGCGATTTTCTCCGACAGGCTGGCCGGCCACCGGGGGTCATAGTCGCGGTAAACGATGTGCGACAGCATGACGCCGCTGACCCCGCAGCGCACGGCGGCTATAAAGGGCAGCAGGTCGCTGGCGGCCAGCTCCTGCCAGGGGGTGTCCAGCACCGGCCGGTCCAGGTGGGAGTCCAGGGTGGTGCGCCCGATGCCCGGGAAGTGCTTGGCCACGGCCATGACGCCGTTGCCCTGCAGGGCGTCGATGACGGCCGCGCCCATCTCGGCCACCCGCGCGGGGTCGCCGGCGAAGGCGCGCCGGTCCATGATGCTGTCGGCCGCAAAGGCCACGTCCACCACCGGCGCCATGTCCATGTTGATGCCCAGGTCCGAGAGTTCCGCGGCCGTCACGCGGCCGAAGTGCGTGGCGTCGGCCACGTCGCGCATGGCGGGGTTGCCCTCGAAGACGGTGAAAGGCTCCCGCAGGCGCGCCACCTGCCCCCCCTCCTGGTCAATGGCGATGAACAGCGGCGGCAGGCCGCAGGCCGCGGCCTGCTCCTGGGCCTGGCGGCACAGGCGTGCGATTTGTTCGGGGGTGTCCAGGTTCTGCGAGAAGAGGATGATGCCGCCGATGTGCAGTTCGGCGATCAGATCCCGGGTCTCGGCACCCAGTTCGGTGCCGTCGAAGCCGATCATCAGCCGTTGTCCGGCCAGTTGTCCGATGGAGAGTTGCGCAGGCGTCAAGGGTCTGCTCCCGGCTGCGCCCGAGGCGCGGGTTGAGGGGTTTGCGTCGATGCCGCAGGGTAGTATCAAAGCCCGCCGCAATCAAGCCATTATTTCAGGTTGTTTCTGCTCGGCAAGGCTTGGAGCCCCCGGGCAATCGCAACAACCCTTTTGGAAGGAGTGTCGCCTGTGCGGGCCGATTCCCCCGGGGCGGGCAGGCATCGCCTGCGCTCCGTGAGTCCCGGCGGGGATTCTCCGGCCGTCGGCGCTGAAAGGCGCTGAACGCGCTCGCGCTCAAACAGCTCACCTTTCTTGACGCACCGTCGGCCTGCGCATCTTTTTCCCGCCGGTTCTCCAACTACGCACAGCCGATACCTGCTCGCCCCTCCCGCGCATGGATGGCCCCGGATACGGCTACTTGCGATTGTCCTGGCCACGGTACGGGCTTGCAAACCCCACACCGGGCGGCTATACAGGGGAGGCACGGACCTTTTGCGCCAAAGGAGGAAATCCATGAGCCGACTCTCGATCCTGTGCATCTGTTTTGCCGTTCTGGCGGCCGGCCCCGGTCGCGTGCAGGCGGCGGCGCCGCTGAGCGACGCCACCCAGGAGTGCCTGGACTGCCACGCTTCGGTCACTCTCGGCATCGTGGCCGACTGGCGCTCGGGCCGCCACGCCGCCATGAGCGTGGCGCAGTCCCTGGGCGGCGACAATGCCGTGCGCCGCATCACCGCCGGCGAGGTGCCCGAAAAACTGCGGGGCGTGGCCGTGGGCTGCGCCGAGTGCCATACCCTGCGGCCGGACCGCCACGCCGACACCTTCGAGCACAACGGCCACCGGGTGCACGTGGTGGTCAGCCCCCGGGACTGTGCCGTCTGCCACACCGAGGAAGCCTCCCAGTACGCTGAAAATCTCATGTCGCGGGCGTACGGTAACCTGAAGGACAATCCCCTCTACGCAAAGCTGCAGGTGTCCATTATCGGCGACACGGGTGAAAAGGACGGCCGCATCACCTTCGCACCGGCCGACGCCAGGACGCGCGCGGTGGGCTGCTACTACTGCCACGGCACGCGCCTGGCCTTCAAGGGGCTCGAGACCCGCGAGACCGACGTGGGCGATTTGGCGTTTCCGGTGATCGACGGCTGGCCCAGCCAGGGCGTGGGGCGCGTCAACCTGGACGGAAGCCTGGGGGCCTGCACCGCCTGCCACGGCCGCCACAGCTTCTCCATCGAGATGGCCCGCAAGCCGGGCACCTGCAAGCAGTGCCACGTGGGGCCCGACGTGCCGGCCTACCGGGTGTACGCCGCCAGCAAGCACGCCGGCATTTACGAGTCCCTCGGCGCCCATTGGAATTTTCAGGCGGTGCCCTGGACCGTGGGCAGGGACTTCAAGGCGCCCACCTGCGCCGTGTGCCACGCCAGCCAGTTGGTGGGTGAAGACGGCGAGCTGCTGGTCGAGCGCACCCACCGCATGAACGACCGGCTGCCCAAGCGGCTCTACGGACTGATCTACACCCACGCGCACCCCAGGTCGCCGGATACCAGCATCATCCGCAACGCCGACGGCCAGCCCCTGCCCACCACCCTGGACGGACGTCCGGCCGAGGCTTTCCTGATCGACCAAAAGGAACAGGGCCGGCGGCTGAAAAACATGCAGGCCGTCTGCCGGGGCTGCCACAGCACCACCTGGGTCCGAGGGCACTGGGCGCGCCTGGACCGCACCGTGGCGGTCACCGACGCCGCCGTTAAGCAGGCCACCGGCATCATGCAGCGCATCTGGCGGGCCGGCTACGCCCGGGGCCCGGCAGAGGGAGGAAACCCCTTCGACGAGAACATCGAGCGGACATGGACCGAGCTGTGGCTGTTCTACGCCAACTCCACGCGTTTTGCTGCCGCCATGGCCGGGGGTGGTGACTACGGCGTGTTCGCCGAGGGCCGCTTCAACCTCTCGCAGAACATGGTCGAACTGGCCGAGTGGCTGCAGCAGCAGGAGAAACTGGAGGGAAAGGCATCGAAGGAGAAATCGGCGGAATAAATTGCCGCCGACGGGAAAGGATCTCGCGTGAACCGCAAAGAAGAAACAACGCTGCCGTGGCACCGGCTGGGCGATGAACGCCTGGCGGCGCAGATCGACTTCATCGTGCGCATCGACCGGCTCAAGAGCGTCGCCCGCCAGACGCTGCTGACGGACCGTTCTCGGCGGGAGAACTCGGCTGAGCACTCCTGGCACCTGGCGCTGATGGCGCTGCTGCTGACCGAGTATGCCCGGGAACCGGTGGACGGCGTGCGCGTCATGAAGATGGTCCTGGCCCACGACCTGGTGGAAATCGACGCCGGCGACACCTTCTGCTACGACGAAAATGCCAAGCAGGGGCAGCACGCGCGCGAACTGGCGGCCGCCGAACGCATCTTCGCGCTGCTGCCCGACGACCAGGCCGCGGAACTGCGCGCCCTATGGGACGAATTCGAGGCGCGGTGCACGCCCGAGGCCCGCTTCGCGGCCGCCCTGGACCGCCTGCAGCCCCTGTTCAACAACTACCTCACCCGTGGCGGCACCTGGCAGGAGCACGACGTGGTGTGCGCCCAGGTGCGCCGCCGCATTGCGCCCATCGCCGATGGTTCCCCCCGGCTGGCCGAGGTGGCTGCGGCCGTTATCTCCGCCGCCGTGGAGGAGGGCTATCTCAAAGACTGACCGCCGGTTGCGGCGACATGCTCAGGGCAGCCGCCGCACCACCCGGTTGTTGCCTTCGTCGCTTTCGGCCACGGCGTTTTCGGTGTCCAGGTCCAGGATCAGGTATTCCCCCGCGGGGTCGTGGTCGACCTTGGCCTTGAACCCGCCCTTGACCGTTTTGCCGCCAGGCACTTTCCTGACCCGCCGGGGTTTTTTCAGCAGGGGCGTGTCCGCACCGTCCAGAATCTCGTCGGACGAGAGATAGACCTGCACGAGGAACGTGCCCGCGGGCATGTCGGATACGATGCCGTATTTGCCCTTGACCGTGTAGCGTCCCTTCTTGGGCCCCTTGACCGAGGCCTGCAGCCACAGTCCGGTGAGGTCCACCCCCTGGATCTGCCGCTCGGCGGTGTTGTTGTCTTCGTCGATTTCGGCTATCCGGTCATCAAGGTCAACCACCGCGCCGAGCGTGCTGGCTGTATCGGTGGCCAGGTCCACGCCCCTGGCCTTGAAGCCCACCCTGACGCGCTGGCTGGGCTTGAGGGCCTTTACCTTGCGGGCTTTGGTGAGCACCATGGGCCCGCCTGCCGGGTAGGTGACGCCCAGGCCGCACGGTTCGGAGCGGCGGTTGCCGGTGTTGGTGACCACCACCCTGCCCTTGAGGTTGTATCGGCCGTTCTTGTCCGGCCCGGTGATGGACAGCCGGTCCCAGGCCACCGTCAGGTCGGGGCCGATGTCGATGGGCGCCAGGTCGCCGGGCGAGCCGTCACGCCGGTAGGATCCGCGGCCGGTTCCCCACAGGATGCGGGCGTTGGCGGTTCCCGGCAGGTCGTAGGCCGCAAAACCCGCGTGGGCGGTGTTGACGACCACCTCGAGGTCCGCATCGCCGTCGATGTCGGCCAGCGTGGGCGCGGGCAGGGCGCCGTTCCAGTCGGGGCTGCCGTAGGCCGGCGGCAGGTCGACGGACTGCAGCACCTCGCCCTGGTAGCTGAGGATGTAGAGCCTGCCGGTGCGGTTCGAGCCCTTCTGCACCCAGGTAGTGAAGATGACCTCGGCGTAGCCGTCGCCGTCCAGGTCGGCCACCGCCGGTTCCGAGGCGAAACGGTAGACCTTGTCCGTGGATTTGTGCACGGCGAAAGGCCAGCTGTAGTGCTCGGTCTTGTCCAGCCAGAAGGCGTGCAGGCGCCCGTCGTAGGAGGGGTAGAGGATCTCCAGGCGGCCGTCGCCGTCCAGGTCGGCGGTCACCGTGTTGGGTTGGCAGCTCTCGATGACGCTGTAGTCCTGGATGAGGGGCTCCCCGGTGTCCTGCGGGACCGTCCGCCAGTCGAACCCGCCGCGGTTGAAGCGGCTGCGGTCGGCGTTGAAGATATAGGGGCCGTTGTAGTGGTCGGTGTAGGGGCTGGTATGGCAGTCGTGCACGTCCCCCACCACCACTACCTCGTTGACGCCGTCGCCGTCAACGTCTGCTACGTTGGCCGGGCCGTTGGCGAAGTTGGCCCGCAGGGTGTACTGGTCGTAGCAGGGCCCCCAGCCGCGGGTTTCATAAGCCAGATCCACGTAGGCCGGCACTTCCCCCCAATGGTCCATGTCGTGGCCCGAGTGGCCGTGGTACATAGGGTTGGTTTGCAGGTGGCTCCCGTCCGCCCCGTAGGCGCAGATGGTGATGGTGTCCGAGGGCACGATTACCTCGGGCAGCCCGTCGCCGTCCAGGTCCCCGACACCGATGTTGTCGTTGTAGAGGCCGGCGGCCGAACCTTCGCCGCCCGCCAGACGCGGCCAGCCCTTGCGCACCTTGCCGGTGTGCTCCAGCACCCACACGTTGGTGTCGTCCAGCTGGGCGCGGCCCACGATGATCTCCAGGTCCCCGTTGCCGTCCAGGTCGGCCACGGCCAGGCTGCGGAATTCCCGGCCGCTGGGGTTTCGCCAGGGCCAGCCGCCGTTGTCGAAGTAGCCGTCGGCGTCGTAGACCGACACCCACCCGCCGCCGTGGGCCGTGACGATCTCGAGCTCCCCGTCGTTGTCCACGTCGGCCACCACCACGCCCGGCCAGGTGCGGCCTACGTTGCCGGCGCCGTCGGAGTCTGCCCGGTCGTGGCCGGACTTGACGCGCCACAGCAGGTCGCCCGTGGCGCCGTCCAGGACCACGACAGAGTAGGCCGAGGCGATCACTTCGGGTCGGCCGTCGCCGTCCAGGTCGGCCACCGCCGGCGAGGAGTACCAGCCGGTTTCGCACCACGAGCTGTAACAGCCGGCATTCTGCCACTTGAGCTGCGGTGCGGCGATGTCGCCTGCCAGGACCGTTGATGCTCCTGTCGGCAGCAGGCCGGCTGCAAGCCCGGCCGTGATGCCCAAAAACAGGCTGTAGACAAGTGCCCGGCGCAGTTTCCGGACCGGTCGTTGATGTTTCATGGAACCTCCCGCTGTTTCGTGTGCGCCGTTTTTGCGAAAACGCCGGATGCAGTGTCTGCCGTCCTCTGCAGCAGGCGGGGGGCGGTCGGACCCGCCGCCCGGCGGGGACGTGGCCGGTGGATTACGGCTCGCATGCGCTTCCGGCATTCCTAAAAAAAGATGCAAGAATTATTCCGGGCGTGACGGCGGAAGGGGGGCAGCGGTCGCTGCAGCGCCGCCGTGGAATCCGGCGCAGATGCGCGGTTCACAGGCCCGCTGGAGACGGCTACCCGCAAGTGCAATTCTGGTACGTCGATGAAGGTTTTCGAACTTGCATGCGGGCGGCGGGGGCTAGAAATTGCAGATGCCGGTGTAGTTTTCCGGAGTGATGCGCAGCAGTTCCTCTTTCACCCGGGTCGGGACATCCAGCGAGTCAATGAATTCCGCAATCTCCTCCCGGCCGATGGGGCGGTTGGTGCGCGTGAGGCGCTTCAGGGCCTCGTAAGGCTGCTCGTAGCCCTCGCGGCGCAGTACGGTCTGGATGGCCTCGGCCACCACGGCCCAGTTGCGCGTCAGGTCGGCCCGGATGGCATCGGTGTTGAGAATCAGCTTGTCCAGGCCGCGCAGCAGGGACTTGATGCCGATCAGGGTGTGGGCCACGGGCACGCCCAGGTTG
>Ga0256835_1000762_pt1 | contig 21459 bp, 17 predicted proteins | sample PIR30metaG_FD_185972 | JGI IMG/M metagenome (GOLD analysis project Ga0256835, IMG submission 185972) | Hydrothermal vent microbial communities from East Pacific Rise, Pacific Ocean - PIR-30 | ecosystem: Environmental > Aquatic > Marine > Hydrothermal vents | place: Pacific Ocean: East Pacific...
TATGTCGGTGGGTGTTACGCTCTTGATGACCTCCGATACGGTCTTAACCACCTCGTTGATTATCGAGCCTATCGCTGAGAGCGCTTCCTCCCCGCCGACCCGTTCGCTGGCGGTTATCGGCCGCGGCCTTGACTCATGCTCGCCGGCCTCCCCGCTAGTGCGTTTCCTGCCGCTAATCTCCTCGAGCACCTCCTCCGCCCTGTCCTCAAGGGACTCCAGCTCGAGCTCCCTTAACACCTTATACGCCTTCCAGCCAAGCCCGGTTAGCTCGTAGTACCCCCTCTCATTCCTCCTTACTAGTGGGCCCAGCTTCTTCATGTGGAACGCCATCACGCTCGAGTCCTCGAGTCCCGCGTCCCTCATTAACTCGGTGAAGCTCCTCTCACCCTTCTCTGCCAGCGACCTTATGACCCTCCTCCTAACCTTATGCGCTAATGCTTGGAAGACCTCGCCGTTTCCGGGTGCTTCGGACTTCTCCCCTTCCCCATTCCCTTCATTGCCCGTGGGGCACCACCGTCATTATTCCTGCCTTCGTTATTGATAAGCGGTTTAGTTGACTGCCCTAAACTAATGGTTTGCCCTCATGGGTTGAGGGGAGTTGACTGGGGTTGTTGACTGTTCTCAACTAATAGACTAATAAGGACGCTGAAACCAACGATCCTTGAGGGGAGCTAGATGCGCGGGCACGCTATCGAGGCCGAAGGGCTCGGGAAGCGCTACCCCAACGGCGTGTGGGGCGCCCGGAACGTGAGCCTGAGGGCCAGGTACGGGGAGGTGACCGTGCTCCTAGGCCCTAACGGGGCTGGGAAGACCACGACGGTCGGGATGCTCACCACCCTACTTAAACCCACTAAGGGCAAGGCGCGGGTGGCTGGGTATGACGTCTTGAGGGACTACGTTAAGATCAGGAAGCACATCGCCTTATGCCCTCAGGACATTAGCATAGACGCTAACTGGACGCCGTTGGAGGCGGTCGTAGGTTACCTCATGCTGAGAGGCTTCAGTAGGGGGGACGCTGTTAAGGAGGCTAAGTACTGGCTGGAGGTGCTTGACCTCTGGAGCGTTAGGCGTAGGCTGGCTAGGGCGCTCAGCGGCGGTCAAAGGAAGCGCGTGGCCGTGGCGATGGTCCTAGCGAGCAACGCGCCGGTACTGTTCCTCGACGAGCCGAGCGCCGGCCTGGACGTTGAGGGGAGGTATAAGGTGTGGCGTGCTCTGAGGGACTTCGTTAGGGGAGGTAGGTGCGTTGTCATGACGACCCACGACATGCGTGAAGCACAACTCATCGCGGATCAGGTCGTAATGATTCACAAAGGCGTTACGGCTGCGGCGGGCAGTCCGGAAGAGCTAATGCGTGTTATCCCGTACAGGTTCAAAGTCATCGTTAAGGGGTCTGCGGACGGGTTGATGGCTGAGAGGGTCGTGAGGCTCGGGGATAGGGTGGTGGCCTACGCTAGGAGCCGTGATGAGGCGCTCAACATAGCCAGCTCCGTGGTCGCCGGCAGCGTTGCGATAGACGAGGTTGACCTGGAGGACGTTTACCTTGAGGTAGTCGGTAGTGGGGAGGTGGGAGGGCATGGTGCGTGAAGGGCTTAGAAGGGTTTGGGGGATGACCTACCTGGCGAGTAGGTGGATAGTTAGGCAGCCCATATGGCTCGTTCAGAGCGTCGCCGTGACTATAGGGTTCTTCGCCCTGCTCTACGTGTGGGGCGGTAGGGCTGGCGTGAGTAACTTCGTTGTCGGCGCCGTGATCGCCGGGATGTGGGGCATCGGCATTAACCTGGTCGGGCAGGACATCGGGTGGTATAGGTTGATGAAGCTCTACGACATGTTCGTGGCGACCGAGTTAACGCCCGTGCACTTCATTCTGGGAGTGTTCCTCTCCTCCATGGTGTTCGAGGCCTCAACCTTGGCGGCGTACTTACCGATCGCCATAGCGTTCGGTGCGGTGAGGCAGCTAATCACGGCGTTGGCTGTGGGGGTTGCTGAGCTGACGTTAGCGATTTTCCTAGGGCTGGTCGTGGCGATGCGGGTCTCGGCCGCCACCAACGTGTCGTCGGTGACGAACACCCTCACAAACATACTTCAGGTTCTCCCACCCGTCTTCTATCCAGCGTACCTGCTGCCGACGCCCCTCAGGTACGCCGTGATGGGCCTGCCGACGGCAGCTGCGGCCGAGCTTGTGAGGCAGTTAAGCGGCCTCGGCGCCTCAGTACCGACGATAGTGCCTATAGCGTCGCTATGCGTGTGGGTGGTCGGCGCATTCCTAGCAGCGAATAGAGTGGTTAAGTGGGGTATGGCGTAGCTACGCTCGCGGAATCATACATCTAGCCCTTTTAAGAGAGGCGGTAGTCCTACCCGCTCTTCGAGGGCCTGCGATGGCCTTGAGGGGCGAGACCTTAACGACTAACTCCCTCTCCACTAACTCGGGAAGTCCCAAACCCTATGAGTACCCCTCTTGAATGCCCCCTCAGAATCAGAATAGGCCTCCGTTCAGAATACTGAACAAATCAATAATGAGTTTGTTCAGTATGTAAAACAAGACTAAGTGATCCACCCCATCACCCGCAGCGGGTCTTCGTGAGTGATGAGGCTATGGCTGAGGCCGTGGCAAGGGCTACCGCAACGACCAGCGAGATCACTAGCGAGCGCAGGCTCCAGGGGACCTGCTTAAGTAGCCCGAGCTTCGTTACGGTCACGATGATGGCTGCCGAGATGCCTACGGCTGCCGCCTCCATAATGACTAAGTCCCTAACCCTCCAACCCGATCTACGGGTCATCGTGTAGAGCGTTACCTAATGCGTTATTAAAAAGCGGTGCTGGGTGCAGCCCGCAATCGACTAATTGGAGGAGGCTGAGGAGAGGGCACGTAGGCTGAGTGGGAGGGTAGCTCACATACCGGATGAGGAGGTAGCTAGGATCATGCGTGAGGATAGGGAAGGCGGGTAGGTGATGTACCTTTTTCGACGCAAGCGTTGTGGTGAACCTAATTAAGAAGGGCGTTGTGAGGCATTCGTGTGTGAGTGACTACGCGTCCAGGCGTCCAGGTACGTGAGGGGTAGCGCGCAATAGCGGGCTCGCCGCTCAAGCGTGTGGGCGACGGCCTCAGAACACCCAGCCCTGCAGGCAGTCTTATACGGATTCCGTCATCGGGCCGCATTATTAACTTTACTATGGTGTTTCATGACGTAGTGCTTATAAGGGGGTTGCCGAGAAGTTCGCGTAAGGTGGTGAATATGCGCCAATCGGTGGGCGGGGAGGGCGGCTCCTCCTCATCGACCTCGAGGGTGTCATCACACCCCAAGAGTACCTTCTAGAGGTAGCTAAGCGTTCAGGCCTGTACGTTAGGGTTAGGGAGGAATTCATCCACGGCATCAACGGCTTCAAGCCGTGGCGTGAGTCGCTACTGTGGAGGATATCCTTACTAAGGGGTGTTGGGGAGGAGGTGTTCCGCGAGGTAGCGGGGCAGCTACGCGTGAGGCCCGGCGCCGTGAAGCTAACCAAGCTACTTAGGGCTAGGGGATGGCGCGTCTTCATAGTTACCGGGGGCTTCACCATACTGGAGCGGTGCTTAAGGGCTGCGGGCCTCACCTACGACGGCTTCATAGCCCACGAGCTGATATTCAAGGACGGCGTTCTGGAGGGCTGCACCCTAACCTACGGGGATAAGGGGGAGGTCGCCAGGAAGCTTAAGGAGACGCTACACCCTAAAGTAACGGTAGCCGTGGGGGACGGATGCAACGACATACCCATGCTTAGGGAGGCGGACCTAGCGATAGGCTTCAGACCCAAGGATATAGTGAGGCACTACATAGACGCTGAGGTCAGAACCTTCAGACAGGTATGGAGAATACTCCACCTGCTGAGCTAGGCAACATTAACACAACGCATTTTCAACAACCATACTTCCCGGAAGCTAATTTGAACGCGTTACTTCGTTGTTTGATCTGCTTAAGCTTAAAGTAATTGTCTTGGTAATATGGCGTAAACCAATTAAGAGTATAAGGGATTATTTAGTGCCTGAAGCCAAGCTATTTACTCAGGGCCTGTCAGCGGGCACGCGGGCGGTGAGGTGTTGGTTCGTGGATGTGGTGCTCGGCATCGACGATGGAAACATTCCTGTTTGGAAATACCTTGATAACGACGTAATGGCGAATCAACTACTTCTCCGTAAGCCAAGCATTCGTAGACGCGTGCCCGAACACAGGCTCTGGGTTGATTCAGGCGGCTATCAGATCATGGTGAAGGGTCTGCACATAAGTGTTGACGACATAAGCCGGATATACGGCGAGCTTACCGCGAAGTGCTTCCTCTCGCTAGACTACCCTGTAAGCGACCCAACACACGCTACCCCAGAGGTGATTGAACGCAATAAGAGCAACTTCCTGAAGCTCATTAAGGATAACCCAGATAAGGAGATAATTCCCGTGGTGCATCTATACCCGGCCAAATACCTGCTCGACGTAACGGCCTTCTACAGAAGTCTAGGTATACATACAATAGCGTATGGAGGGATAGTCCCGCCTCTACTGAGGAGGACAAAACTCCGTATGAAGTCGCTCATAGGATTCCTGATACTCCGCAAAGCGTTTCCGAACCTCAGAATTCACGTGCTTGGCGCCGGTTCATTCTTAATGATAAAGATACTGAGAACCCTTGGCGCCGATAGTGCTGATACCAGCACCTGGCGGGTTAAGGCTGCATTCGGGCACGTGATAGTGCCTGGGAGGGGGGAGAGGTACGTGGGTGTTCGGAAGATTAGATTCCATACACCTAGGATAACTGATGAGGAGCTGGAAATCCTTGAGAAGGAGTTGAGAGTAACGGGATTCCCTTTAATTCACAAGCTAGACGAGCTACTCACTAGCTTCAAGGGACGCGCCCTGATAAACGCTTGGATAATAGCTAAGGGGAATGGGGGGATCTCAAAGCGAAGCCCTTTCAGGAAGCTTCTCATGAAGCTTAGGGATTTAATGAAAGAGCCGCTTGAAAGAGTGATATTAGCGTATGAAGAGGGATGAGCAATGCCGGAAGCCTTATGTATTTCCGACATATGGAATTACCTAAGCATCATGTCAGCTCGAGAAGGTAAGCTCGACGTGCCGGCTCTCCAGCATCACTGTATTAAGGTAGCTGGCGACTACTTGCTTCCCTCTCCAGCTCTCTACATAGCGATGAGTACGGGTAATTTTGAAGTGCTGAGTTATGAGCCTGGAAGAATTGTAATAAGGAAGGAGAGGGAGGGTCCATCCCCCTTTAACCACCCGCACGTAAGGCTGTATCACGAGTACATAAAGAGTATATGGAGACCTCCGCGGGTCCTAGTTAATGTGTTCATGCCGTGTACGCAGCGGAAACCCTACCAGCGCACGGTAACGCATAAGATGATGTTGCATTACATAGATGAGCTGAGGAGAAGGGGGATAGAAGCAACGCTTTACAGCATCTCTGAGCCGATGTTAGTAGTGCCCTATCGTCTCGAGAAGTACTATCCGCTCTCTAATTACGAGTTCCCGCCTAAGCTTATGGAGAGTTGGGAAAAGAAATTAATGATAATGAAGCTACGGGACCTACTACCCCGCTTCCTGAGGACAGCTCTTCTAAATGTGTTCGTCCTACCGCGTCATCACGCAAGCATAGTCCTTGCAGCGCTACTTAACAACGGCTGCGATGTCGGCTGCCATGACCGCCGTGGCAACGATTACGGCATAGGTGATAGTGACGATACTGTAGAGATGGGTGAGGCGACTTTATTGGTTAGGTACGGCCGCCTGGCATTCAAATCCTTGAGAAAGGCATACCTGCTTATTCTGGAGTACTTCAGGAGGTAGGTGTGGTCCTGATTCAGAATTCTATGCTGGTTGCCTATGTACTTCAAGAGAAATATTTTTAACGCGGTATTACCAAGGTAATACGGGAGTGATACTGAGGCGTAGAAGAAAGCTTGCCGAGCTAGGCGGCGACGAGAAATACTGGATAAAGTTGCTGGAGAAGTTAGGCGATGAATCGGGGGAGGCTATCTCACGGTTACTGAGGATAGATCGTGAGTACCTACGTAATTATGACGAACTAATAGGTGAGAGAAGAGTAATACTTCCGGATAGAGGGTACGTAGGGCATAGAGTAACAAGTGAGGACTTTAGGAGGTATGCCGGTTCACTTGCAGCAGGCGTAGATAGTAGTAGTACGCCAAGGCTGCGTATAGGAACTATTTACTTCATAGCAGCTTCCTCCGCATGCGTTATATTCCCTCAAGGGCTTCTAGGAGAGCCCTATAAGAGACTGACAGTAGAACCCTATCATGCGCCCGACGACTCAAATTATGAGAATTCTCTCCAAGAGCTCAAGTTGAATATGTTTAAGGAGGAGCTGAAAGCTCTTGACAGCGCGTATGTGGAGCTAAAAGAACTACTTAAGGCTACTAGACGAGGCAACAGTTGCTTCGTAGTTCTTGACGGTCCTCTCGTCGACCCACCTATATTTAGACCTCGTGATCCCGGGCTTGATGAGGAGTATAACATGTATGTTGCTCAAAGAGTATTACTCATAGGCAAGTTACTTAATATAGGATGCCGTGTGGTTGGGGTTATAAAGAGAATAATTGGTAATCACTTAGTGAGGTCTGTCTTAACCGGCAATGGCGGTGAGAGAACCTCGGATAATTCGGATAATAGGGACAGGGGAGGCGACATAAGCAATTACCTGAACGACTTCACATTCGTTAATCTCCTCTTTAGGAAGTTAGCAATTAGCGTGCAGGAAGATGTAAGCAGCAACAACCATTACTATGACGTATCACTTCTGACTAGGCCAATAGAGATAAGCGGGGGTAGAAGCGATTATGAACGCTACATTAGTAAGATGGGGTCGCTCTGCGAGGACTGCAGAGACTTTACTCCATTTAGAGTATTTCACTTTTACATATTACCCAGCGTTGTTGATCTAAGAAAGCGCGTACTTGGTGTCGAGGTAGCGGTTCCCACCTCCTGCAACCGTATTAATAAAGAGGAGGTGGAAGGCGAAGTCAACGCTAGCGCTATTGAGATTACCCGCGATGTAGGTAAGTTCCTTAGCGTGTGGACACTACCTGGTCAGCCATACCCCTTGCCAGTGCTACTCGCGCATATGTCCTGCACTATAAAGAAGAAAACCGCCAAAAAAGTTCTCAAAGAGCTTATCTCACGCTTTATTCGCGACACGTTAGTGCTTGATGAAAAGTTCGGAAGCCTCCATCATATTGCTCAGAGCGTGGATTTCCTTATTGAATAGACCTAAGGAGGTTATGAGTTATGAATTCAGATAGGTTAGAACATCCCGAAACTCCAGAGGATGAGGATATGGAGTTCTTAGGCTACACGCTTTCAGGAGCGAATACACGTTACATAGCGTTCCAGCCGCACGAAAATGCTGAGGAGAAAGTGCGTGAAGGAATGTTTGTAATGATTGAGGATTATATCTTAAAGAAGAAGCCCGTACGTTACTATGCAATAATTCATAACATAGAATCACACCACGAATTCCTCGAGCCGGGTGAGGTATGGAGCGAGACTCTAAGGAAAGGTATCAAGCCGCCCGATAAAGTCGCTAGAAAGTATCTGATTGCACAGGCCAGAATCTTAGGTCAGCTCGTTAATGGAAAGCTACGAACGGCGGATAGGCCGCCGAGACCGGGATCAAGAGTCTTTACCGTGTCTAGCAAAGTGCTTTCGCAAATATACGGCGTTGATAAATTGGAAGACATCCCCAAGAGACCAGATTATCTTAAGATAGGGGCACTGTATGGCTATAGTGAGGAGCAATTTCCTGCAGTACTGAATTTAGAGAACGTAACAATGCATATGGCGGTCGTAGGTATAACGGGTAGTGGGAAGTCTAACACTATTGGCGTGATTATAGAGGAGCTTGGCTCCCGTAATATAGATTGTGAGGGACTCAAAGCCGTACCGATCATGATAATTGACGCAAATGGCGACTACATAGACTACTATAAACACCCGGAGCTCGTACCTAACTTCAGCAAAATCTACAGAATAGTGTTCCCAAAGTCAGAGGCGTACAGAAAGGAAGGAAGGCCTCGCCTAGATCTTCTTGGAATAAGCGCGGAGGCTCGGGAAAACAAAAGTGAGATACTACCTATAGGCCTCGACCTAAACCTCTTTGAGACCAATGAATTAGCTGAGCTGATAATCAGGTTCTATCATGCAGGTAAATTAGAAGGAGCCGAACTACAACTACAACTACTTCAAAAGGCGCTAGAGGATGAGGATATCAAGGACGTAGATCTAAATGAACTTTTCGTGATTAGCGACCACTTTAACTTCTTCTGCGAACATGTGATGAATAAGCTGAAAAACAATTATCACTCAGCCACTGTTGCGGCGGTCCAGAGAGCTGTTCAGAACTTTCGTGAAAAACTCGTGCTAAACGCTAAGGCAATCCCAGATAGGGGTGATGAGGCCACCGTAAATAACGAATTCGTAGATATAGTGACGGATCTGCGGAAGCCTGCACTCGTTATAGTGGACTTCTCCACAGAGGGCGCTACAGCCATAGATATGTTTGTAAAGCAATTCGTAGTTTATTACCTTCTCTCACTACTTTTCAAGAAGTTCGTTGAATATAAGTTGAAGGGACAGAACCGCGTCATGCTTCTGGGTATAGAGGAGGCGCAGAACTTCGCGCCTAATCTCTCCCTATACCCTCTCGGCCTAAACATAGCCAGGAGTATATTAGCTACTGTCGCTACACAAGGGAGGAAGTTTGGACTGAGTTTGATACTGGTAACTCAACGGCCGAGCTATGTAGACCCTATAGTCATGTCAATGATGAATACGTTCATAATACATAGAATCTCACCAGCAGATCTAAATTACATCAACAATGTATCGGGAGGCCTCCCCAAATTCATCAGGGAGAAGCTAACGTTAATGGAGAAAGGACTAGCGGTGATTACCGGGCAAATGAATCCGTTTCCGATACCCGTGTTAGTCAAGGTTAGGAGGAGGAAGAAGCATGAAGCAGGTTCGATTTCTATATTTCGGCTAAGCAAGCGTAAGGGTGGAGCGACGTGACGGAGCCGATCACGCGTAAGGTTATAGACTTGCCTGCTACCGCGGCAGACCTCGATTACTGGAGCGAGGCTGCTGAAAACATACGCGACGATGAAATTAAGCTAATAACGCAGTACACGGGACTAACACAAGCGCAACAGAATGCCCTCAAGCAGATTAAGGCCTTCATATTCAGGGCAGTAAGCGCCTCGAGAAGTGGGGAATCACGAATACTTATTCTGAGAGGTGAGTGGGGGCTTGGCAAAACACTGCTCAGTAAAGCCATCAGGGATCAGATACCAAGCCTCTCAAGAGATGTGGGTGTTAGGATTATCTACAAGGAGCTTACGCTAGGAGATCTACTCAGGGATGTAGCGCGAAGCTGCAGAGATGCAGTCGACGTTGAATACTGCTTCAGCGAGGCATTACTGGAGCCTGCAAAGAGGTATATCTCGCAACAAAATGCTGTTGTTATTCTGTTTATAGATGAGTTTGAATGGCTAATATGGCACAAGTCGGGGGTTATAGGCGGCAAGAGCATTCTGGAGCTTATGGAAGCGTTCATGAAGCTCTTCCGTGATAAACGCTCATACATAGGGAGAAAGTATGGTGGAAAGGTCCACATAATATTCGCATCAACACCTTCTGCCTATCAAATATACCTATCAAGCCTTAAGGAGAAGGAGTTCCACGGCTGGTTAGGGAGGAGGGAGGATACAGCCGACCTATATCCTGCAATGAAACATGAAGTTATCAAAATAATCGATATCCTAGTCAGCAAAATACTCAGAGCGGATCCTAACGACGTCTTTAAGGATCCGAGACTTAAGGAGCTGATCTATACGATTTCGCAGGGGAACTTAGGAACGGCAATCTCAGTGTTTAACAGGATAATATACTACAGCATAATGAGGTGTACCGAGGATAATGCAAGGAGCTGTATATATCAAATAGACGAAATCCTAATGATAGAATCCCTACTAGGCGCTGCCATAGCTACCCATCTCGGAAAAGAAAACCCGCTTGATCAAGTAATCTTCAGCCAGCTCCTCAGAAACCTAACTGCTGGCGAGCAATTAGATTCGGCATTAGCAATGCTGTTCGCAAGCTCCTCACTTATATTCAAGAAAGACTACAAAGGTAACGATAGCGAATTAATGAACTGGTCATTAAAGAGATACGGAGTGAGACTACTTAAGTGCAGAGCTTACATAGTAGGCAATCAAAACCAACTGATAAAGGTAATTGAGGATTTAGCCAACGCTATCGCTGGTGAACACGCTAATGTAGAGTATGAGAAGTACACTATAAAGGCATCATTGTCCAACATAATTCACTTAATAGACGACACCAACTACGCCATTTCAATACCTGAGGCCCCTGGAACTCTAGCCGACCTTCTATCATTCTATGAGCCCATAGACGTTAATGATAGAATTTACAAAGAGGTGCAACGCATACTTCAGGAATCAGCGTATAAAGTTACTGAAGGACTCATACTCGCACCCGAGGAGTACATGAAGCTCTATCCCGTCATAACCCCGAGCATAATACCCTTTATACGTAACAGAGCCGATGCTAAGGCAGCCTATATTGAGTCTAAAGAGGAAATGAATAACAATACAGTCCAATTTGAGCGCGACTTAGAGGCAGCAATTGAGGATATGATGATAACGCTAAACTTAGTAGAACGTGATAAGACTACCAGAAAGCTGAACATCGTTGTCTCTGAGGGCCGTGAAACAGTTAAAACCCAGCTGAGCATTAAGGCGTTTGTAAAACATGTAGTAGAAAACGCTGAGAAGTTTAAGAGTATGTGCACTGACACTAAATTATGTATACTAATATGCCCCGAAAACATAGACATAGACCTGCTCGACAGGGTGTTCAGGCAATGGAATAGAGTGATAATTCCAATAAAATTACGTGACGTGTACTACCTTGTAGCGAGCATAATAGCCCGAAGGAAACGCTATGACGTGAGCCATGATGAGCTTAGGAAATACTATGAAACTCTAGCTGTAAAGTACGGCATTAATAGAATAGGTAGAGTATGGAAGGCTGAAGGTTTAAGAAGAGGCGTGATAGTACCGAGGGAAATCAACAACCTAGGTCTAATACCTGCTAAGGAGAAAAATCCAATAATCGCCTTTAGGGATGGGTACAAGACACTACTACTAGGTGGGAATGAGTTCACGCTGAAATCACTTATATATAGAATCGCTAAGATATATCAGTCGACGGTATATCACGGTAGAGACGGTAAGTTCTGCGGAGTAAATGTACCGTCCTATGTAAAAGTAGATCTTGAACCTGAAGGAACCTCTGGAAGGATACCCGTAGAGAAGCTTGCAGCCCGGGCTAGATCATTCTTGGAGAGCGTTGTGAGGGTAGCATGCTCAAACAATATGGCTGTGAGTTCAGCTGACCTAACGCATGTAAAGCTTACGTTACACCCTATTGAGAGAAGGATAGTTAACGTAGTATCAGCAGCATGCAGAAATCCGGGGGTCCGTGGTGTAAGTCTACAGACAATTAAGGAGAACTTCATATTCACAACCGATGTAAGGTCTTCAAACAGAGTATTTCAAACGTTTCTGGACATACTAGAAGCCAGAGGTGACATAGTCGTAGTGGGCGGTAAGGTAATGTGTATTGACATAAACGAGTACGCAGAAAGACTAAGCAATGAAGTTGAGAATAAATGGAGCGAATTACATAATGTTGAGAGTAAGCTCATAGGGATTCTAGAGGAGCGTGGAATCTCACCAGCTACTATAGAGAATGCACTGCTTCATATAGCCGTAGCTAAGGAAAAGGGCTGGAAGCTGATACTACTTAAGGATCTAGAATCTATTACCCAAGAGTTTGACTACGATAATAGCGTTAAGGATGCCAGCCTTAGGTTACGCAATCTGAAATTCGCAAGTGAGACTCTAGACTACGTAATCAATGTAATAAAGAGGGATATCATAGGCGCCACGAAAGGTATAGTTAGGGTAGGCGAGGAAATAGAGAGAACTCTGGAAAGCGTAGGTGAAGTAAAAGAGAGTTTGAGGAGCATATGTGAAGAAAACGGATTTATCAACGCGATATGCGACGCACTAAAAGGACGGATTGAAAGCATTGAAAAGTCTTTAGAGGCACTCGCAGAGGAATACAACTCAACTATAAGCAGATATTCCAAATTTAACGACTTACTGAAATTAGGAGTTAAATTACTAGGTAAAAAGAAAGACAGGGAAGCCCTTCGGCGTTACTTCCATTATAGTGACGGATGCTTAGGTGATGAAAAGCTAGTAACTAACTTCAACTTGGTATACTATGACCTGTTCATGAATGTTTACAAGGAGTTACTTAATCTACAAAGAAACAGTGTAGACTACCTAGCTAAAATAAGAGACACTATTGAAGGGTTCGTTAACAGTGTTAAAAGCGCACTAAGCTTCATTGGCAGTTCCTCCAATACGGTAGGACAGTTAGGCATGTTAGTAAGCCGTAGTGCCGATATTCTTAGGAGAAGTACTGATGTAAGGTCGTTTTACGATGAGTTAAGAGGTCAACTCCGCCTAATAATTGCAGAAATCGAAAACATTAGAAAACGAAGGGAGGAGCTTGAAAAAAGAGGAAGACTTCTGAAGGAGATTAAAGATAGTGTTGATGGATGCAGGAGAGATTATGCGCTCCTAGCTAGTGATATCCGTAATACCGTAGAGTTGCTGAGTAGATATCTAGGTCTTTTCTCTAAAGAGATACCTGAACTTAAGGATCACTTAAGTAAGCTTAGCGAGCTCTCAGGAAGAATCTCCGCTGACACAGAGTTTTCGGAAAAAGCTGAAAGCGTACTTAGAGAAATCTCCGCATCCGCAAAGGAAGTAAGTAACGCTAAGCTTGAGGCAATACTAAGGTATGATGTGAGAAACGGTCTAAGGGGATTGTATAAGGAGCGCAAGGAAGAGTTTGAGAGGCTGCTCAGGAGCATAGGTAGAGTAATAGACAACACCGTTTCTGAACTTTACAATAACATAACTAGGTTAGTTAATAATCTTGAAAACAGCCTTCCTGAGAACGTCTGCGCTAAGCTGGCGTCACAAAGGTTTCAGCTAACCGAACAGAAGAATATCATATCCAGCCTGACTGAGGGTCTATCTAGGACTGTACTTAGAGAGGATAACGTCAGAAGGCTACAGGAGGCCCTCAGCAAATTCTTCGCGCTTGCTCGGACTATTAGAGATGATATTTTCAGAAACCTAGGTTTAGAGAAGGATGCTGAGGCCGTTTTCACCGCATTAGAGAAGTTAACAAGAGGATCAAGACTAAGGATACGTAAAATCTCGGAACTCGTTGCTAAGATATCAGTGGAAACTAGCCTACCAGAAGAAAGAGTGTTAAGCCTGCTCTATAATCTAGAGAAGATAGGTTTGATATCCATAAGAGGGGAAGTATTACTATAGCATTAACATAACATAAAAATTCCACCCTCAACTACCTCACGTTTCACTCACCGCATTTACACCTGATTGCCATACAACAACCTCTTGCATTAGCAATTCCAGGATTGTGGCAAGGAAGTACTCTTAGGTATTCGAGGAGCGTCGTTAGGGTGGCGTAGTTGTGGTTTGATGCGTGTTTGGCTCGTGCCGCACCCCCTTTTACATCAGTGTGTTAAGTTTTTCGCTCCGCCGCCTACATACATGTAGTGTGCGTTTCTTCCTTATGGAGGGATTGTGTGTTACATCCCCACTTCAGTGGGTTTTTGTATATTGGGAGTTTCGAGGGGCATGGTTGGTAAAGTTAAGTGGGGATTAACTATACCGCAGTAAAGTTAACCAAGCCCCAAGTCAGGAGCTCGAACTCAAATGCTATACATCGGAGTAAGGCAGAACTCCAAACCAATATACACGCACGTGATAAAAGAAGAGCGGGAAGCAGGCCCGGCAGCCCGAAACACGGTTGAACTAGGTAGCAAACCCCCCACAGACCCCGGTTAGGATCCCAAACACCGTGCACAACACGATACACGCACGAAGCAGGGATAGCGCAGCTTAAATATCTTACTTCGCGAAACGCTTAAAAATGATCCATGACTCACATGAAAGTTACAAATATAGGAATTCTTTCTGAAGAACTAATGTCAGGTGATAGGGAATGAAGAGAGCACCCATTGCAAGAAAGTACGCGATGCTCGCATGCGCTCTAGTCGCCGCAGTATTCATAGCACTGCCAGCCTTCGGCATAGCCCACGCCCTCGGCATACCGGGACTCAAGGGTATAAGCGAAACAGTATATGCCGCAGTACTCGCCAAAGGTAGCGATCAGAGAGGTTACCTAGGTAGCTACACCACAATTACCATAGCCATAGGCTACGACGGCGCTACTGCGAGGGTTAGTGTTACCACTAAGAATACTGCATACATAGCGCTAGGAGCCGCCATCTTTGGGTTGTATGACGACATAATTCATAAGTTTAGAGCATTCGGTGCTGGTTCACGAGCTGTTGTAAAGGATGGATGCACTCTGTTCAACTGGGTATGCTACGATTTTAAAATCCTTGGAAAGCATGGCCAGCTGACAAAGCACGTAAGCTGGGGAAAGTGGCTACGTATTAGCTATACTGCATACGCTTACATAGAGGTGAAGAAGTACCCGCACTGGCTTGCACCACCCCAAGTATGGGATGTTAGACTAACAGCGAACCCACAGGTTCTCGTACCTCCTGACGCCTACTCAAAAAGCAGACTCGCAACTATAGTGTCCCCTTGAGAATCTTAATAAAGTATTTCTTTTTATTAAAACAAGGAAGTACCAACTAAGAGATTACTTAAAAACACACTATGAGGGTGTGAAGCAATATGCAGGCACGAATAGGCTGCGTGAGGGTTGCTACTTGGATAACTGTAGCATCCATAATAGTACTGGCACTTTCTTCCTCATTTGTAGGCTTTAGTTCGACCAATAAGGTTACGAGTATTAAGTTCCCGTATGTTTTTGGGATAAGTATCACTGGCTATAATAGGACGGCTGATGGTAGGTTCTTTGAGCAGATGGATTTTAGTGGGAAGGCCTACCTCTACATTAGACCCTATAACTCTACGTTTACGGAGGCTACGTTAAGGCTCGTGGGTACTGTGGCGCCTGGGATAGCGCCCATATCTATGACTGAGGGTTGGGTTACCGAGTGTACGGGCAACATAACTAACCTTAACTGCAACGTTAAGCTGGCCAAGCTGAACACGACGAACTACATGAGGTTTGCCGAGAGGCACGTGAACGTGACTCTGAAGTACTTGATTATGAATAAGTATAACTACGCTTGGGAGGAGAGCACACACCGCTTCATAGGGTTCTTCCCGTTCTACGTGGTGCCTGATACGAAGATGATCACTAGTAAATCTCCGCCGAAGTACATGTACCTAGGGAGGACTATTGAGCTCTATGGCGATATTATAAATCAAATAACGGGCACTTGGGGGCCGGAACCTATAACGGTCTTCATAAAAATAGGCCCTCACAAAAACGTCTCACTAACAACACTCGCTTTCGGAGATCCGCATCTTAGTTACTTAGAAGTTGATGTAATACATCATTACGTTGTCGCCGCTTCAGGTGTGTTCGAGCTCCCATTTAAGAACTTGGGAGGTGTGTATGTTGGGAACTACTCACTACTCACGTTCTCGGCTGTTGTCAGTAAGAAGTTCATAGGATTTCTGAAGTCAATAGACAACTACCCTTCGAGCATAAGCATAATTACATGGAGATGGTTTGAGCAGATCGTTGCCTTGGGTGTTGCTGTGGCGTCTGGTGTGGGTGTGTTGGCGTACTTTGCTTACAGGAGGTTTAGGGCGAGGCGTTAGTATGAGGGTGCCGTTGCCTTTTAGGGATGCGCTGCAGTCCTACACCGCCTTGGCCATAGTTTTAGGTGGTGTTATCGCTCCCTTAGTTATTGCTTTTATGTTGGGTGTCATGCCCAGCTCCTCCTTCTCACTCCCCACGCATGTTTCGAGGCTGGTTCCGCGTAATCGGTCCACCACGTTGCCGGTCCCTATTAAGGTTGTTAGGTCTTCGAACGTCTCTAAGTCAGTAATGTGTGAGCGTATTAACGTGACTGCCGTTAGGTTGGGGCTTAAGAGTTACTTCACTTCGGTTGGGGCGATAGAGTTTATCGTGGCGTGCGTTCTAGCCTCCTTCGTTGTTGGGAGGCCTGTTGAGTATAAGTACTTCTTCCTTGAGGCCCTGCTTAAGGGCGGTAGGCTTAGGGTCTACGGCGTTAGGTTTTCGGCGTCGCTTGCTGGCGCTGTGTTCATGGCTCTGGCGGCGTCGCTCGTGGCTGCAGCCCCTCCCTACCTGCTCAACGCGTACCCTTCCTACGGCGGGTGCTTCGCGACGTGCTCGGCCCTCCTACTGCTCTCGGCGGTGTCCGGCGCCTCGTTCGGGTCGCTGGCAGCGCTCGCTGTTAGGAGTACTGCGGGCTCCCTACTAGCTGGTCTGGGCTTCGCAGCCCTAGCCGCGGCGACCTCCGTGAAGGGAGGGGGTCTTGAGTCCGTGATAGCCCCCACCTTCGTTATCTACGGCGGCGACGCCGCCATATACGTGGCGCTACTCGCCACGTTCAACGTGCTCGCTCTATGGAGGGTGGTTAGGATTGAGTACTGAGGACGGTGGTGGCGGGAGGTTCGAGAGGGTTTACGAGGCGTTGCTGAGGGCGCGGGCCGCGGCCCCGTTAATCGTTGTTGCTGTGGCTGTGGCGCTCGCCGCTTGGGTCATGTATTCGTGGCCGGGGAGCGCTTCAGCAGTGCTTACGGCGCCGCCAGCCCCCTACAGGCAGGTGTTAAGCTCCGGCCAAGTGTTCGCCTTCGGGAAGGGCGTGTATGAGGTTGTCGTTAGGTCGTACGGCCCCGCCCTCAACGTTAGTGTGGCGTGCGGCTACTGCGGCGGCGGGAAGCCTGTGAGGCTTCATGGAGTTACCGGCGTTGCCGCGGTTAGGATCAGGTGCTTGGGTGAGGTTGTCGTTAGGGTTAGGGCCGTTATCCCGCCGTTCCATAGGCGCGTGGCTGAGGTGGTGGTGAGGCGTGTCGCGCCTTGAGGGGAGGCGGCGCGTAAGGGAGGTTGTCGTTGAGGGGCTTGTTAAGAGGTATAGGTGGTTCGAGCTTAGGACGCCGGCACTGAGGTTCGGTAAGGGGCTTAACCTGATCCTAGGCCCCAACGGGTCAGGCAAGTCAACGCTGCTTAAGATAATGGCCGGGCTCGTGCACCCCAACGCCGGCTCGGTGAGGTACGTTCTGGAGGGCGGTGCGGAGCTACCGCCTGCCAAGGCATGCGGGCTGCTGGGCTTCGTCGCCGAGGACGTTAGGTTGCCTGACATGAGGGTTTCAGAGATCCTCGAGTACTTCAGTAGGGAGGGGGCGGACGTCGCCGGGGTTGCCGAGCTTATGGGTCTGAAGCCGTACATGAGGAAGAGGTACTACGAGCTTTCGAACGGTTTTAGGAGGAGGGTTCAGCTAGCGATAGCCCTGCTGGCGGACGCTGAAGTGATAATCATGGACGAGCCCTTCAGCAACGTTGACGTCCTGATGATAGCGCCGCTCAAGCACCTGGTTAGGGAGTTGGGTAGGGAGAAGGTCGTGATAATAACGAGCCACATAGACCTAAACCTAGTCCCCGACACCTTAACCGTGCTGAATCAGGGGCGGGTGATATACCATGGTGAGGCTGAGAAGCTCCTTAGGGGCAGGTACCTCATCGAGGTTAGGGTTGGGGGTAAGGTCCTCAGCGTGGGTGTGGATGAGCTTAACAAGATCCTAAGGGAGGGCGGGGGAGCCGGCGTTGAGGTTCTCAGGATAGTTTCGGAGGACACATCCGAGATACTGCAGAAGCTTATCGGGGGCGGAGCCCCCTAATTACTGGGCGTGCTGCCGGAGCACGCACCCCGTAACTCGCAACTCTATACTGTTTAAAACACGTTAATGCGTTAGTGGGTAGTGCGCCTGCCTATCACTCACTAGTACAGTAACTGCTTCGGGTTACGGCTTATACTGTTAAATCATGCTCATATATTTTTTACTTTAATGAATTCTTTTGTATAATATGAAGTCATGAATAATCGATGTAGGGTGCAATCGTAATATGAGGGTAATACAATATGAAGTGCGGATCCAGAGCCATACCGGCACTAATCGCCGCCGCCCTCGCAGCAGCTGTGCTGGCCTACGGAGCCGGCGCCATGGCACTCAGCACCGGGCTTAAGGTACCTCTATACGCCAACGCCCTAGTCAGTAAGATCCTCGACACCGGCAGCGACCAGCACGGCTACCTAGGCGGCAGCACCACCATAACGATAGGCGTGTCATACGATGGCGCGTCGGCGTCCGTCTCCATAACCACTAAGAGCAGTGCTTACGACGCCATGGCAGCCATGCTAATGGGTATCAGGAACACCGAGCTCCACAGGTTCATATCGTACGGTGTCGGCGTCAACAGCCAAGCTAAGGACGGCTGCGGCTTCGCCAACTGGGAGTGCTACTCATTCACGCTACTCAGCCGCGGCCACACCGCCCCGCCAATGCCTAAGGACGGGTATCAGTACGTCTCAGCCCACGCCTACGCCGACTACAAGGTGCACCACACCTGGTGGTGGGGCCTCTGCCACAGCGACCACGTCGACCACCTCACCGTATATCTGTCAGCGAGCGTGTGGAACGCTTAAGCGCGTAAGGCCGTAGCGCGTGGTTGGGGGCGGCGGGCCTGAACCATAGGCTTTTTTAATTTAGTTAAATTCATAAATCCATCGGAAACCCATGGATATGCGTAAACTCTTTATTTCCGTCATATTAAATGTGTGTGAGGTGGTGCGGATGTACGGTAAGGCGGTAGTCACGGCCGCAGTACTCGCGCTACTGCTCGCCACATACGCGCAGCTAGCCGTGCCTGCCCCGGTAGCGGCGTCCTCAGGCGCTGCAGGGGGTTGGAGGCTGGTTTACGGGTTAAGCGTTAACGCTGTGCTCTACTACAACATCACGTCGAAGTCCGAGCTCGTGGGGGCTAGGCTCTTCAACGGTAACGTGCTGATATACCTGAAGCCGCTTAACGCGACCTACGTTGAGGTTAAGGCCGTGTTTAAGGGCGTTGTTGAGGGGGTCGGGAGCGTTAGGGTGTGCGACTACAGCCTTAAGAACTGCAGGAGCGTCCCCTACCAAGAGTTCCTGAAGCTGACGAACGCAACCTCTAGGGAGGTTAGCGCTTCGGCAACCTTCATCGTTGATAGGAGGTTTAACTACGCCTGGATGGTCTTGGGTGGCGGTAGGAGGGAATTCGTCGGGTTCCTGCCGCTCTACGTCGTGCCCGACATAAGCTACTCGAACGCCAGCGAGCATCAGCTACTGTACATGGGTAGAGAGTTAGGCGTTGTTAAGGCTTCTAACGGCGAGCCCCTCCCAGCCCACATCAGCCTCGGCGGCAGGACGGTCTACGCCATAATGTTCAAGAACCCGTTAGTGACGATCTACGTGATCCACCACTACCCCGTAACCGTTAATGGCTACATACCGGTCCCCGCGGGCGGGATGGGGACGAACACGACCTTAGGCTACGGGTACTGCTCGGCGTTGAAGGACTTCTACAGCAGCATATTCAAAGTCAATAACTACCCCTCAGGCGCCGTATCCGTTAGCTGGGGTAAGGTCGCGGTGCTTGCGGCTGCCTTCGGCGGCGCGGCCGCGATCGCAGCCTACGCTGTGGTGAGGCGTAGGAGGTGATGCGGCACGCATCTAACGACCTACGTCCTCCCGGCACTCCTAATTGCAGCGGCCCTCGCCCCACTAACGCAGGCAGGCGTTGGTCACGCTGCCGCAGCACGTAATGGTGGGTGGAGGCCTGCCTACGTGCTTAGGGTGGAGTTAATCCCGCTGAACAGGCTTGTTAACGGGTCCTACGTCAGTAACGAGGTGTTTAGGGGTACGGCCTCGATCTACTTTAGGTTAGTGAATGCCTCATTCCTTAAGGCTAGGGTCGTGCTTAGTGGAAGGCTTGACGTGGTTAAGGGTGAGGAGCTAGTCTGCAACGGCGCCTACGTCTTAAGCCACTGTAGGCTGCTCGTCAGCAGGTCCGCCAGGTCGCGCTCGGAGCCCTTCAACACAACGCTAACCTACCTGATCTACAGGAGGTTTAACTACGCTTGGCTGATCCTAGAGGGCGGTAGGAGGGAATTCATAGGTTTCTTCCCCTACTACGTGTTCCCCGACCTGAGCTTCTCGAATGTCAGTAAGCTCAACACTGTCTACATGGGTGAGGAGCTCAAGCTGCTTACGGATAACGACACCGGCGGGCCGATGCCGGTCCACGTCAACGTGAGCGGCACGGTGCTCTACACGGTCAGGCTTAGCAATAAGTACCTAGCCATATACCTAACGCATCACTACCCGGTTGAGGTCTTCGGCATAGTCACGCTCCCCCAGAACCTATTCCACACGAACTCCAGCCTGGCCAGGCTGTACGGCGTCGTGCCTAAGGCCCTGCTCGACACCGTCGCTAAGGCCGACGACTACCCGGCGAACGTGGTGGTTATCGACTGGGGTAAGGTCGCCGTGCTAGCAGGTGTTGTGGGGGGATGCGTGGCTGCTGCGGCCTACGCCATCCTCAGGAGGAGGGGCGGGAGGGGCTGAGCTTGAGGGCCGGGCTGCCGTTCCGCGAGGCGTTCATGTCGGTAGCGGCGCTCGCCCTAGCGGTAGTTGCTGCGGTAGCCCCGCTGGCGACCGCGTGGTTCCTCGGCGTTATGCCCTACACTAACTACGTGATGTACGAGCACGTGGCTAAGGGCGCGGCGCCTCCCCCGCCGCCAGCCGCCCCAGCCGCGTGCGTTAAGGTTAATGAGACGGCGAGGCTCTCGAACCTTAAGATCTTCGTGAACGGTGAGAGCGTAGTCACGCTAATACTTGCTGGCGTCGCCGCAGCCCTCACGCTAGGGCAGTCTCTTGAGTACAGGTACTTCTTCCTTGAGGTTCTCGAGACCGGCGGGAGGCTTAAGGCGTTCGTTAGGAGGTACTCCTCAGTAGCGCTTGAGGCGGCCTTCATAGCGTGCCTAGCGTCCTCAACTACGGCCGCAGTGCTTAGGCTCTGGTCCGCCTTCCCCAACTACTGGCGGGCGTGGGCGTTCACGTTCTGGGTTAACCTGCTTGCGTCGGTGATGGGCGCGTCCCTAGCCTCCCTAGCGTCGGCGCTCTCGAGGAGCGTCAGCGGCGGCATACTGAGCGTCATAGGGTTCGCCGCGCTGGTGGCTGCGGTCTCAAGCAGGTTTAAGGCGCTTGACGCGGTCGTCACGCCCGCCAACATGTACTTCCACGGCGGTTTCGACGCCCTAGTCTACGCGGCCGCCCTAATACTCTCCAACGCAGCCCTACTCGCCAGGGTGGTGAGGCTT